>OJFR01000341.1_pt1 | contig 15997 bp, 16 predicted proteins | sample 1594121 | NCBI WGS metagenome assembly OJFR01 (sample SAMN05416812, study PRJEB24817) | seawater metagenome | isolation source: Sea water | place: Canada:Atlantic | collected 2013-07 | reverse complement strand
TCTACACCTCTCTATTCGTCGGCAGCGTCAGATGTGTATAAGAGACAGCCCTTGAGCAATTAACCCCACAAACTTATGCAAAAATTAAAGGCCTTACATGTTTCTTTTTAAACGAACTAAACCAAGCCTTCCAAAACAACAATATAGATTTTCATGCTGATGGTAGCGGTTCAATAAATAGAATTTATTTTACTGACCAAAAAATTAAAAACCGTCAACAACGTGATGGTTTTGAAATATCAGCAGAAAAACAAAATAAGTTCAGAGCATTGATGTTACAACAAAATGTATTGTGGCCTACAAACGGCATTATTTGCATGCCAGCGTCGCAAAATGAAACACTGTTAAGCGAAGTCATTGATAAAATCATTTATGCTGCGCAAGCAATCGAAAAGTAATACATGACTGACCTACATTTTAAAACAAAAGCCTATCGCTACTATGCCCCTGCCCTTTATAAAATCAAGCGTCTTTTCTCTCGATCCTTAGGCTATATTTGGCGTCTCAACGACCAACAAAAAAAAGAACTTGTTGACTATTACTGGGACAAATACTTAGCCCAGAAATTTTATCAAGAAGTGCCGTTTTATCCAGGTAAAAAGTTTGACTTAAAAAACGTAAAACGTAGTAGTGATACAATTTTTATTCTTGGTTGTGGCGCCAGCATCAATGACTTAAGTGAAAGTGATTGGGCAATAGTCAATCAACATGACAGTATAGGAGTGAACTACTTTTATGCTCATAGTTTTCGACCAACCTTTCACATGATCGAGCTGGGTCAATCACCGAAGTCATTGGCATGTATTAACAAACATTTATTAGCAGAGCAAACCAGAAATAAAGAACAGGTATTTATGCAAATACGCCATGTAATGCGCAGAAAATCGGGAAAATTATGTGATGAGAATGGCAACTTGTATTTGTATTCACCTTCTATTCCCAAAAGCACATGCCCTACTTTAATCAAAAAAATTGTAGCCCGTTGGTATGGAGAATCTGGAAAATTAATGCATCATTCTTCGAATTTGGATTGTACTGTTCATTTCGCCTATCAAGCGGGATACAAAAACATCATGCTTCTTGGAGTAGATTTAAACAATAATAAATATTTTTGGGACGTTATGGATACGGAACAAAAGTCAATAAAGGAGATTAAAGCAGCAACGCTAGATGATTACAATATGTCAAATTTTGACATCAACCCATTAGCAAAACATGCAACTGCTGACAAGCAAAGCGCCACCAAAAACACGGCATTAACAGTACTTGAGTATCTAGCTATTGTTGATAAAGAAGTGTTTATTCCAGCTGAAATAAAATTTGCAACCTGTAGTCCTAACTCCCTCCTTCGGGAACATTTTGCGTATGTCTCACTAAATACAATTGACAATAATAGCGGTCAGTCAAATCTAAGATAAATAAACGGTCAACTAATAGTTATGAAACGCTTTAAAGAGAGTATTTTTATCTTCAATGCACCAGTAATAAGACCTATTAACCCAGCCCAAACAGACATCTCATAACATACGTTTTTAATAGACTCAGGGTGACGAATTGAAAAACACTGTGATATCACATTCCGGCTTAAATCAAATGACTCCTTAAACCGAAGCTTAGTATAGAAAATAATATTTTTTAATATCGGCGGCTTCGAATAAATGCTCCAGAAATCTCTACCTTTATAATATTCTCGCCTCCAAGCCCATCTAATACTCTGTTTACTTAAGGGTACATAGTGATGTATTACTAAGTGACTACTATAGCCTAAAACATAACCATTTATCGCCATTGAACGCTGAGCAGCTACTTCCTCACCATATCCCATTACCTTACCATTCATTCCTAATGTAAGCGGAAAACCACCTGAAGCTCGAATGGGATACACTTTAAAGCTACAATTCCCCCCTGAAAAGTATGGATCTCCAGGTGCAAGTCGTGTTTCTTCTTTTGGCATTCTAAAAAAGTTTGTCTCATAACATTCTTTAAACCAAGAACTTTTACCATCTTTAAACCAAGGTAAATAAACGCCTCCAAACGCGTCGTATTTCGCGCTCTTTATAAGCTCTAGATTTTGCTCCAACCAATCATCATTTGGGTAAGCGTCATCATCAAGAAAGCTTAACCAAACTGAATTACATTGCTCTAAAGCGCAGTTACGCGCGTAACTCAATCCTTGCTCTGGGCAAAAAACATAATCCAAATATGAGTGTTTGAATTGAAGAGCTTTTATTAGTTCTGCAGTTTCATCAGTAGAGTTATTATCAATAATTAATATTCTAACATCCTGAGAATATGAGATTTGAGGTAACAGCTCAGACAGACATTGCTGCAAAAACCATTTCCGATTATAAGTACAAATTGCAACAGTGAGGAATGTCATAAAACTCAGCTTATCTACTCATTTTTATATTTAATAATTCAGAGAATTGTAGTTTTACCTACCAAAGGATATTAGCCGTCTAGTTATTGGAGATAATGTCATATTGAACTCAGATAGCCGCAAATAAGATATCGACTAATCCACCTAACTCTTGACCTAAATTATCAAGCTCTTATTTAAATATCTTGTACTAACTTTATTTACTGATAGCAATGATACTTAAAAAACACCGGCAAACGTAACAATGATGGGCCGCTTGGTATCGTAGAGGGAATGATTTTTTATATCTGAAACGATATCTTTTGCTTGATTTACACTCGCTATAGCAAACACTGAGTTCACTGCTACTCGTTTTAATGCCGAATCCAAATTATAACAAAGTTCTTTATTTTCGCCGTCAAAAGATTTATCTATGTAACCTAAAATATTTGCGGTGGCGGGTAGTAATTTTTGTAATTCAATCCACGATTCGCCTTTACCATAGACATAAATAGGATGCTTAATATAAGCCTGAAGATGAAAATACAATGAATACATTTCTGGCATGACATTCGGATGAATACATTTAAGCGCGGAATGCCAATCAAAAGGATCAAAATATGCTTGGTAACTTTTCTCTAAAAACGCTGTGTTATTGTCTAAAGACAAAAAAACAAAACGCCAATAGTCAATGGGATCAGTTGAACGAAATTGAGTTAAATCAGATTTATCAATCAATTTGCCTTGTAATACTTTAGCATGCATTGATCGCATAAATAGCTCTTGCTTGCCGGATTGGACAAACCTGACGATATGCGATTGTCTGAGCGCTAGTGTAAAAAGAACACCCGAGTAAAATTCTTGTAAATAATCATCAAAAATTCCGTTCTCTTTTAAAAACGTTTTTCGCAAACCCAATACATCAATAGTTTCTGTCAAGCGTAACTCATTGATATTTCTACTTTTAGAATCTTTCCCTCGATTCCAATTATATAAGGCCTGTGGTATGAATCGGATATTACGCCCGTAATAAAGAAGTTTAAAAAGCGTCGCATTATCTTCATTATTTCTAAGCTTTAGCGGGAAAAGGCAGGCTGGGTTGTCGAATAACTTTCTACGATACAATTTAGCCCAAACCGCAGATGCCGTTTTAAACGAAAGTATTGCTCTAAAATACCCTTCAAAATCATAGGGACCGTTGTACTTATGTGATTGAATATTTCCATTTTCTGACACTTCATTAAAGTCACACGCAACTATGTCTACGTTTTCTGAAGCTTCAGACAACAGCTGAGTTAACATTTGAGATTCAAACGTATCATCACTGTCTAGAAAACAAATAAACTCGCCTTCTGCTTTTTGAGTACCTGTATTTCTCGCCTCTCCCGTACCTTTATTTTCCTGATGGAAAACTTTGACTCGCTCATCTATTAGTTTAAGCCTTGCTAGAACATCAGCAGACTTATCTGTTGAACCATCATTCACAAATACAACTTCAAAGTCAGTAAAAGTCTGATTGAATATCGAGTCTGCGCATTTTTCAATGCTACTTTGCGCATTAAAAACAGGCACTACTACTGACACTTTTGGCAAATTAATCAACCTTCGAAATGTTACAATTTCATACTCATCTAATATTTGTTCAAGCTAACCTTTCAGCTACAGCCACAAGATGAACATCGTTTTTAATTTCAATATTAATATTGCTGAACCCTGCATTTTTCAGCAAGAACTGCATACGCTTTTGATTGAATCCTGTCTTATGTACATCCCAATAACTAGGGCGATAATCTTCGACACGCGGATCACACTCGCGCTGCCAACCGTAAATACCGGCCAAACCATATACAGCATTCGATCTATCATCTTTCACACTGCTTTCATTCCATTGGGCGTTTAACCATTGTTTAACATGAAAGTCTAAATTAGGCACTACTATATAAACCTTTCCGTTAACCGTTAAGCTTTTGAACCAATCACCCAAAGTAACGCCAACCTCCGAGCTCGTAAGGTGTTCAAGCATATGCCTAGAGTATATCTCTTCAACATTTTGCACATGATTTGACAGTTCCCAAGCCATACATACGATGTCCACTCCTGGAAGGTTTCGAATGTCGCAGTGCGTAAAACCTTCACGTCTATCTTCTCCACATCCAACGTATATTTTTTTTTGGCTAGTTATAATTGACAATGTTTGTTCCCTTAGAAAAATTAACTTTACTAAACCTTAACCCCAACAAGTATTGTAAAATGGCCACCTGAACCTAGCGTTACCTCACCATCCTCATAACCGTGCTGAGCATATACTTCTATATCTTTGAAACCTGCATTTTTAAGTAGTGCGATAATTTCGCTATTAGTATAATGCTTGATATGAAACGGAAATTTACTTTTATCAAAAGGCAAAATCTCTTGATTAGGAGTAGAGCATATGAACCTTCCGCCGCGCTTAAGTGCCTGGTAAAACTTATTGATTAACTTTTGGTCAAAATCGATATGCTCTATGGTTTCAAAAGAAACAACAGCCTCAAACTCAGCATTACCAAACTCATGCACTTTCGCGTCGGCTAAAGTGTAAAGGTTGCTATCTGACTTGTAATACATGTTTGCATGTTCAATCGCACCTGAGTCTATATCCACACCAAGCACAAAAGCATTAAGTTCATTGGCCAATATGTTAGAGCCATAACCAATTCCACAAGCGCAGTCTAATATCTTCGAAGGCTTAAAATTTTGTAGATATTGACTAGCAAACTTGTAGCGATTGAGATGATCCAACCGAACATCAGAAACGTTTTTTGCTATCTGCCGTTCTCCACGTAACATGGTCTTTTTGGCCATGATAATCAACATATTATCGTCAGACGGGAGCAGTGTGATATGACAAAACCCAGCCCGTTCAAGTAACACCTCAAGCCGTTTAGCGTTATAGGCAGATTTTAAAACACCTGGATTAGCAAAATCGTAATTTTCATCTCTTGGATTGCCATCTTCTTGAGCGCCAAATAACCCAGCAAAGGCACAACGGGCTGGAGACGATTTTGACAATAAAGTAGTTTTGCTCCAATCGGCCGCTAGCCACATTTTCATATAATAGTCTGCATTGGGAACAACAACTTTAATTTGACTTTGCAAAGGCAAGCAGTCAAACCAATTTAACATGGCTAAATCAGCTTCCATCGAGGTTAAATGCTGCATTACATTATCAATACTCAATTCACAAACCCGTTCAATATTTGGCACTAGCCATGGCATAGCAAGAACAGTTGCCCCTTCACCTATTTGTAAATTGTATTGTTTTTGTTCCTTAAATAACCTTACTTGATGCACTGTTAGTGTCCTTGTAAATCAAGATTGCTAAACTTTTCAATTTTACTTGTCGCAAAACTAGTTTGATTAATATCAAATTGGCGATACAACATTGCAGCAAGCAGTTTATCTGCTTGTCCCAGGTGTTTTTTCAATAAACACTCACCCTCTACAACTACAGGCACCTCAGCCATGACGGCTTCGTATAACACCGAGGAATTGATACCATGAACTTTGGTTGCGCCATATATAAGAGTTGATGTGTCATCAAGGGACAATTTTGCATGTGACCTTGTATAGGTATCAGCCAATCTGTCCTTAGGATGGGGTTTTATTACTATTCGGTCATGTGTATAAATTGACTCTACATGGTCAATAAAAGCCTGCATGCCGTTGGTATAATTGGAATGATTCAAAACATTAGAATCTGATGGAACTTGCAGAGGTACAAATACGTAACCGCCACTTTTTAGATTATTTACTTTTGATGCAAGTTGAGCTTTTTTAGTGGCCAAACTTTGTATTTGCTTGTCACCGACCCAATCCAAAGCATCACTTGCTAGCTGGCTTTGGTTATTCACGCCTTTTTTATCCAAATAAAAAAACTGATGCTGCGGGAAAAATCCACATTCTGCAAAAGTGAGTTTTTGGGATAACTTTTTAGCTTGGGATAAAACCGGGACAAAGGCTGGCAAAGAGCCGTTCCAAACTATTATTCCTTTGGCATTTCTTAAGTATTCATCAGTTAATCTCTCTAGAGGATGAAACATGTCCACTCTGAAACCATTTAGGTTTAAAAATTTGAAAAAATTGATTAAATAATTAGGAATATTGATATCACTGTATAAGTCCACATAAACAATGTAATCCTGCGCGCTCCCCATAGTTCTCAAAGTCTTGGGTGCACATTGCATCACATCTAAGAAAACGCTATTTCCTTCACATCTAGGCACCAACCTACTGACCATTTCTAGTTGAAAAGAGCCTGTACCTAATAGAATATGTGATGCATTGATAAGGCTTATACCGTCATCAATTCGTTGCTCAATATCAACAGCTAATGTCATCTTTTCTGGCACAAGAATATATTCCGGCAGCCTTATCTTCATTTCAATAAGTTGGCGCAATAACTCATCCACATAAGCCCCGCCGCCAACTAGGATGTAATGATAATGATTTAGGTCTGCTAAATCACATTGCGTTCTTTTAGTCGCCGCTTCAAGGGCGCGTGCTTTATTTAACATTCTGACTATTCTGACTCAAAATACGACAGAACATTACCCACCGCATCATCCATATTGTAATACTTATAATCAGCTAATCGCCCTGCACTGATAATGTTTTTAAAATATGCCAAGCGCTTTTTATATTGGTCAAATTTTTGTTGATTATCCTGATTAAAAATCGGGTAATAGGGCACGTTTTTTGTAGGATCATGCCGGTCATAATCTTGGGAGTATTCTTTTACAATCACAGTTTGATCTGATCCTTGTTTAAGAATATGTTTAAACTCGGTGATCCGCGTATAAGCGTGTTCGTTGGGGTAATTGACTGTGGTATTAGGTTGAAACTCTGGTGTATCCAAGGTTTGAAAATCAAACTGTAGTGATCTGTAGGGTAATTCGCCATCAGAGTAGTCAAATAATTGATCTAACATGCCAGTAAAAACCAATTTACCATTGAATTCTTGCCCCTTAAATTCCACTGATTTAGTTGCATCAATTAAGCGAATTAAACTAGTTGCGTCGGTATTTAGTCGCACCTCTATATTGTCATGATTTAATATATTGGCGATAAGCTGAGTATAACCCTGACTAGGAATAGCTTGATATTTATCATGAAAATAGCGGTCATCTCGGGAGATGACAATCGGTACTCTGGCAGTGACCTCAGGTGAAATATCTTCAGGTGAACAACCCCATTGCTTAGTCGTATAATTTACAAAAAATTTTTCATAAACCAATTCTGCTAGTTGTTGCAGTGTCGTATAGGGGCTTTTTCTTAGCTCTAGAATGGGCACTTTGCCCCCAGCCCCATAATGTTCAATTAACAAGCTTTCGATTTCCTGTGCTTGAACATATGGAAAGAGTTGATGCAAAGTATTCAAATTAAACGGGATGGGCACCAATTTACCATCAATAGAGCCCAATACTTTATGCTCGTATGGCGTCCATTTGGCAAACTGACTCAGATATTGCCACACATGCTCTTTATTGGTGTGAAACAAATGAGGCCCATAATGATGTACAGTAATACCCGAGTCATCGGTGTAGTCATAACAATTACCGGCAATATGAGGTCGCTGTTCTAACACTAAAACCTTTTTATTTTGCTGGCTGGCAAAACGTTCGGCCATTACCGCACCAGAAAAACCAGCGCCAACAACGATGACATCAAAACCAGACATCTAAGCAGCTTCACTTAACAGCAGTTTTAGTTGCTCAGCATCATGTCTACTTTCAAACACTGCGCGATGTTTGTCATTAAAAAAACAATCTTTTTTAGAGGCTAGTTCTATGTATTTAATAAAGAGCTCGTTCGCTCCTCTGGTCAGAAAATATAAGGCCGCAGCAAACCTATGATGTGCAATACCTGCATCGATGATTGTTTGACTAACACCAAACTGCGCTGCTTGTTGGCAGGCCAGTTCAATATCCATCAAAGATTGTTCGCGTCTGGCATAAGAACGACTGGTTTGCTGGCCAAAACTATTTTCATGGATCCGATAACGGCCTAATACTTCAGGAATAAAATCGACATTTGCTGATAAATAACCAGCGTTATTAATATAAAAAGCATAATCAAAAATAATTTTACAATCGCGCGAAACTGTAGTGATAAGGTTTGAATGATTTTTAAACATCACGCTACTGGCTTGCATGTAGGTGCCGTATTTAATCATATGCTCAATTGTTGAACGTGCTGGAATATATGACCAATTATAAAACTCTTTCGAATATAGTTTAATTGTTCTGTCTGTAACCGAATCAAACATATCGGATTCGTGATAGACCATATGACAATCGTTGTGTGTATCTAAATAATCCACTTGACGCTGTAATTTAGAAGGCAACGCAATATCATCTCCATCTATATAGGCAATATATTCGCCTTTAGCCGCTGCAAGCAAGGTGCGCATGTTAGCCGCTAAGCCTTGGTTTTCAGGCTTGTATATAGCGTTTAGTTTGTTTGGAAACAATGTTTCAAGGGTTGCTATAAGCGCCGGAGTCTTGTCTGTAGATGCGTCGTCACAAACAATGACTTCAAAATCAAAATCGGTCTCTTGTTCAAGCACTGACAGTAAACATTCAGCAATAAAACTTTGCAAATTATATGCAGGAACAAGAACTGAAAGTTTCATACAGGCTATACCTTAAACGTCTATTCACTAAATTAGTTTTTAATATTTATACTTATTTTATCGGCCTTTTTAAGCGAAACTTAACTAAGCAGTACTGCCCGCATCCACCGTCATCACAGTCCCGGTGATGGCGCTAGCTTTTTCACTTAACAAGAAGCTCACCATAGCAGCAGCGTCTTCTACACTGGCTAGTTTGCCTAATGGGCTTCTGCGTTGTATCGAAGCAAGCATCTCACCCTGTAAATCGCCGGTCATGTCAGTTTGCATATAACCAGGTGCCACACAATTCACGGTAATGCCTGCTTTTCCCACTTCTCTGGCGAGCGATTTACTAAAACCTTCTAACGCGGCTTTACTAGCAGCATAAACACTCAAACCATTGAAGCCCGTTTTGGCGATGATCGAAGATATGTTTACAATGCGGCCTTTTTTATTTAGTAGCATAGAACGTAGCAAGTACTTACTTAACAACATGGGAGACTGCACATTCAACCGCATTAAACTGTCAATTTCCCCATTTGGCATAGTGGCCAATACGCCATCATGCCCCGCCGCCGCATTGTTTACCAAACCGTATGGGCGACCAAACTCTTTCACTATGCTTTTACACAGTGCAGGTATAGCGTCCAGATCCGCTAAGTCGGCTTGGATAAAGTGGCAAAGCTCAGGAAATGAGGCTACTAAATCTTGCAGTTCAGTACTATACGTGCGAGCGACGGCAACCACTGCCATTCCAGAGTTAAGAATATCTCGGCAAATGGCTAAGCCTAGTCCCCTGCTCGCCCCTGTTACCACAACATACTTAGACATGATCATCGCTCCTGTTTAGTTTGCCTGTTGGACTCATCACTAAACTATCAATTTTGCGCAATTTTACAGGAATTTCAAAGCGTTGCAGAAGTAATTTGCACTGAGAGCGGATAGTTTGGCTGATAATTACCCAGTCAAGATTAGGTTCAATAACGATATCAGCCACCACAAGACTACCTAACACGCTATTGGGCTGCCCATACACTTTTGCCTGAGACACGCCTTCAACCGACAAAATGACTGATTCGACTTTTTCTGGCGGTACTTTATTTCCACCCACATTGATAACTCCGCTTGCCCGGCCAAGAAAGATCACTCTGTCCCCCTCTAAGCGCACGATGTCCTGCGTATCAAGGTACCCTTTGTCATCGATAAGTGTATCAAGTTGCGCATCTAGCTCATGCTTGGGTTTTATGCGTAAGTGGTGTTTTTCATCTACGGCTAACTGTGCGTTGCTTAACCCTTGCTGTAACCAACTAGCAGGAAATCCGGCTAACTGGTCTTTTACTACAAACCCAACTCCCGCTTCAGTAGAGGCGTATATATGAGCAATGCTGGCGGTTGGATGTAACTTAGCTAATTTGTCTAATAGGGGTTGATCAACAATTTCGCCACCAAGCGTAATGCGTTGCAAAGGAACATTGTGTAAAAGGTTACTCATCAACATTTGCCGCCACATACTCGGCGTAGCCGAAATAGCATTAACGTTAGTGTTGACCCAGCACTGTATTTTTAACAGCAAATCATCGCTATCGTCATCTACCAGTGTCGCGCCACTGATAAGCACTTGCAGCAAAACCTGCAAACCAGCATATCTGTATGCTTGATAAAGGTTTGCCCAACATAAGGCCCCAAGCGTGAGCGATGCCTTACTGTTACGGGTAAGTGAAGCCAGCGTATGGGCAAACCACTTAGGTTTGCCTGAAGTACCTGATGTGGCTAAACACCATTGCGTCACTACATTTGAGCATTGGCTATCTGTTGTCACCCGTCCGCTTAGTCGCTCTTGCTTTTGGTCTTCATCAATAGTGCTTTGAACTACAGACTCAGTATTTGGGCTTTTCGTTGAAGAAGCATCTTCTATATCGATAGTAATACGCGTGATACTTGCATCAAGGTCTTTAGCCAACTCGGCTGAGCATAAATAGAGGCGACTGCAGTAACCATCAAAAGCCAGCATGCCTACAACGCAAGATGCAGCGTTGGTGTAAATCAATGCTGCAGGTTGTTTGCTAAGGTGTGAATAGGTTTGGCGATACGCGTTCGCGTAGACCATCAATTGGTGAACAGTATAGGTTTCAACTGTGCCAACGATATTGGCGTTCGCACCATGCTCGCCGAGCAGTCCAACAAGATTATTCATTACTGACTCTGTTGCTCTAACCCTTTAGCATATACGGCAACAAACTCAGCAAATGTAGCAGGATATACCGTTATCGCTAACTCCGTGAAAGGATCAATACCTAGTTCTTCTTCCAACTGAGCAACCAACATCGCATACCCCAAAGAATCAAGCCCTGATTGAAGCAATAAGGTATCAGATTTAATTGGTTCGATTAGCTGACAGTCGCTTAGTTCGGCAACATCATGCATCGCCCGTTTAACGGTTTGTTCTATATTCACACTGTTTCCTTGCTCAAAAATGTCACTTGCTGACACCCTCTTTGAATGGGTTTTGGTAATTTGGCTAGCACCTTTTCTCTGTGCGCTTGCCACTTTCGCATTGCATAATAAAAAAAATGAATTTTGTATTCTGATACAGCGGTTTGGTCTGAGCGGTGACGCAGGCCACCCGCTTCAATTTTTATTCGTTCGTAATCAAATAGCTTATGCAGTTTTAAAGCCGATGTGTTAAAGGACAATACTTGGGCTTCTAGCGCTTCACAACCTACCTTTTTTAATGCGTATTCTAGTGCAGCCCATTCGAGAATAAGCCCACTACCAGGCGCGCAATTCACCTCACCTAAGTAGCACCCCCACTGCATTGTAGCCTGCTGAGTATCACTAAAATTTAGCACACCAACCGGGCGCAAGTGCTGGCGGTAAATCCAGCATTCACGGTTGACATCTTGCAACAAAGCCTCGAACCAATGCTCATGCTCATCCCAAGTGATTAGCTTGTCGTAGTGCATATTTTCTCGCACTCTATCGCTATTTCGCCACTGCCAAACAGTCAATAAATGCGATGCATCAATAGGTATAAAATCATGTTCTACGGCAGCTTTATTCATCGATGCTTGCCTCAGGGGAGTGATTGGGTGATTCCGGATAAAGCGCAGTGTAAATATGCTCCAATCCGTTTTGCTGACGAACATCTTTTGCTTTGCTATGCATGTTTTGAAGCTGCTCTGATTGGTGCCACAGCGCCAATGTTTTTTGCACTAACTGTTCAAGAAGCTGCTCTTTTGCTTCCCTAACAGCGTCCTTTTGCGGTTGTCGCAACTGATCAAGAGCAATAGCATGACTAACATAGCACCACCCCTGCTTACTTGCTTGCTCACTCGCAAACAACTGATTCTCAGCCGAAACCACCAATATTGATGGCGCAGCACAATGCAGTAACTCAAACTGACTCCCACCCGCCGCAGAAACAGCCAAACGCCCCTGCTGGTAAACTTCGGCCATCTTGTGGCAGTCATGAATATGCTCAATCGAGAGACGGCTAACGTTTAAAAACCTTTCTAGCTCATCTAATTGTTGATAGCCACTCCCGGTGATTACAGTAATTGGCAACCGAATAGCCGAAGCCTCAAAGTGCTGCAACAAAGGTAATGTGAGTTCACTGGGGTCACTGCCACCGAAAGTTACAATTAACCTCGTTCGCATTTCAAACGGTATCTCTGTGACTTGATAAAACTCTCGTCGCAATACGCGATACTTAGCCCCGGTACAATGCAGCGCATTGGGCAAAAGCCTATCATAGGCCAAGGTATCCGCTCCATTTGCCCAATTAATAACCATAGCCAATTTGCTATCTTGGCGCTTTGCATCCAAAAGCTGACCATCATCAAACATCGCAAGTCTACACCCCTTCAAATCCAGAAATCTTCGATAATCAAAATCGAATTGATAACCGTCTAGAATAAGCCAATTTGCTTGTTCATCACTACATAGTTGCTTTAATTCCTGTTGTTCGTTCGCCGCGGTGCGACTTGAAAGAAAGTATATTTCCCCTACCCAATCATCACGCTTTTGGCAATGCTCTAAACTCGTATTACTAAGAGCGAATATCACTCGTACTTGGCATTTAACTAGCCCTTGCGCTAACGCGAGACAGCGCATAAGGTGCCCTAAGCCAATATCAACACTCGCTTCGACTCGAATAACAACACATCGCATAGGGTTAGGAATAATCGACATGAGTCCAATTTAACGCTGTTCCTTTGGGGATATCTTGCTTAGCGTGCTTACCCTGCACCGCCTGCCAGTACTTAGGGGCTAGGCCGAATGCGGGGCGAACCACTCGAAGGTTTTGCTCAGTGAATAACTCTCCGGCTTGTATATTTTCGCAGGCATAAATTGAGCGCCTATACTGCTTTGACTCTTGCTCAACGTCACTCCCTCCGTACTTGACCTCACCAAGCGCTTGCCATGCCCGTTCGGTTTCATCCACCAGCATTTTAAACTCAGCAGGCTCTAAGGAAAAGGCTGCATCAACCCCACCGGCTTGCCTATCCAGCACGAAGTGTTTTTCGATAACATTCGCACCTAATGCTACCGATGCGACCGATACACCAACCCCAGCAGTGTGATCAGACAACCCCACTTGACAATTAAATGCTTCACGAAGATGAGGAAGAGTGAATAAATTTGTATTAGAAGGTTGCGCCGGATAAGTGCTCGTACATTTAAGTAAAATAATGTCTTGGCAACCCGCAGATTTAGCTGTATTTACAGCTAACTCAATTTCGCTCAAGGATGCCATCCCTGTAGACATAATCAGGGGTTTACCCATCGATGCGGCTTTAGTTATCAGCGGAATATCTGTCAACTCAAACGACGCTATTTTGTAGCAAGGCACGTCTAATTCAGCGAGAAAATCAACAGCCGAGGCATCAAAAGGCGAGCTAAATGCCAGCATGCCTTGCGCCTTTGCTCGTTCGAATAACACACTGTGCCATTCGTATGGAGTGGCCGCTTTAGCATATAACCCATGTAATGAAGCGCCATGCCATAAATTGTTCTTTTCCTGAATAACGAAGTCAGCTGAATTAACGTCTAAAGTCATGCTATCAGCGGTAAACGTCTGAAGTTTAATTGCATGAGCACCCGCCGCCGCCGCAGCATCCACCATGGCAAGCGCCAAATCAATCTGCTGATTATGATTACCGCTAAGCTCTGCAATAATAAAAGGAGGATGCTCAGCTCCTACAGCTGTATTTCCAATGAATATAGTGTGGTGTTTATCTATCGACATAAATTCGTTCTTAGCTTGTGATTCGTTCTAACGTTTAGGTTATCGACTTAGCTCGGTAAAAATTGATTCTATGCCATCAGCGAGCTCTTCAGGTTTATCACAACAACATTGCTCGTGGTTACTTTGAGTAAAGGGGCAATGAACCGGACAGCGCTCGGTTTGCTCAGTTGCGTAGTCTGGCATACTCAATAACGGAGATTCGCTCGCGCTGATTAACAAGGTTAAACACCCTACCGCTGTGCCATACCATTGTGATTCCCCAGGCTTTGTCACCACCAAGTCAGCAGCAGAAACTTTACTTAACATTTCCAGTAGTGGCAATTTACTCTGGGCATTTGTCCAAACCCTATACCCTTTGGCTTCAAGCAAGTGTTTCAACTCAAACACATATGGATAAGCATATCCGTCATGGGCATCGGCTAGGCACAAGGCAATTGTCTTCGGGTGTTCAATCGAGTCTTGAACACCCGAATTTCCTTTGTCATTAAAAAAAATAGGAGACTTAGCCGCAGGAAGATGCTCAGTCGATATGCGTATATCAATGTCGATATTTTTAAAGCCACAGCACTCCCGTAAATAAAACTCAGTAAAGCCAGCGTCAAACTGTTGCTGGGTATCCCACCAGCGACTATGTAAACGACTCATACCACTGAATGTGCTTTGCATGTAATACTCTGTTGACTGCACAAATTCAGGTTTCAGGCTTTGCTCTTTAAATTGACTGAATAAACTTTGCACTGAAATATTCAACATATTGCCAGCGACATTTTCGCCTGCATCGTGAAGAAAACGTGCTAAAAAACACGGCATAAATGCCGTATCAAGGTTCACTATTTGGCTATATTGATTGGGAATGATCTTTTCTGCCAATCCCAGAAAGGCTTCAATTGCGACCAATAAATCATTTGGCCACGCATGAGCAGGTAGGCTAAATGTTGTAATATCTGGGTCAATTAGCTTGATGATATCAACACCATCACCAAAGGTGAGAAAATCAATATGGCTTTCTGGGAATGCTTGGCGAAAATGCCGAAACGCCGCTACGCCGATTGTGGCAGCATCTTTTACACTCAACATACGGATAAGCAATATACGCTCGGACTTTAGCGATGCAGACTCATTCATTCTATTCCCCCTTGTTGAATTGGATAAACGCTTTATACATTAGCTCAGCGCGAACCCAATCCTCTAGCGTGTCGATGTCTTGCACTAGGTGGCGGGGCAACACAATAGGAATACTGGTTTCACTGAAAGTAGGAATTCCTTTTAAAAAAGCTTCGCTTGTTCCCCAGTAAAATTGCCCTGCATCATGATAGGCCTCTGCTAAATCCTGAGAGCGTTTTGGAATGTCTTGAGGAAAAAAAGGAAACACACCGCCGTTTTGCATTTTAAGTGCCCGCTGTATAGGGAAAGGAAAACTAGTCACGGAAAAGGCAAAATGTTTTAAACTATCAGAAGTTAGCCTTTGGAGCCCTTCTTGTAATGCCGAGATTTGGATAAACGGCGCTGTTGCGTAAATGCAGCATGTATAACGTGGGTTTGTTCCTCGTGCTTGCATTTCCTTAATCGCATGCTGAACAACAGGCGTGGTACCGGTAAAATCATCAGACAGATCGCCCGGTCTCAAAAACGGTATTTCCGCGCCATAGTCCTTCGCTATTTGTGCTATTTGATCACTGTCGGTAGATACACTGTCTCTTATACACATCTGACGCTGCCGACGAATAGAGAGGTGTAGATC
>OJFR01000339.1_pt1 | contig 16072 bp, 9 predicted proteins | sample 1594121 | NCBI WGS metagenome assembly OJFR01 (sample SAMN05416812, study PRJEB24817) | seawater metagenome | isolation source: Sea water | place: Canada:Atlantic | collected 2013-07 | reverse complement strand
CGAGATCAGCCTCGGTCTCGTGGGCTCGGAGATGTGTATAAGAGACAGCTTCCGGACCACCTGTTCTAGTCATCGCACAACGGAAACCAATAGTTCGATCTGATTTATCTTCTTCTTTAAATCTTCTAGCACCAGGAGCTAACCAATAAGCTCTATCAGCCCAAGATCCTCCTTTAATTACTCGCGCTTTATCACTAATCAAAGTAGTTACTCCATAGTTATAAGATGCTTCAGATTCTTCATCACCATCAAGATAATTATAAACTTGACCTCTTTTATAGTTTTCTCGACTTGCAGCTTCATCATCTTCAACATATCTGTATCGGATTCGACCTAAACTATCTTTTTCAACTGGAGATCCGTTCTCATCTAAAACTTTTGTTTCAAATTTATTACCACGGAAAGGATTCAATTCTTGATTCTCAGAATCTCGGAGTGTTCCATTAGTCATTGGACGATATAAATCCATTGTCCACTCATTTACATTCCCAGCCATGTTATAAAGACCAAAATCATTTGGTAAGAATGCTCTAACAGGAGAAGTAATGTGTGCTTTATCATTCAACTTTCCAGCCATTCCCATGTAATCACCTCTTCCTCTTTTAAAGTTAGCTAAGATAGCTCCTTGAGATTTATCTCTTCTTTCATATCGAACTGTGTTACCTTTCCAAGGATAGATACGACGATCAGTAATCAACTCATCTTTAGAAGATGCTTGGTTTCCAATTAATGCAAGAGCAGCATATTCCCACTCAGCTTCTGTTGGTAATCGGTATGAAGGTAATAAGATACCATCTTCGAATCTAACTTTACGCTCACCGCCCGTTTTATGATCTTTCAAATTTTTTCTAACACTACCTTCATATTGATTAGAAAGATATGCTTCTGTATTGAAGTTATCTTCATCTCTTTGCTCAGGATTTGTTTCCAAAATTCCTCTTTCAATCAAGATCATCTCATTTACACGGTCAGTTCTCCATTTGCAATATTCATTGGCTTGTAACCAACTCACACCTACAACCGGATAATCGTTATAAGATGGGTGACGGAAATATGTTTCTACAAATGGCTCATTGAAGGATAATTCCTCTCGCCATACTAACGTATCAGGCAATGCATTGATACGAACTTCTGGATAAGATTCTCCAAATACTCTTTCTAACCAATATAAGTACTCTTTATAATCAATGTTACTTACTTCAGTTTCATCCATATAAAATGAAGAAACGGTAACTCTTCTTGGAACTGCATTCCAATCAAATGTAACATCTTGCTCAACTGTTCCCATGGAGAATGTTCCACCCTCAATTAATACAAGGTTTGGACCAGTAGCTTGACCTTCGTAGTCTTGTTTTTCAAATCCTCCCCATTTTTGGTCGTTATAATTCCAACCAGTAGTGGATGATTTTTCTTTTTTCCCGCACGAAGCTAGTACTAATAGTGAAAGGATAAATAGAAATCGGTACTGCAACACTTTTCTCATTTTTGGATTTTACTTTAGATAGTTAAAAAAATGACTGACAAATATAGTTAATTTTTTAAATAGCTAACTTTTGTTGCTATTCAATTTTAAATTATTCTGTAATAATTCAGGTGTTTTGATAAATTTCTTACTATTTGTCTCAAAATAATTGATTTTTGAGCAAAAAGAAATTGAAAATTCTTCAATTTCTGCATTCAAAACTTTTAATAAGATTAAATATTTAGGAAGTTAGGAGAATGGTAATACTGTCGTTTAAAATCCATCCAGCAATTTTCCCTTTTTTATTATGAATTTTATTTTTTATCTAAATAATCCAAAACAGTCATTATAATCGACTTTTTCTGGTTTATCAAAATTCATAATTAGTGAAATTTCGTGGCTTCCGCCTGAACGGCCTAATGATAATTTTGAAATAGTTATATCATAACTGTATCCAATTTTATACCCGCCTGTTTGAAATCCAACTAAAGCTATTGCTGCGTCAGGATTTGCAAAACCTTTACGATACCAGAGTCCTCCAAAAATAGCACCTAAATTTCCATAGGCTCCTATATTGAGTTGTCCGAAATCGCCCTGCTTTACAAACATTACGTTTGGTGATATAAACGAGGCTTGTCTTTTTTTATTGCCTTCTCCTATTTTGAATTCATATCCAGCATGTAAACCTAGTCGAAGTGGTAATCCTCCATCTAAATTTTCGTTTATTTCTAAAAAACTTTCGTTGGGAGTATTCAAATGTTTAGTCGTAACTCCCACATAAAAATTAGAACTATATAAAAGGAGTCCAGCCGATGCATCAAAATAATTATTGGAGAGATTCTCAGGTTGTACTTCCTGAGTTGGAAATGGAGTTCCTCCACCACTTGTATAACCTGTTTCATCAAGTTGATCTCCAAAAGTTAGTTTTTCCCAGTTCAAATTAATTCTAACTAGGCTTCCCTCTAACCCTAATTTCAAATTCAGATTATCATTGATTTGTAGTTTGTAGGAATAAACCCCACTTACTTTAGTTGTTTTATATAAACCTTGTCCCGCATCATCTGTTAATATCATCAAACCAATTCCACTATTAAAATCTTTAAAAAATTGAGAATAGGCTACCGAGTAAGTCACATAGGCTTGATTTAATGCTGGCCATTGATTTCGATAATTTATTGAAATATGTGGAGAATAGGTATTTCCAGCAAAAGCAGGATTCAATTGCAACGGCGCTGCATAATATTGACTGTAAATTGGATCTTGCGCTTGTGTGGTAAAACTCCACATCATAGCTATTATTAAGATAAGAAAGTTATGTCTTTGCATTGACTAAAAATGTTATGGTCAAAAATTTAAAATAGGTATTTTTGCTTAAAATGCGTTGGTAATTTGGAACGAATTTCTTTTGTCCTTGTAATATGTTTTTTTAACTAAAAAAGGTGCAAACTAAATTCTTAACAAAACAATACGCAAATCGCGTTAACGTTTCTATAACAATTAATTGCAACAGCTTATTTTATTCAACTTAGTTTTTGGATAAATAAAAATTACACAAAAGATGAAAAGTATTCTTCTCCCCTTGTTTTTGATCGCAAGTTTTTCTTTTTCATATGGACAATCGAGACACAATATAGTAGATCGATTTGATTGGTCGGAAGATCCGATTATTCATAATCCATTTGAATTAAATGATCCTCTAGAAATTCTTTCATTTGATGGAGCCATTTATCAGAATACTCACCCTACTCTTCCAATTTCAGCTCATCGCTTTCAGGTGAGTTCTAAAGGTAATCTTTCTGTAGAAATTATCAATGTTGAATATCAACCTCTTGATAAAAAGCCGACACAAGATGATGCTTTTATTCAAGATCAATTGGTTTTTCAAAAAGAAATTTCTCAAAACAACCAACTATACTTCGGAAACCTTTCATTTATTCCAATCATTAAATCACCTTCTGGCGGTTTTCAAAAAGTAGTTAGCATTGAATTAAATGTCTTTTTCACTCCTTCCTCTCCTTCAGTTGCCTTTCGTGGACCTCCAACTTATACTTCCAAATTAGCCGATGGCGATATTTATAAAATAAAAGTGGATAAGGATGGAATGTATAAACTCACTTATGATTTTTTAAAAACACAATTAGAAATCGATAACTTAGATAATATTGATCCTCGAAGAATCCAAGTGCTTGGCAACGGCGGAGGAATGCTACCTGAATTAAATGATATAGATAGAATTGACGACTTGGAAGAAAATGCAGTTTATGTCAAAGGCGAAGATGATGGTTCTTTTGATAATGATGACTTCATCCTTTTTTATGGCGAGGGCGCTGGAAAATGGAGTTACAATACGACAAATAATGCTTTTGAATACAAAAAGAATATCTACACCGATGCTATATTTTATTTTATTAAAATAGGCGCAGAAAATGGGAAAAGAGTTGAAAATCAAGCTTCCATAACTGGCACAACTTATACTACTACTAATTTTGATGGTTTCACTCATTTTGAAGATGATCAAAGAAATCTATTACACGATTGGACTGGTGCACAAGGTTCTGGAAAATTATTTGTGGGTGATCTTTTTTCATTAGTGACCGAACGAACTTATAATAATCTCTTTTCCTTTGATAATCTTGTAGCTGGAGAGGACGCAATTTTGACAGGAAGTTTTGTTTCTCGGAGTAGCTCAAATACTAATTTTAAAGTAACTACTTCTGGTCAGGAATTTACTTCAAGTGCTATTGGAAGTGTACAGCTCGACCAAGGAGAAAATACATTTGCGAATACTGGTTTCTTAAATGAAACTTTCCAACCAACCAATGGTACATTTAGTTTTATCGTAAAATATTCTGGGACTGGCGAAAGTGAAGGTTCATTAGATTATTTAGGCTTAAATGTTCGACAGAAACTCCAAATGTCAGGTAGTCAACTCAAATTTACAGATAAAAAAACTTTAGATTATCCTTCTTCAAAGTTTGAATTAAGCAATGCGGAAGGCGTAACAATATGGGATGTAACGAATCCACTTAATCCATTTTCTCAAGAAGCATCTGAGGGAAGCCTTAAAAGTTTTGGTGCAGAAACAACTACATTAAAAAGATTTATCGCTTTCAAAGGATCTGATATTTTATTTCCAGCGGAAGCAATTGGTAAAGTTGAGAACCAAAATTTACATGGTTTAGATAATATCGACATGGTAATTGTTTACCATAAAAATTTTGAAGATGTGGCTGAGAAGATGAGAGAACACCGAACTACGCATAGCAATTTGGTGGTTGAAAAAATTCGGTTAGATCAAATTTATAATGAGTTTTCAGGAGGATCGCAAGATATTTGTGCTATTCGAGATTTTTCCAAAATGTTGAATGATCGATCTGATCAATTCAAATATCTTCTCCTTTTTGGTGATGGTTCTTTTGATTATCGAAATATCAAAGGATTAAATACGAACACAGATGGAGACATTTTTCACAACTTAATTCCAGCCTACGAAACCAATCAATCACTTCATCCTATCAATTCATATCCATCTGATGACTTTTTTGGATTGTTAAGTTCTGGAGAAGGAACTTCGACTTTGACTGGTGATTTGGATATTGCAGTTGGACGGTTACCATTTAAAAGTGAAGAGGAAGCGCAAGGCGTAGTGAATAAAATTATTAATTATGATACAAATCCTGGGACTTTAGGCGATTGGAGAAATCGATTAACCTTTGTAGGAGATGATGAAGATGGAAGTATACATACAAAGCAAGCAGATCAAGTTTCTCAATTAGCGGAAGGTGAACATAAAGTTTTTAATCATGATAAAATTTTCTTTGATGCTTACCAACAAGTTTCGACCTCAGGTGGACAACGTTTTCCTTCGGCAACTGATGCAATTAATCAAAGTATGTTTAAAGGAAATTTAGTTATGAATTACCTAGGTCACGGTGGTGGTGGTGGTTGGGCTCAAGAGCGAGTTTTACGAACTCAGCATATCGTGGATTGGGAAAATTTTGACAAATTACCTCTTCTCGTTACCGCAACTTGTTCTTTCACCGGTTACGATGAACCCAATTATGTAACTGCTGGCGAACATTCTATGATCAACGAAAAAGGTGGAGTAATTGGATTATTCACTACAGTTAGAGCAGTTTACTCCTCTCAAAATAAACAATTGACCGATGCTGTATTTAGAAATCTTTTTGATCGAGAAAATGGTGAAACTTTCACTATTGGAGATGTAGCTAGAATGGCAAAAAATGATTTAGGAAATACTCAGAACAAAAGAAAATTTGCCTTAATTGGCGATCCTTCTCAAAAATTAGCCATTCCTGAGTATAATATTGTGACAACCAAAATTAACGGAAGCGTAGTTAACGCTACCAGTCAAGACACTATTCAAGCTTTGCAAAAAGTTACTATCGAAGGTCAGATTGAAGATTTTGATGGAACTCTTTTAAATGATTTTAATGGAAAAGTGTTCCCAACTATTTTTGATAAACCAATCAAAGTAACAACACTCAATCAAGATTCAGGAAGTCCAACTTACGAGTTCAAACTACAAAAAAACGTTATTTTTAAAGGGGTAGCGAGTGTGACTAATGGTACTTTCACTTTTACATTCGTAGTTCCGAAAGATATTAATTACTCTTACGATTACGGAAAAATCAGCTATTACGCACACGATGGTGTTGAAACAGATGCATCAGGATATTACGATAAAATGATTATCGGAGGAACTGATCCAAATGCAATTGCTGATGACCAACCGCCTCTAATCGAAGTATATATGAATAATGAAGAATTTGTCTTTGGAGGAATTACGGACGAAAATCCGGTCCTTTTAGCGAAGCTTTCTGATGACAATGGTATTAATGTTGTAGGTAACAGTATAGGACATGATCTGACAGGTGTTTTAGATCAAAATACTCAAAACACATATGTGCTCAATGATTTTTACGAATCAGAGTTGGACGATTATACCAAGGGGACTGTTCGTTACCCTCTATTTAACTTGGAAGAAGGATTACATAAAATCAAGGTTCGTGCTTGGGATGTATCCAATAATTCAGCAGAAGGCTACACAGAATTTGTGGTAGCAAACTCAGCAGAAGTGGCACTTGAACATGTGTTGAATTATCCAAATCCATTTATGGATAATACTTCTTTCCAATTCGAACATAACCTACCAAATCAAATTGTCGAGGTACAAATTAGAGTTTTTTCCGTTTCGGGAAGACTCGTTAAAACCATCGATGAGCAAATCATAACCGAAGGTACACGTGTAACTGGTATCCAATGGGATGGGACTGATGAATATGGAGATCAACTTGGTCGAGGTGTTTATTTATACAAAATAAAAATTGGTGGAACAGGTTCAACTGGTGATCCAATAAATACCGAAAGTGATTTTGAAAAATTAGTTATTTTAAAATAGATTACTGCTTTTTGCGTTTAATAGTTTTGGAAAAAATACTCCCCAAAACTGTTATCTCCCAAAGCCATTTTCTATTTCTATTTTCATAAAATTTTAAATACTTGAGTTTCTTTTTAAAACTGGAAATTCAAGTATTCAGGATAAATTTTTATGTTTTCATATTAAAGAATTTAAAAACTTAAAAAAAAATAAATTCCCCTATATTTGCAACTTCAATTTTTGAAATTTAATACGATTATGAAAAAAATACTGTTTTGTTTTCTCTTTATTTCATGCTTTTTAGCAATCTCAGAAACTCAAGCACAAGGATTTTCCAATTGTGTATATAATATTGAGAAACAACGTTGGGAAAAACCAGGTGGAACTGGCGAACCTTGTACCAACACAATTATCACTTCTGTACCCTTTTTGAGAATTACTCCTGACGCACGATCTGGCGCTATGGGAGATGCAGGTATTGCAACTTCTCCAGATGCCAATGCCATTCATTTTAATTCTTCTAAGTTAGCTTTTGTTGATAAAGATTTATCCTTATCTGCTACCTATACTCCTTGGTTAAGAGCATTAGGTTTGAATGATGTTTACATGGCTTATCTTGCTGGTTATAAACAAGTAGATAAATTATCAACGATCGGTTTCGGTTTACGTTATTTTTCTTTGGGACAAATTAGTTACACAACTGATACTGGTCAAGAAAATGGAACTGGAAAACCTAATGAATTTGAAATTTCTGCAGCTTATGCTCGAAAACTTACTGACAACTTCAGTCTTTCCTTAGGTGGTAAATTCATTTATTCTAACCTTGCTGCTGGTCAACGAGTTGGAGCAATTGAAATTAATCCAGGAACTGCAGGAGCTGTTGATTTTGGAGTAACTTGGAAAAAAGATATTGAACTTTCAGGTAATCAAACTGACTTAACTATTGGTGCTGCGATCACGAACTTAGGTACTAAAATTTCATATACCAACTCTGCGAATAAAGATTTTATTCCTACTAATTTGGGAGTTGGAGCAGCTTGGGAATTCAAATTTGATGAATATAATTCATTTACTATTACAGCTGACTTGAATAAATTATTAGTTCCTACACCTTGTATTAGTTCAAATGATCCAAGTGTTCCAAGTTGTGATGAAGACCAAGATGGTATTTTAGATTACAAACAAAAATCAGTAGTTGGTGGTCTTTTAGGTTCTTTCGGTGATGCTCAAGGTGGAGCAGGCGAAGAGTTTAGAGAAATCAACTATTCTATAGGAATGGAATACTGGTATGACAAACAATTTGCAGTTAGAGCAGGTTATTACACAGAAGCTCAAACTAAAGGAAATCGTCAATATTTCACCGTTGGACTAGGATTAAAATATAATGTATTTGGATTAAATTTCTCTTATTTAGTTCCAACTACTAGTCAAAGAAATCCATTGGATAATACTTTAAGATTCTCTTTAATCTTCGATTTCGAAGCATTTGAAGATGAAGAATAATTCCTTACTTTTTTAGGAAAAGAAACCGCAATTAGATTAACTTCTAATTGCGGTTTCTTTATTTTTGCAAAAACCTTTTTATACTTCTGTCAATAGTTCATCACTCATCACTAAAAAAAAATGGATTTAAAACAACTCCCCCACCTGGCCAAAGAACAAAAGAAATCCACTAAAAAGTTTTTCCAAAAATTAGCCAAACAAAAACCTAAAGATTTGGACTCAACTGTTCACCAATTGCACGATGAAACATTTGAAAAAATAGATTGTCTCAAATGTGCAAACTGCTGCAAAACCACAAGTCCTATTTTTACCGACCGAGACATCAATCGAATTTCCGCTCATTTTAAAATGCGTCCAGCCAATTTTGTAGATAAATATTTACACCTTGATGAAGATGAGGATTATGTTTTAAATGAAGCGCCTTGTACATTTTTGGGTCCAGATAACTATTGCAGCATTTATGATGTAGCTCCAAGAGCATGCCGTGAATATCCGCACACAGATCGAAAACAATTTCATAAAATCTTAAATTTGACGGTAAAAAATATGGCCATTTGCCCTGCCGTTTTTGAAATTGTCCAAAAATTAAAGGAGATCAAAAATTAGTAATTGGAAAGCAAATTTGGAAAACTTACTTTTGCAACCCAACATCATATTTCAAATGAAAAAACAAGAACTAGCGAGACTTTTTTATCAGGAAATTTCCAAGATCAACTCCAACGAATCATTAATTGATTTGGGAAAAATCAACGAACTCTACAAGTTGTTAAATCAACTTTTTGTAGAAGTGACTCGTGATGAAAAGATGCAATTCACCACCATGTTTGCAAGAATTTCATTCGCTTGTCAAAAATTTTCTTTGGAAAAACAAACCCAGTTCTACATTCATACTTTTCGAAGAGTTGCAAAAAAAATAAATCTCGATCCGACCGCTTCACCTGATCACAGCAAAGAATTGGAACTTGGATTAAAAGTCGTCGCAGATTCCGTTATTGCTTTTTTTCATCAAATTCCACCGCAAGATTTAGCAGAGCAATTGCCTGTAAAAATTGATTATAAAACTTCCCCAGTCGAAGTAAAAAGTTTCAAACCGACTGCTCGAATTGTTGCTGTGAGTATTGATGAAAAGGCAGAACAACTCATTGCTCGCGATGAAGACGACCCAACTCGTGAAATCAGAATTCAATATAATATTGCAGAACGAAATCAGAATTTCAATCCATCGATTCAAGTCATTGAAGATGCTTTTAAATTTCCTTTGACCATTAATTTGCTCGATGTAGAAATTGACAAAGAAAGCATTTACCGACCTCGTGGCTTTGTTTTAGAACCTGATTATTTAGTCGATGTTTCTGCGGTTTCAGAATGCTTTAAAGATTTTGGAACGCTTCCAATTTATAACCTTTTAAAAAAATATTTGCCGTTCACTTACAGCAAACATTTAATGATTGGAAATATTGCCAACTTCTTCTTAGATGAGTTGATGACTAATTCTGAAGCTACATTTAAAGAGACTTTTCCAAAAGTTTTTCAACTCAACCCATTAGCTTTTGCTACGTTTGAAAACTCAGTACTGAGAGAAATTATGCAGTCTTCTCAAAAGCATTTCCTCAATTTAAAGCGAATGGCTTTAGAGGGTTTTGCAAAGAGTGATATCGTTCCAGATGATTGTTTTTTAGAGCCAACATTCTATTCTCAAAAACATGGTTTGCAAGGTCGTCTTGATATTTTTTATAATAAAAAAACTACTGACGAAAAGGATGAAAATCACTCTGCCATCGTCGAGTTGAAAAGTGGAAAAACTTTCAAACCAAACAAGTACGGCATCAATCATAATCATTACGTGCAGACCTTGTTATACGATTTGATTATTAAATCTGTTTTTGGAAAAAAAATACAACCAGCTAATTTTATTCTTTATTCAGGCATCGACATCAACCATTTAAAATTTGCGCCTCGAAGTAGCACACAACAAATGGAAGCCTTGAATATTAGAAATCAAATCCTTGCATTTGAATATCAACTATCAAACATACGTGACAAAGACATTGATAACCCACTCATTTTCAGTCGATTAACATCAGGAAAATATCCGAAACTATCTGGTTTCCTTGCTAAGGACATGCAGCTTTTTGAAAAAGTATATCAAGGAATGAGTCTTTTAGAGAAAAAATATTTCAATGCTTTTTCTGGATTTATTGCTCGCGAGCATCTTTTGGCAAAAACTGGAATCCAAGGAATTGAAAGATTAAATGGTTTGGCTTCGCTGTGGCTTAAAGATTTTCCAGAGAAAGAAGAGAGCTTCGAGATCGTTAGTTTTTTAAAAATAAAAGAGAACCATTCTGAGGAGGAAACGCCAATTATTATTTTTGAAAAAACCGAAAAAACTAATCCGCTAGCCAATTTTAGAAAAGGTGATATCTCCGTTTTGTATCCTTTCCAAAACAACAAAGATACGGTCTTAAATAATCAAATTTTCAAGTGTACGATTATCGAAATCAACAAAGATGAAGTACATGTAAAATTGAGAAGTCGCCAATTTAATACCTCCATTTTTGAACAAGATTTTCATTGGAATTTAGAACATGACATGTTAGATAGTAGCTTCAATGGAATGTACCGGAGTCTATTTCAATTCGCTCAGTTTCCTACTTTCAAAAAGGAATTATTACTGACGACTTCGCCACCGCAGCAACCTGAAGAACTCAATATCAAATTGCCAAAAGAATTAACTGAAGAGCAAAAGTCGATTTTCCAACAAGCCATTTCTGCCAAAGATTACTTCTTACTTTGGGGACCTCCTGGAACTGGAAAAACGAGTATGATGCTCAAAAATATCGTCAGTTATTTACTCAACGAAACAGACGAAAATATTTTGTTGTTAGCTTACACTAATCGAGCGGTCGATGAAATTTGCGAAGCGATTGTCAGTATTGATAAATATGCAAAAGATGAATACTTGCGATTGGGTTCAGCACATTCTTGCGGAGTAGATTATCAAGATCAATTGTTTAATACTAAGATTGCGAACATTTCCAATCGAAAAGAATTACGAGGTATAATTGATAAGCATCGCATTTTTGTTTCGACAGTTGCAGGTATCGCTGGTAAGCAAGAAATCATGCAATTGAAAACTTTTGATCGAGTGATCATTGATGAAGCTTCTCAAATTCCTGAGCCAATGCTCGTCGGTTTGCTGCCTCACTTTAAACGATTTTTACTCATTGGAGATCACAAACAATTGCCTGCTGTGGTAGTTCAATCTACTAATGCATCCAAAGTTCAAGATGAAGATTTGAATGAAATTGGTTTGAAGAATCTACGAGATTCACTTTTTGAACGCATGTATAAAAGATGTGTGAAAAATAATTGGACGTGGGCTTTTGCACGTTTGAGTCACCAAGGAAGGATGCATCAGGATATCATGAATTTTCCGAGTCAAGAATTTTATGATAGCTATTTGAAAATTCTACCTGATGATTTAAATAATGAATATCAAACCACCCCCATCGAATATAAAATAACTGAAACGTCTGATGAATTAGAAAAAATACTTTGTGAAAATAGAATGGTTTTTCTTCCTTCCCAGCCTGATTTGAAAAGTCCAACTGGAAAAACAAATCTCCATGAAGCTAACTTGATTAGTAAGGTTGTTGAAGTTTTTCAAAGAATATATCAACGCAATGAATTAGAATTCACCAAAAAAAGTCTGGGTGTCATCACTCCTTATCGAGCACAGATTGCTCAAATTCGCCAAGCCTTGCAAGAAAAAAATATAGAAACGGAATCTTTAAGCATTGATACGGTAGAAAGATATCAAGGTGGAGCAAGAGATATTATTATCATCTCATTATGTACAAATTCAGTTAATCAATTAGCTTCTCTAATTTCTATTTCTGATGAAGGTGTCGATCGAAAACTTAATGTTGCCTTAACTCGAGCTCGAAAACATTTGATAATTATAGGCAATCCAAAAATTCTATCAACCAATTCTATTTATGCTGCTCTCATCCAAAAACATCAAATCACTAACTTCTGACCATACTAAGAATCTTCATTCATTCTTTTTCTTGCTAAATCCTACCTTTTAAGCAAGTTTCACTACCGTTTATTCATTTCCGTTTTTTTACTCAAAAATCTACTTTATATTAGCAATATATTCAATACAACACCCACCCCATTATTTTCATTTATACTCTTTTTTAAAAATCAATGTAGATTCATTTAATCATGAATCCATGCATTTTGTTTTCCATAACAAATAACACATCAACTCTATACCTATTTTCAAACTTGGTATAAAACACACTATTTTTTTAGAAAAATCTTTAATTAATTTTAAAGATGGGTAATCTATTATTCCCCTTGTACTCTTGTAACACTATTTCAAAACCGAAAGAATCGCCTCTTTTACAGAGGCGATTTTTGGTTTTATGGAATGTTAATCATTTTATGAGTCTGCAAACTCAATCTCCATTTTGGATTTTGGAGACAATATTTGATTGCGAGTTGAATATTTTTTTCAGTATTTGGTCCATCCATTGGTTGGAGGTAAAAATTTTCAAAATCTAAATCTTCGAATAATTCTGGTTCTGCCCCTAATTGAGGAAAAACTAATTTTAGCTCACTTCCTTTTTTCAATACTAAATCAGCTCCTGCTTTCGGACTCATACAAATCCAATCAATTCCCTCTGGTGGAAGTTTTGTTCCATTTGTTTCGATAGCCACTTCAATTCCTTTTTTGTGAAATGCTTTGACCATTTTTTCATCTAGTTGGAGTAACGGTTCTCCGCCTGTACAGACCACATAAGGTTTACCTTTGTTCATTCCTGCTTCCCATTGTTGGGCAACTTTTTCTGCCAATTCTTTAGCCGTATATTTCCCGCCATTCAATCCATCAGTTCCTCGAAAATCAGTATCACAAAATTGACAGATGGCTTCGCTTCGATCCTTCTCTCTCCCACTCCATAAGTTACAACCTGTGAATCTGCAGAAGACTGCTGGTCTTCCTGTGTGAGCACCTTCGCCCTGCAAGGTGTAGTATATTTCTTTGACTTTGTATTTCATTTTTTTATTATAACACGTAGCGGTCTGCTTTAGCTGACCTGAAAAAAGAGCACAGCGAATTTTCCCAAAAAAACCTCCGCTTTAATATTTCCTTTCCTAGGTCTGCTAAAGCAAACCACTACGTTATTTACTAATTATTGCTGACACTTCAATTTCAATCAATATTTTTTCATCAATAAAACGACTCACCTCAAGCATCGTTGAAGCAGGTTTTATATCCTTAAAAAACTCACCATGTGCTCGTCCAATCTCTTCCCAATCATCCATATTCGTCACAAACATTCGAGTTCGAACCACATCTTTCATCGTTGCTCCAGCTTCGATTAACGCTCTTTCTATTTTTTGAAAAATAAACTTTGTTTGTTCGTATGGATTACCGATTCCGATTATTTCTTCTCCGTCTACCGCAGTTGTTCCAGCTACTTCAATAATGTTTCCAACTCGAACTGCTCTGGAGTAACCAACGATATCTTCCCATTTTGTATTAGATGAAATTTTTGTTCGATTCATGTCTTCAGTATTAGTGACTGGTTTCAAGCCTGTCATTGATAGTTTATTTAGAAAAAACCAAAATATAATAATTAAAGAAAAATTCTTCCTTGTACAAAATTGACTGCTCCAATTTACAACCTCGGTCGGTCATCATTTTTTGATATTCTTCCAAATCAAATTGATGTGGATGCAAAATATCACCAGGAAATAATCGAAAGGTATTTTTGAAAAAAGAATAATTATGCGCGTCAATCGAAACGATCAACGTTCCTCCTTCTTCTGTGAAATCAACTAATTTATCAAAACATAAATCCAAATCTGCCACATGATTAATTGCGTTGAGGCAAAAAACTTTATCGTATTTTTCTTTAGGAGAAAAAGTCTCCAGAGGTTCGCTAAAAAATCGAATATTCGGATATTGTTTTTTGGAAAAATGCGCTAACTTTTTTTCATAATCAGCTAACAATGGATCCATCGCATCAGTTTGATATTTTTCCAAAATCATAAAAATACCCGCTGGTCCACAACCTGCGTCTAAGACTTTTTCTCCTTCGGAAAAATTCAAATTCAACTTGGATAAAAGTGTTTCCCAATACTTCTTTTTCCAAACTAGATAATCGGTTTTAGGCTTTTTCTTCAAATAATTTTGCCACCAACGGATCTCTGCAGCCTGAGCTATTTTCCAACGTAAACTCATATTTTATTTTTATAAAACAAAGGTATTGAATTTAATGTTTCTAGTTCAATCTTCTTTGTTTAGAGTTTTCATTAATATTGCATTACTCTCCTGAGTACAGTAAACTAATGCAATGTTTTCAAAATATATGGCACTCTGGAGAGTACAGGTACGAGGTGTTTTAAAAAAATTGAATATGTTATTTGCAGAAGGAACAAAAGTACGATTTAAAAATACTGGCGACGAGGGAGTCATCATAGCCATATTGGATAGTGAAATGGTTAATGTCGAATTGAACGATGACGAAATGGTCATCCCTGCCTTTATCGAAAATCTAGAGCGAATCGAAGATATTCCAAAACCAAATCGGAATCCAATCAAAGCTAAGTTTGTAGAATCTAAAAAGGTTCCGCTGCCGCCAACTCCTCCTTTGCAAGACAATGATTCGCAATATCATATTTTAAAAAGTTTAGGTATTCAATTGGCTTTTGATCCTCATGTTCAACCTGATGGAATTACTTCGAGTTATGATATTTATTTGATTAACGATACTCGATATGATGCGCTTTTCACTTTTACAATTGACATTTTAGACGAAACGCCAAAGACGACGAATGGAAAAATAACGAGTGTTTCCACCGTGAATTTAGGCGAAATGAAATTTAGCCAACTCAACGAAGCACCAATTATCGAAGTAGATATTTGGCAAGTGACGACTATCGGAACTGGTTATAAAATGTCCAAAAAATTTAAAATAAAAGCAAAGCAATTTTTTAAAAATGTACGAACTGCACCTTTGTTGAATCGACAAGTTCATTGGTATCAGTTGTTTGAAAATTTTGACAAAGAAAAAAAACCACAAGGCGAAGACCTAAAAGCTTACACTCAAAGAAATTCTAAAAAACCTAAAAAACCATCTTCTGATTACCGAAGAATGAGCGGAAGTGATCCGATGGAATTGGCGCATTTTGAAAATGAAATTGATCTCCACATTGAGAATTTGGTGAGCGATGATAAGAAGAGAAATAATGCTGAAATTTTAAGAATTCAACTCACGCATTTTAATCAGTTTTTGGACAAAGCAATTCGATTGGGTGTAAATAGTGCTTTTGTGATTCATGGTGTAGGAAAAGGAAAATTGAAAAATGAAATCGCTACTCGATTGATTAATCATCCTGAAGTGAAAACTTTTAAAAATGAATATCATCCAAAATATGGATTTGGAGCAACGGAGATTATTTTTTGATTGGCTAAAGATAAACGTAGACTTAATTGACTTCCCCCAAAGGGATTTTTAAAATAAAAATGACCAACTTGAATTTTACAAGTTGGTCATTTTTATTTTATCCAATTTGGATGTTTATTTATTTCACTTCTGGCAAATCAGGCATTTTACAATCTTCATCTGCTGTTTTTCCACATACCTGTCTCTTATACACATCTGACGCTGCCGACGAATAGAGAGGTGTAG
>OJFR01000337.1_pt1 | contig 16109 bp, 15 predicted proteins | sample 1594121 | NCBI WGS metagenome assembly OJFR01 (sample SAMN05416812, study PRJEB24817) | seawater metagenome | isolation source: Sea water | place: Canada:Atlantic | collected 2013-07 | reverse complement strand
CCAACACATCAGCGATTGCTACCAACGTGACTGATATTGCAACGAATGTGACTGACATTGCAACCAACACATTGGGGATAGCTACCAACGTTACTGATATTGGAAATAATGCTACTAATATTGCTGCCAACACATCAGCGATTGCTACCAACGTTGCTGATATTGGAAATAATGCCTCAGCTATAACCGCCATAAATACTTTAGTTGATGGTAAAATTTACTTAGGTGATGTTAATGGTGCTGCTCAAGAAGTTACTTTAAGTGGTGATGTAACAATGAGTAATACAGGTGTCACATCCATTGGAGCTAATAAAGTGCTTAGCTCAATGATTGATGATGGTACTATCGTTGTTGGTGATTTAGCAAATGATGCAGTAACCAATGTGAAAATAGCTACAGGTGTTGATGTTATCAAGTTAGCAAATGGATCAGTTACCAATACAGAATTACAATATATTGGAACATTAAGCGCTGATGCACAAACACAAATAGATAATTTAAGTAGTAATGGATCTACTAATGCCTCAGCTATAACCGCCATAAATACTTTAGTTGATGGTAAAATTTACTTGGGTGATGTTAATGGTGCTGCTCAAGAAGTTACTTTAAGTGGTGATGTAACACTTGCTAATGACGGTACAGTTACGATTGAAAATGATGCGGTTTCTTACGCAAAGGTTCAAAATATAGTAACAGCTAATAGAGTTTTAGGATCTACAACTGCAGGCGGTATTGTTTCAGAGGTTCAGGTGGCAACAGATATGATTGCAAACGACGGAGTAACCAACGCGAAACTTGATAAAGCCAATATTCCATTAAGTGGATTTGGAGCGGCTACGGCTGATGTAGCTCTTGGAGCTAATAAATTAACCGGAGTATCTGACCCAACTGCAGCTCAAGATGCTGCAACCAAAGCATATGTAGATGCAGCTATTCCAGTTGGTGGAATTATTATGTGGTATGGCGCTTTAATTGATATACCGTCTAATTGGCAATTATGTGATGGGAGTGCTATCAGCTCAGGTCCTCTTTTTGGAGTTGGTAATAACACTCCAGATTTAACTAATAGGTTTATTATTGGTGCTGACAGTTCTTTAATTCCAAATACAATCGGAGGAAGTAGTAATAATGGGGCAACTATAGGGAGTGTTCAAGAGGGAACTAATTCTTTTATACAAGTAGTTACTAATATAAACGTCGATAACAGACCCCCTTATTATGCACTAGCTTATATAATAAGAATTGAATAAAACAATAATTCATGTTATTTCTTGTAATATTATAAATTAAAAAAACATATTTGCTTGAAGTTAAGTAGACTTTAATCACAGCTAATATTTTAGCAAAAAAACACTCCTCTTTTTAATCAAAAAAAGCTAAAGATGCCCTTTTCACGATTTCCAAACTTATGTAAATACCAATGGAATTTTATTGTTCTAAGAGATATGCTTCTTCTCAAAAGGGCTACCATTAAAGAAGTAAGCTCTGAAATAAAAAATTACTACCTATTTATTATTATTTACTGATTGAGATTTAAGAACCTTTAAATTCAATTAAAAACACAAATACGTCTCATTAAAACTAGCGGTTTACTGTTTGTCAATCAAATAATTAATAGTACATTTGCACTCCTTTTTTAAGGAAAAAAATTATTTATTAATAGAACAAAAACTAAAAGTGTAATTATGAACACATTAAGTTACAAAACAGTATCAGCAAACAAAGCTACCGTTTCTAAGGAATGGGTTTTGGTTGATGCGGACGGGCAAACGTTGGGTCGTCTAGCTTCTAAAATAGCAAAGCTAATTAGAGGTAAACACAAACCAAACTTTACTCCTCACGTAGATTGTGGAGACAACGTGGTTGTTATCAACGCAGAAAAAATTAATCTAACTGGAAAAAAATGGACTGACAAGAGTTACATCCGTCACACAGGATATCCAGGAGGACAACGATCGTTAACTGCAACAGAAATGTTTGAAAAAGATCCTACTAGATTGGTAGAGAAAGCAGTAAAAGGAATGTTACCAAAGAATATCTTAGGTAGTGCTCTTTTTAGAAATTTGTATGTATACGCTGGCACAGAGCACAAGCATGATGCTCAAAGCCCTAAAGCTATTAACTTAAACGATCTTAAATAATGGATATAGTTCACAAAATAGGTAGAAGAAAAACTGCCGTAGCTCGTATTTACCTTTCTGAAGGAAAAGGAAATATTACAGTAAATAAAAAAGATTTTAAAGACTATTTTACTACTGCAACTCTTCAATATAAAGTAGAGCAAGCCTTAATGTTAACAGATAACTTAACTTCTTATGACATTAAAGTAAATGTTTACGGAGGTGGAGTAACAGGTCAGGCAGAAGCAATTCGTTTGGCAATTACTAGAGCATTAGTAGCTATAAATGCAGAGCACAGACTTATCTTAAAACCAGAAGGATTATTAACACGTGATCCTAGAATGGTTGAACGTAAGAAATTTGGTCAGAAGAAAGCACGTAAAAAATTCCAGTTCTCTAAACGTTAATATTTGTTATAGAGCACTGTTATCAATTATTAATAACAGTTTAGCATCTAAATATATAAGACTCTTAAAAGACTACTTATATATTGATTTCAAAACAGAAAGTAAACACATTTAAAAAATGGCAAAAGCAAACATTCAAGAATTATTAGACAATGGAGTACATTTTGGTCACTTGACTAGAAAATGGAATCCAAACATGGCTCCTTATATTTATACAGAACGTAATGGAGTTCATATTATTGATTTATACAAAACAGCCGCTAAAATAGAAGAAGCTTCATTAGCATTGCAAAAAATTGCAAACTCTGGAAGAAAAATTTTATTTGTTGCTACCAAAAAACAAGCAAAAGATATTGTTTCTGAAAAAGCTGCAGCTGTAAACATGCCTTTCATTACAGAAAGATGGCCTGGTGGGATGTTAACAAACTTTATCACAATCAGAAAAGCGGTTAAAAAAATGACCTCTATTGATAGAATGAAGCAAGATGGATCTTTTGATGCTTTATCTAAAAGAGAAAAATTGCAAATCAATCGTCAAAGAGAAAAGTTAGACAAGAATTTAGGTTCTATTGTAGACATGACTCGTTTACCTGGAGCAATTTTTGTTGTTGATGTTAAAAAAGAGCACATTGCTATTGCAGAAGCTCAAAAATTAAACATCCCAATTTTTGCGATGGTTGATACCAACTCAGACCCTAGACCTGTAGACTTTGTTATACCATCTAACGATGATGCATCAAAATCTATAGAAAAAGTGTTATCATTTATTACAGAAGGTATTGCAGAAGGTTTGTCTGATAGAAAATCAGAGAAAGAAAAAGCAAAACCAGCTGAAAAAACAGCCGAAAAAATAGCTAAAGAACCAGCCGCTAAAGAAGCTGTAAAAAAAGCTGCTAAAGAAGCTAAAAAAGAAGTTGTTAAAGAGGTAGAAGTAGTAAAAGAAGCTACACCTGTAGTAGAAACTACAACCGAAACAACTGTTGAAAAGAAATAAATTGTAAATTTTTTAAAGACTATAAAAATGGTTAAAGTAACCGCTGCAGAAGTAAATACGCTAAGAAAAACAACTGGCGCAGGTATGATGGACTGCAAAAAGGCATTAGTTGAAGCAGAAGGAAATTTTGAAGAAGCAATTGACATCTTACGTAAAAAAGGTCAAAAAGTAGCCGCAAAAAGAGCAGACAGAGAGTCTACTGAAGGTGCAGCTATAGCTAAAGTTAATGACAACAAAACAGTTGGTGTTTCTATCGTTTTAGGATGTGAAACAGATTTTGTTGGTAAAAATGATAGTTTTGTGAACCTTGCAAAAGAATTTGCAACTTTGGCATTAAATTGTTCTTCTAAAGAAGAATTATTAGCTTCAGATTTTAACGGAATGACTGTTGCTGATAAATTAATTGAACAAACTGGTGTTATTGGAGAAAAACTTCAAATCAATGCTTTCGAAAAAGTAGAAGCTCCGTTTGTTGGTTCTTACATTCATGCTGGTAATAAAATTGCTACAATCGTAGGTTTATCTTCTGCTTCAGAAGGTGCAGATGTTGTTGCAAAAGATGTTGCTATGCAAGCTGCAGCAATGAATCCAATTGCTTTAAATGAAAATGAAGTTGATGCTTCTATCATTGAAAAAGAAATTGAAATTGCTAAAGATCAATTAAGAGCAGAAGGCAAACCAGAAGCAATGTTAGACAATATTGCCAAAGGAAAAATAAAGCGTTTCTTCAAAGACAACACCTTAGTAAACCAATCTTTCATTAAAGATAGTAAGCAAAGTGTTGCAGAGTATGTAAAAACTATTGGAGATGTAAGCGTAACAGGTTTTAAACGTGTTGCTCTAGGGTAGATTATTCTTAATTCTACACTGAACTAGCTGAAGTGTATTTTAAGAATCTTATTATATAAGACCTCGTTAGTCACTGAAATTAATTCAGAGCACTAGCGAGGTTTTTTCATGGAAACAAGTATTTAAGAAAAGAAAAAAATGCTTAGTTTTGTACAACTTTCATAACTATGCAATACAAACGAGTACTTTTAAAACTGAGTGGAGAGGCACTTATGGGCGATAGACAATATGGAATAGATCCAAAACGCCTTAAGGAATACGCCAAAGAAATTAAAGAAGTAACAGACAAAGGAATTGAACTTGCCATTGTTATTGGTGGAGGAAATATCTTTAGAGGTGTTGCTGGTGCTAGTAATGGAATGGATCGTGTACAAGGAGATCACATGGGAATGTTGGCAACGTGTATTAATGGATTGGCTCTTCAAAGTGCCTTAGAAGATGAAGGAATATATACCAGACTACAAACAGCAATTCAAATTAAAGAAATAGCAGAACCCTATATTAAAAGAAAAGCCATTCGCCATCTAGAAAAAGGAAGAGTGGTTATTTTTGGAGCAGGAACAGGAAACCCATATTTTACAACAGATACTGCAGCAGTATTAAGGGCAATTGAAATTAATGCTGATGCAATTTTAAAAGGAACCCGTGTAGACGGTATATACAATGTAGATCCAGAAAAAGATAAAAATGCTATAAAATTTGAAAAGATAACATTTAGAGATGTCATTAGTAAAGGCCTAAAAGTAATGGACATGACAGCATTTACTTTGAGTGAAGAAAATAAACTTCCTATTATTGTTTTTGACATGAATACAAACGGAAATCTCTTAAAATTAGTTTCTGGAGAACAAATTGGAACCATTGTTAATCACTAACAAAATATCTTACTTATGAACGAAGAAATAGAATTCATCGTAGATTCTGCAAAAGAACAAATGCAAGGAGCTATAGATTTTTTAGCCAAAGAATTAAGAAGTATTAGGGCAGGTAAAGCATCTCCTTCTATGCTTGCAAATATAATGGTAGACTACTACGGCTCACAAACTCCTTTAGGGCAAGTTGCAAATGTAAATACCCCAGACGCAAGAACCATAAGCATTCAGCCCTGGGAAAAACAAATGTTGACAGAAATTGAAAAAGCTATTATGAAAGCCAACATTGGCTTTAACCCTATGAATAATGGTGAAAATATTATTATTAACGTACCGCCCTTAACAGAAGAAAGAAGACGTGGACTTGCAAAACAAGCAAAAGCGGAAACAGAGCATGCAAAAGTTGGTGTAAGAAATGCACGAAAAGAGGCTAATAACGAAGTAAAGAAACTAGATGTTTCTGATGATATGAAGAAAAATGTAGAAGCAGACGTACAGCAATTGACAGATACTTTTGTAAAAAAAACTGAAGAGCTTTTTGACTTAAAAGAAAAAGAAATTATGACTGTTTAAAAATACCAGTAAATTCTGTAAGGTATTTAATAGCAATCAAACCCACAACTTAATAAAAATAGGAATGAATTTCTGGACTAGAGTATCAAGAATTATCTTAAAGAACAGATACTTGATCCTTATTCTTATTGCAATAGCTACCGCCTTTCTAGTTTCTCAAATGAAACACATGAGGTTTTCTTATACAGAAGCAAATCTATTACCAGAAGACCATGAGGTAAACATTCAATACAACAAATTTCTAGACATTTTTGGTGAAGAAGGGAATTTAATCTTGCTGGCAATTAAAGATTCTACTGTCTTTACTCCTGCTAAATTTAATGCTTGGAATTCACTTGCAAAATCATTTGATTCTTTATCTGAAGTTGAATTTACATTGTCTATTGCTGATGTTAAAAAATTAAAAAAAGACACAAAAAATAGAAAATTTGTATTAGAATCTATCTATACAGAAGAGCTTAAGTCTCAAAAAACTATTGATGCTGTTAAAAAAGAATTATTTGAAAAACTTCCTTTTTACGATAATTTACTCTACAACAAAGAAACAGGAACCATACAAACCGCTATTTACATAAATAAAGAAATAGTAAACACGCCTGTCAGAAAAGCGTTTGTTTTTAAAAAACTGATCCCTATCATTGATGCGTTTGAAAAAAAAACAACCCTAGATGTTCGCGTATCTGGAATGCCCTATATAAGAACCATAAATGCTCAAAATATTATTGATGAAATTCAATTATTTGTTTTAGGGGCACTTCTTATTACAGGAATTATTTTCTTTTTCTTTTTCCGCTCCTACAGAGCTACATTTATAACACTGCTGGTGGTAACCATAGGAGTTACTTGGGCTTTTGGTTTTATTGGGCTTTTTGGGTATGAAATTACTGTTTTAACTGCCTTAATTCCTCCTTTGATCATTGTTATTGGAGTGCCTAATGCTGTGTTTCTAATTAATAAATATCAACAAGAAATAAAGTTACATGGTCAGCAAGCAAAAGCATTGCAGCGCGTCATTTCTAAAATTGGTAACGCTACCTTAATGACCAATATTACCACTGCATCAGGTTTTGCAACCTTTGTTTTTGTAAAAAGTCAACTACTTAGAGAATTTGGTATTCTTGCCTCCGTAAATATCTTAAGCATTTTTGTTTTAGCACTTTTAATTATTCCTATTCTCTATAGTTTTATGGAGCCTCCAAAGAAGAAACACCTCAACCATCTAGAAAGAAAATGGATGGAAAATGTAGTGAATTGGATGGAAAAAATGGTGCGTGAACAAAGAATTACTATTTATATCACCACGGTTATTGTCATTATTTTAGGAATTATTGGATTGTATCAAATACGTGTTTCTGGAAGTTTAATTGAAGACATGCCAAAAACAAAAGCTTTTTATAAAGATATAAAGTTTTTTGAAAAAGAGTTTGGAGGTATTATGCCCCTTGAGATATTAATCGATACTAAAAAGGAGAAAGGGGTCATGAAACTCTCTACCTTAAAAAGGATGGATAAAATTAACGAAGTAATAGAATCTTTTCCAGAATTATCTAGACCAGTATCGGTTGTTAACTTAGTTAAATACTCTAAACAAGCCTTTTATAAAGGCAATCCAAAATACTATCAACTACCAACCTCTCAAGAACAGAGCTATATTTTTGAATACACCAAAAATTCTGATGGAAATTCAGACATGCTAAATAATTTTGTAGATTCTACAGGGCAATATGCTCGTATTACTACTTTTATGAAAGATGTTGGAACAGATAAAATGAATGATATTCAAGAACGTCTTCAACAGGTAGTAAAAAAAGAATTTCCAAAAGAACGTTACCATGTCTCTTTTACCGGAAAGGCATTGGTATTTTTAAAAGGAACTAATTATCTAATTAGCAATCTTGTATTTTCTTTGTCTTTAGCAATTTTTTTAATTGCATTATTTATGGCTTGGATGTTTCGGTCGTTTAAAATGATTTTAATTTCTATCATTCCAAATATGCTGCCATTACTTATAACAGCAGGTTTAATGGGTTTCTTTGGAATTCCAATCAAACCATCTACCATCTTAGTTTTTAGTATTGCATTTGGAATTTCTGTAGATGACACCATTCACTTTCTGGCAAAGTATAGACAAGAATTAATGGCCAATAATTGGAAGATTCGCAGGTCTGTATATGCAGCTCTAAGAGAAACTGGTGTAAGTATGTTTTATACCTCAATTGTACTTTTCTTTGGATTTTTAGTCTTTACCGTTTCTAGTTTTGGAGGCACCATTGCCTTAGGTGGTTTGGTTTCTATCACGTTATTATTTGCAATGGTCTCTAACCTACTATTACTCCCTTCTTTATTGCTAACTTTTGAAGATAAAATTGCAAACAAAGAGGTCTTAAAAGAACCCGCCATAAAAATCATTCCTCAAGATGAGCTAGAGAAGTAGTAATTCTAAAGAATCTAAAACGAATACGGCTATATTGATTGGTCGTTTTACTTCAAAAAAGTATCTTTGCTTCTTTGTTTATTGAATATCATCAAAATTAATTTGAATAATGAAAACAAGCAGTGTAGCCGAATTATTACAGTCAGACGTCACTTTACAACAAGTGTCATTAAAAGGATGGGTAAGAACATTTAGAAGCAATCGTTTTATTGCCTTAAATGATGGTTCTACACTTCATAATATTCAATGTGTTGTTGATTTCGAAAACACAAAAGAAGAAACACTAAAGAGAATTACTACCGGTGCTTCAGTAAGTATTACTGGAACACTTGTAGAAAGCCAAGGAAAAGGACAATCTTTAGAAGTACAGGTTTCTTCTTTAGAAATTTTGGGTGATTCTAATCCGGATGAATATCCAATACAACCAAAAAAACACAGCTTAGAGTTCTTAAGAGAAAATGCACATTTGCGTGTAAGAACAAACACGTTTAGCGCAGTAATGCGCGTGCGTTCTAAATTATCTTTTGCTGTTCATAAATACTTTCAAGAAAACGGATTTAATTATGTGAACACGCCTATAGTTACAGGTTCAGATGCAGAAGGTGCTGGTGAAATGTTTCGAGTAAGTACTTTTGACCCAAACAAAGCTCCAGTTACTGAAGAAGGTGAAATTGATTATAAGCAAGATTTTTTTGGAAAAGAAACAAACTTAACCGTTTCTGGTCAGTTAGAAGCTGAAACCTACGCCATGGCTTTGGGTAAAGTATATACTTTTGGTCCTACTTTTAGAGCTGAAAATTCAAATACAACACGTCACCTAGCAGAATTCTGGATGATAGAACCAGAAGTTGCTTTTATGGACTTAGAAGGTAATATGGATTTGTCAGAAGATTTCATTAAGTCTGTTTTAAGCTATGTTTTAGAGCATTGTAAGGATGATTTAGCCTTCTTAGACCAACGTTTAACACAAGAAGAAAAAAGCAAGCCTCAAGCACAAAGAAGTGACATGAGTTTGCTGGAAAAAATACATTTTGTTGTAGACAATAATTTTAAACGTGTAAGCTATACAGAGGCTTTTGATATTTTACGAAACTCAAAGCCAAATAAAAAGAAAAAATTTCAGTATTTAATTCAAGAATGGGGTGCAGATTTACAATCTGAGCACGAACGTTACTTAGTAGAAAAGCACTTTAAATGTCCTGTTATTTTATTTGATTACCCAGCCACAATAAAAGCATTTTACATGCGCTTAAATGACGATGGAAAAACAGTAAGAGCTATGGATGTATTATTTCCTGGTATTGGAGAGATTGCAGGTGGAAGCCAACGTGAAGAGCGTCTAGATGTTTTACAGGAGAAAATTAAAGCCATGGGAATAGACGAGAAAGAACTTTGGTGGTATTTAGATCTTCGCAAGTACGGAACAGCTGTGCATTCTGGTTTTGGATTAGGCTTTGAGCGCTTGGTTCAATTTGCAACGGGTATGGGAAATATTAGAGATGTAATTCCTTTCCCTAGAACTCCACAAAATGCTGAATTTTAATTCAGTTCTTTTTGTACCTTTAGAACATGCTAAAACAAAGTCTAAACTTTAAACTTTCCCAAAAGTTATCTCCTCAGCAGATTCAATTAATGAAAATGATTCAATTGCCTACTCAGGCTTTTGAAGAACGCTTGAAACAAGAGATTGAAGAGAATCCTGCATTAGATACTGGCAAAGAAGAATCTGATGAGTTTGATGGAGATTTAGAGAATGAGTTTGATGATGATGGAACTGAAAAAATAGACACGGAAGATATCAATATAGATGATTACTTAAGTGACGATGATATTCCAACGTATAAAACTCAAGCAAATAATTATTCTTCAGATGATGAAGAGAAACAGGTTCCTTATGCCGCTGGAAAAACCTTTCATCAATCTTTACAAGAACAACTAGATACGTTTAGTCTTAATGATGAGGAGAATTCTATCGCAGAGTTTTTAGTAGGAAGCATAGATGATAGTGGCTATATCAGAAGAGATCTTGCAGATTTAGTAGATGATTTGGCCTTCACACAAAATGTATTTACCACCGAAGAAAAAGTTGAGAAAATTTTAGTAAAAGTTGTGCATACTCTAGACCCTGTTGGTGTTGGGGCCAGAGATCTTAAAGAGTGTTTAATTATTCAATTAAAATCAAAAACAGCAACTGACATTAGAGAACTAGCAATCAAAATGCTAGAAACTGCCTTTGATCAATTTGTTAAAAAGCATTACGCTAAATTATTAGAAAAGTTTACTATTGATGAAGAAGCACTTAAAAATACCATTGCTGAAATAGCAAAATTAAATCCAAAACCCGGAAGCTCTTATGCTGGAAATAACAAAATAGCAGAACAAATTGTTCCAGACTTTTCTATGAGAATTTTAGATGGAGAGCTAGATCTAACATTAAACTCCAGAAATGCTCCAGAATTGCATGTTTCAAGAGAATACAACAACATGCTAAAAGGTTATCAAGAATCTACTGAAAAAAGTAAATCTCAGAAAGATGCTGTAATTTTCATCAAACAAAAACTAGATGCAGCTAAATGGTTTATTGATGCAATTAAACAAAGACAACAAACATTAATGGTTACTATGAATGCCATTATGCAATATCAATACGATTATTTTTTAACTGGAGACGAGCGAAAGCTAAGACCCATGATATTAAAAGATATTGCAGATACAATTCATATGGATGTTTCCACCGTTTCTAGAGTTGCAAACAGCAAGTATGTTTCTACTCCGTATGGAACCAAATTAATAAAAGAATTCTTTTCTGAATCTATGAAAAATGATCAAGGAGAAGATGTTTCTACCAGAGAAATTAAAAAAATATTAGAAACTGTTGTTGGTGAAGAAGATAAAAGAAAGCCTTATACAGACGATAAACTTTCGGTACTTTTAAAAGAGGAAGGCTATCCTATTGCTAGAAGAACAGTTGCAAAATATAGAGAGCAGCTAGACATTCCTGTAGCTCGCTTGAGAAAGGAAATCTAATGAAATTTTACAAATTTATATCAACTATTTTACATCCTATTGTACTTCCAACCTTAGGGGTATTTCTCTACTTTGTATTTGTATCACAATCTTTTGAAAAAAGGCTGCAATTAATTGTATTAGGGCTTGTTTTTGTGCTAACATATGTAGTGCCTGTTTTATTGTTGCTTTTTTTAAAAAATTTTGGATTTATTAAAGACTTTCAGGTTTCTACCATAAAAGAAAGACGGTTTCCTGTTATTTTTATGATACTGCTTTTATATTTTTTAGGAAATACAATCATACAGATTCCAACAATTAGAAACTTAGGCATTCTTTTTTATGGTACTTCACTTAGTTTGATTTGTATTTATATACTTTTTAGTGTAAAATTAAAGTCTAGCCTTCATCTTGTTTCTATGGGTAATATGATTGGTTTTTTTTTAATTATGACCAATATCAATAGTTTATCTATGTTGCCCATTATTATACTCTTAATCTTATTATCAGGTATCTTGGCAAGCTCAAGATTGTATTTAAAAGCACATACTCCTGTAGAGCTTCTTATTGGTTTTTTTTTAGGAATAGTATGTCAGTTTATCCTGTTTATTTCTTTATAATAAATAAAAAATCAAGCCAATTCTCATAATTTTTGAAGAAATATCTGCTGTTCCAAGCGAAGTATCTTTTAAAATTGGATTTAAGCCATAATAGATATGTGCTGCAAAGACATCATAACCAACAGAGAGTGTAAGGCCATATTGCCAAGTATTATAACTAGCAACATTCCTAAATGAAAACGAGTCTGTTTCATTGGTAAATTTAAAATTATTAGATAGGTTATAACTTGCTTTCACCCCCATATAAACGCGCCAAAATTTATAGGTTTGGGCATCAGAACCTCTCCATCTAAGCTCAAAAGGAAATTCTAGATTGTGAAGCAAGAGTTTATTGGTTGCCCCCAAATTATCTACCTGAAAAGTAATGTTATTATTTTCTTCAGAAATAGTAAGCCCATGATTTAATAAATCAAAATTATAGCCAACCCCTAAAGCCATAGAGATACTTCCTTGTTTATTTAAAATAAGATCTTTCATAAAACCAGTAGACAAGCCATAAGAAAAACCACTTCCTTTTACCATGGCAGGTTGGTTAAATAATTGGTTATATGAAACTATCATATATAACTGGTCTTCTGCATACCTGTCTCCTAATTGCAAGGAGTCTTTTTGAGCAACAGAAGGTAGTGAATATGCAATAAGAAATAAGAAAATGAGCTTCTTCATAGATATATCTTAGACATTTTAAAATTATAACATAAAAAAGGGAATACAAAAATTTGTATTCCCTTTTTTATTGATTAAGATTTTTTTGCTGTTAGTTATCTGCACCTGTTTGAGTAGAGTAACTTAATTTTAATGCATTAACATCTCTTAATTTTATTCTAATATCTGTAATAGTACCAACACTAGATTCTTTATCAGCTTTAATAGAAGTAGTCATAAAAGGAACTTCTGCCTCAGAAACTTCTTCTCTAGCTCTTAAAATAAATGCTGGAACATCTTCTGGTGTAGCTATCTTATCATTCAACTGAATTCTATTATAGGCTGTACCATACTTTACATCTTTTGCTTTACCAACATAAATAGTACTTACCAAACTCTTGTGTTCTAATTTCTTTATCTCTGTAGCACTAGGTAATCTAGGTGCTTCAATTTGTAAAGAAGTTTCTCTCATGGTAGTAGTTACCATAAAGAAAAATAATAACATAAATACAATATCTGGCAATGACGCTGTGTTTACAGCAGGCATTCCTTTTTTCTTCTTTTTAAACTTAGACATTTTATATGTTTTAATTAATTTTAAGAGGTAGGCTCAGCATCAGAAATAATTTGAGGAAAACTCGTTTTAATATCCTCAACTTTTTTCTTTAAATCTTCCTTTTCTGTTCCTCTAGAATCTTTATATCTCTTCTCTAACTCTGTATAAAGCATTCCATAACGTTGTTGGCTTAGCCTGTTTCTTAAAACAGTATATGCTTTTAACAACTCATTTTGTACTTCAATATACGTACCATACTCGGTACCTCTATCACTTTGTACAGATATAATTGCTTTGTTTGGATGATCTGATGATGATGGGCTTCTTTCTCCCTCGCAATAGTCACAAGGTAAGCCGGGAGTTCCGTCTTCACCTGGTTTTCCAAGTCCTCCACCGTTATCAATAAATTTGATTGCAGCTTCTTTGATCTCTTTAATTCCCATGATATCACCTTCTACCAATAAATCATTATTTCTATTGATATTTACTTCGAAGATATTTTTCTCCTTAATAATAGGTGGCTTATAATCTGGTGGTGGTTTTTCTGATAATTTCTTAGAAATACCTGAATCTACATTCATGGTGGTAGTTACTAAGAAGAAAATTAATAACAAGAAGGCAATATCTGCCATAGAGCCTGCATTAATTTCCGGTGTCTCTCTTCTAGCCATATTATTAAGATTTTATAAGTCCTTTGGCTAAATCAATCACAAAAAATGCGCCACCAATAAGAACTAAGATTGAACTATACCATATTAAGCTACCTACCCATTGGTTTGAAGTGGCTCCTAATTCTCCACCTTCTAATACTTTACCTTGTGCGTCTAACACTGGTTCACTATCACCCAAAATATAGGCAATAACTAACAGAATAGCCATAGCACCAAGACCAATCATTGTTTTCTTTAAGTTTTCTGGATTTTTCACCAAACCTCTTATTGATAATACTACAGTAATAAGAACTGCTGCATAAAATAAGTACAATGAGAATCCAATTAATGGACCCACTGCTCCACTTATAGATTCTGGAACATCATCAGTAATTGAAACATTAATAAATAATGCAATACCAATAACAGATATAACAGCCACTATGATGGTTAGTATTTTTGAAATTTTACTATTCATAAGGCGTCTTATTTTTTATATTTAACTAATAAATCTATTAAAGTAATAGAAGCGTCTTCCATATTGTTTACAATACTATCTACCTTAGAGATGATGTAATTGTAAAAAACTTGAAGAATAATAGCTACAATTAGACCAAATACCGTAGTTAATAAAGCTACTTTAATACCTACAGCTACAACTCCTGGAGAAATATCATTTGCAACAGCAATTGCATCAAAAGCGTCAATCATACCAATTACAGTTCCCATAAACCCTAGCATGGGTGCTAGAGCAATAAATAAAGACAACCAAGAAATATTTTTCTCTAATAACCCCATCTGTACTCCTCCATAACCAATTACTGCTTTTTCTGCAGACTCTATACCTTCGTCTACTCTATCTAAACCTTGGTAAAAAATAGAGGCAACAGGTCCTTTAGAATTTCTACATACTTCTTTTGCAGCTTCTACACCACCAGAACTTAAAGCATCATCTACGCTAGCCATAAGCTTCTTGGTATTGGTAGTAGCCATGTTTAGATAAATAATTCTTTCTATAGCAATTGCTAAACCCAAAATAAGGGCTACTAATACAATTCCCATAAAACCAGGACCACCTTCAATAAAACGTTGTTTTAATACTTGGTGAAAAGTTTGTTCAGCGACCTCAGCCTCTTGTGCAAATACAGATTGAATAGCTCCAAAAAACATGAATCCTGTTACTGTAAGGATATTTACTACTTTTTTCATCATCGTTGTAATTAATTTTTAATAATTTAAGTGTTTTAACTATAACTTAGTGTTATATGAAAAGAAAAAATTAAACTTTAGAAATTTTCATAAATGAAAATCACTTTTTGCTTAATTTAATTCCGATGACCAAGTAACAAAAAATAGTTGGTTTCTTAAAAAAAATTAAAAAGTTTTTATACAAGAAATGCCAAAAACAAAAAGATTTAACACATTCTTTACTTATTTGTGATTTCTCCACGTAAAGATTGCTCATAATAAAGTGAAAATTCCTCTTTTTCTATCCCTATTCCTAAAAGGTACATTAATTTGGCAAGCGCAGATTCTGTAGTCATGTCTTTAGCGTCTATAACCCCTATTTGTTTTAACTGAGAACTTGTCTCGTAATGACCAGGTAAAACAGATCCACCAACACATTGGGTTACATTTACAATGTAAATTCCTTTGCCTATTGCATTAGAAATTAACTTGATGAATCCTTTATTACTAGGTGCATTTCCTGCTCCATAGGTTTCTAAAATAATTCCTTTTATATTTTTAATGTTTAGAACACTTTCAACTACCCCAAGTGAAATGCCTGGAAATAGTTTAAGGATGGCAATATCTGAACATAAATTTTTCCTCACAATTAGTTTTTTATTATGTGTAGGTACTTCCAAAAGATCTTTATTAAAGTTAAGGTGTACACCACTCTCTGCTAATGGAGGGTAATTCATAGAAGCAAATGCTTCAAATTGTTCTGCACTTAACTTTGTTGTTCTATTGGCTCTGTATAGTTTGTATTCAAAATACAAACAGACTTCACTTACAACAGGAAGCTCGTCTTTATAGGCACTTGCAATTTCTATGGAAGTAATTAAATTTTCTTTTGCATCCGTTCTCAAATAGCCTATAGGCAATTGTGAGCCAGTGAAGATTACTGGTTTTGTTAAATACTCTAACATAAAACTGATGGCAGAAGAGATATAAGACATGGTATCAGAACCTGTTAAGACCACAAACCCATCGTATTTTTCATAATTATGCTCTATCATCTCAGCAATTTGAACATAGTACTCTGTATTCATATTAGAGGAATCTATTGGTTCTTCAAATGAAACAGAGGCAATCTCACAATCTAGCTGTTTTAACTCGGGAATGTTCTCCAAAATCTGACTAAAATCAAATGCTTTTA
>OJFR01000333.1_pt1 | contig 16212 bp, 12 predicted proteins | sample 1594121 | NCBI WGS metagenome assembly OJFR01 (sample SAMN05416812, study PRJEB24817) | seawater metagenome | isolation source: Sea water | place: Canada:Atlantic | collected 2013-07 | reverse complement strand
CAGCCTCGGTCTCGTGGGCTCGGAGATGTGTATAAGAGACAGCAATAAATGGAATGATCCCAAACAAAATGGAAACCACCAATGCATAAATCAGAGCCACTTTTGATAAAATTCTCAATCCTGTTTTATGATAAAATCCAAGTGTTTTAAAAGCACTTTTTAATCCATGATGTAAATGAAATCCTAAAGGAATCATCAGCAATGAATAAAATATCACATAATATATATTGTGAAATAAACTACTCGTCACTTCGTAAACATCTTTGTTCCCCAAACTATCGACTCCAACTCCCTCTCCCATTCCTAATTTTATTCTTGCCCAAAAATTGGCTAAATGCACTACGATAAATATTAAAATAAATGTTCCGATCAATCCCATATTTTGCGAAGCCCAAGAACTATTTTCTTGAGTGTGGTTGACTGCATACTTTTCAGGTTTGGCTTTTTTATTTCGGAGAGTTACTAATAATGCATAGATCACATGCAAAATAATCGACAAGTATAATGCGTAAGCCACCAATTTGATTAATGGATTTTCACGTAGTAAGGTCGAGTAAGAATTATACATTTCCCTCGCCATTTCTTCTGGTAAAAGTAAAATGCAATTTGCAGAGAGATGTACGATCAAAAATATACACAGAAATAAACCTGTAGCTGCGATCATACTTTTTCTAAAAAATAAATTCATATTGTTTTCTTATTTACTCATTTTTCGCACCATAATTAGATTCGTTTTAGATTCTAAAGTTGGTGGATGAATTGAACGTTGTTCTTTTTTTCATTGAAAAAAAAAGAACCAAAAAATTCTAGACGAAAAAATAGCTCAACTCAAAGCAAGCTCCCGCGCCCTCATTTTTCGCCGATCCTCGCCCGCTCTCTGCTACTCATAGTTTTCCTTGCAATTTAGGATTTCCTAAAAAGACAAAATTTAATCTTTTCAAGTTAAAGTAAATTGTGATGCATAACTTCAGTTCCTAATCTAGCAGATCCAAAATCTCTTTTTTGATCAAAGGAATTTCGCTCCACAAAATAAAATGATCTTTCCCTTCGAGCATGTTCACTTTGACATTTGAATTATTCTCCATCATTGATTTTGCAAAAAAAGCATTTTCCATTGGCACCAAGTCATCATTTTCTCCTTGTACGACAGTCAAAGGAATCATGATATTTCTCCAACCTTCCATCATCAATTCCAACTCTGTTTTTAAAGGAATAATTTCTTGATTGCAGACTCGTAAGGCTGATGGAGTGAACCATCTAATCAAAGGGAAATCCACCACTTTTCGCCAACCATTTGAAGGTTCCAACTCAGGACTAATCGAAGGAGCAACCATGACCATACCATCCACCAATTCTGGAAATTCAATCGCAAGCTTTGCCAAAATCGGTCCACCCATCGAGTGCCCAACTAGTATCTTTATTTTTTGAGGAAAATCTTTTAAAATAGCTGCGACCAATTCTGCTTGAACCATCAATGATGATTCACTTTCTCCAAAATCAGAATAGCCAAAACCAGATCGATCAACAGAAATCATATCCATTTTCGCTAATAAGGAGGTGTCTGAAAAATAGGCTTCGTAAGCATTCAATGCTCCTGGCGAACCATGAACAAAAACTACTAAAGGCAATTCCTTTCGATCCCCTACTTTTAAAAAATGAATCGTTTTATCTCCTACTTTTCGAGTATCAAAGATGGGAAGAATGTTGGTTTTTCCCTTAACCACTTGAGCTAGTTCGTCAGGATCATATCTCATTTTCGCTAACTCAGATCGAGCTAAAATGAAAACCGCGGCGAGTAATAACAAGATCCACACGCGTTTTATTTTATACCATTTCCGTTGAGTCATTTTTTAAATAAGTTGGGTCTGAGTGATGCCAATTTTTTCTTAAACGTAACAACTCTGCGTCTATCCATTGTTTAGATTTTTGCATTAATTCTGCTGGATTGTCGCCAATTATTTTTGGACCATAACTGAGGCGAACATATGTTTTCTTTTTTCCAAAACAATTAAAAAAATGGTTCATAAAAGTATCGTCACCTACCCATGCATCGCCATCTGATTGGTACTCATGCACAACTGGATAAATTGGAAAACCTGCGGCAGCTGCATCTTTAAACAGAGCGGGTTTGAAGTCGTTAGTTTGTGATCCGGTGTGAGTGGTTCCTTCTGGGTAGTTGATGACGAAGTAACCATCTTGGATACTTTTTAAAATATCTTGCCGAGCTTTTTGGCGACCTTCTTTGGTTTTTCTATCAACAAAAATCACCCCTGACATTTTTGCACCAGGACCGATGATTGGCCAGGCAGCCATTTCGATTTTACCGACAGGATGTGCTAACAATTCACTCAACACAATCAAAGGATCATAGTATGACCGATGATTACAAACTAATAAACCTGCTTCTTTCGGCAACTCTCCTACCCTTTCGATTTCTACGCCCAAACCTTTGTGGATCAAAGCAAACCATCGTTTTCGAATATGCAAAATCCGATTTAAATCATTGCCCACAAAAGTAGCTTTGATTAAATACCTCGACATAAAAAAAATAGAACCGAGTGCGAAATAAGTGATTCTAAAAAATGCTCTGACGGAATTCAACAGTTTGTAAATGTTTTGTTATAAATTATTTCTTACTCAATAATTCGATGATCTCTTTTGGTAAGTTTTCCAAATCTAAAATCATCAATCCATCCAATGCATCTGAAAAATTTGGATCAAGATTGAAGCTGATAAATTTTGCATTCAGCTTAGTGTATTGCTTTAGAAGTACAGGAACTTTGATATGTTCAGGTTCTATGGAGCATAAAAAAGTTTCCAAATCTTTGAGTCCTTCCCCTTGAATCGAATCCAACATTATTTCCAAATTCACTTTTTCTAACTCCGGTTGAAATGGTGTTCTTGGAGAAAAATGATTCGCATTTTTTTGATCAAAAAAATAGCGTTTCACAAATTCTACAATCATACTTTTCGACACACCTGAATAATATTTACTGATGCTGACTGGCCCAATTAAATATTGGTAATCTGGATTTTTTATTAAAACTTTCAAGATGCCTTGCCACAATAAAAAAAAAGGTAAATATCCTTTTTGATATTCAGGAACGATGTAGGAACGACCCAGTTCAATTGATTTTCTTAAGGTTGGAAAAAATGCTTCGTCAATATCAAAAAGGCTATGGATGTAAAAATTTTCAATTCCTTCTTTTTGAAAAACTTGCTCCCCCATCCCCATACGATAACCGCCAACGATCTTGTTATTTTTTTTATCCCAAATAAAAAGATTGTAATAATACTGATCGAATTCATCAATATCCAAAGCCTTACCTGTTCCTTCCCCTATTGATCGAAAAGTCAATTCTCGCAATCGTCCAATTTCCAATAATACATTTGGAATTTGATGAGCTTGGGCAAAGTAAACTTCAAAATCGCCTCTTGACATCAACTGAGCATCTGAATTAAGATGGTTAATATCAACAGAAAGTTGGGCAGAAGAAATTGGAGCGATGATCGTTTCCACTTCGGAATTAAATTTAGGTTTTACAAAGCAAAGTAAGTTTGTTCAAAAGTGAAGATAGAAAAAGGAAAAGCAAAATCTAGTTTTGGAAAAGACTATTCTAAATAAAGCATCAGGTTTTCGACGAAGAATGTTTTTACTAGGACATTCCTTTTATTAAAAATTCACCATGAATCATCGACCTACATATAAGCCTTTTTTATCTTTGTCGGATCAAGTAAGTTTTACTATTAATAAAATATAGATTTTAAAATTTTAATCCTACCTTAAAATTTTAATTATTAAAAAAACAAAACTCTCACATGAAAGAAATCAAGCTTTGTAATTTCCAAGAACTCGAAGAAAAGAATCCTACCCATCAACAAGTCAACGGTCTCGATTTAGTCGTCATTAGATATGGTCAAGAAGTTTCTGTTCTTTATGGAAGATGTTTGCATAGAGGTGCTCTGCTTTCTGATGGACATATCAGCGGACATAATTTGATTTGTGGAGTGCATGATTGGGATTACCGATACGATACAGGAGTGAGTGAATATAATAATAGTGAAGCACTCAATAAATTTTATTCTACGATAAAAGAAGATTGGGTTTATGTAGATGAAGATGAGATTAATGAATATTTGGTCAAGCATCCGCAACCTTTTAATAGAGATCAATACCTCGGTCAATATGCAGATACGCATCCAGAGAGTACGGAACCTTATACCGGTTACATCAAGCACTTGGCTCAACATGGTTTAAAGAAACATGGTCATCATGGGCCTTCCGCTTCGATGGGTGTCGATCGAAATACATTGCCAAAGTGGGAGAACATTCAATTCCTTCCTGCTCAATTAGCTACTCGACCTTTGCTCGATCATGAAGAAGTTAAGACGCAAGTGGTAATTGGAAAAAATGCTAAAAAACCACTCGTTTTAGAGATGCCGATTTTTGTTTCAGATATGAGCTTTGGCGCATTGTCACGTGAGGCAAAAATTGCTTTGTCCATGGGGGCAGAACTTTCAGGAACTGGAATTTGTAGTGGAGAAGGTGGAATGCTTCCTGAGGAGCAAGAAAATAATTCAAGATATTTTTATGAGTTAGCTTCTGGTCGATTTGGTTTTGCATGGGAAAAAGTGGCTAAGGCACAAGCCTTTCATTTCAAAGGTGGACAAGGTGCAAAAACTGGAACAGGTGGACATTTGCCAGGACATAAAGTAACGAAAGAAATTGCTTCGGTGAGAGGTTTGGAAGTTGGACAGACAGCTATTTCCCCAGCAGCATTTCCAGATTTGTTTACTGCCGATGATTTTAAAAAAGTAGCTAAAGAAGTTCGGGAAGTGACCGGTGGAGCACCTATCGGTTTTAAAATTGCGGCAAGTCATATCGAAGCAGATATTGATTTCGCTTTGGCCGTTGGAGTTGATTATATCATCCTAGATGGACGAGGTGGAGGAACGGGTTCTGCTCCAACAATTTTGAGAGACAATATTAATGTACCGACGATTCCTGCTTTAGCAAGAGCTCGAAGACATTTGGACAAAGTAGGTTCAGATGTTGATTTAATTATCACAGGAGGATTGCGAGTTGCAGAGGATTTTGCGAAAGCACTAATGATGGGGGCTGATGCAATTGCAGTTTCTAATTCTGCTTTGCAAGCAATTGGATGTCTCGGAATGCGAGCTTGTGGTTCGAATAATTGCCCTGTCGGAATTGCTACGCAAAAGGAAGGTTTAAGAAAAAGATTAATCATCGAATCTTCGGCGCAGCAGTTGCATAACTTTTTTTCTGCCTCAAATGATTTGATAAAAGTGGTTGCCCGATCTTGTGGTTATGATGATATTTCAAAATTTCAACATAGTGATCTGAGTACTTATGATATAGAGATGTATCGATTAGCGGGAATTCCGTATGCGGGGATTAATCCTTAATTATTTTTCAACGCAGAGATGCAGAGGCGCAGAGGATTATTATATATGGTGTCTTATTTTTTCTTCGAAAAAATTTTGCATCTCGACATCTCTGCGTTGAAAAATAATCCTTAAAACGATTCTCTCATAATAATTAAACATACAATGACTCAAGAAGAACTAAATGAACTCGCTTCTAGAATTATCGGTGCAGCAATTGAAGTACACAAACAAACTGGTCCAGGATTATTAGAATCGGTTTATGAAACTTGCTTGATAGAAGAATTGAAAATGAGAGGAATAAAAGCGGAACAACAAGTGAAGCTTCCAATTATTTACAAAGGAAAAAAATTAGAAAAATTTTATGTAGTAGATATACTTGTGGAAGATGAAATAATTCTTGAATTAAAGTGCGTTCAAGAATTACATCCAATTCATGAAGTGCAAGTCGTCACCTATTTAAAATTAGCGAATAAGCGCCTCGGTTATTTGATGAATTTCAATGTTACTCAAATGATTAAAGGTATTAAACGAAAAGTCAATAATTTTTAATTTAATCTTTTAACGCAGTGGCGCAAAGAATTATAATAAATGTAGCAGTTGTATTTAAAAAAAAACTCTGCGCCTCTGCATCTCTGCGTTAAAAAATAAAAATCAAAAAAATGGAATCCATCATCTCAACCATTCTAACCATTGTCGGAATTTACCTAGCCTTAGGAATCATCTTTTCCATTGCTTTTTTATGGAAAGGAATTGCCAAAGTCGATGACGGCGCAAACGAAACTGGAGTTATTTTTAAAATGCTCCTCTTCCCTGGACTCGTAGCATTCTGGGTTTACTTTCTTCGAAAATGGTTAAAAACAAATACAACATGAAACCATCTTTACGAACTAATCATTTCCGTATCTGGATAGCATTAAGCATCCTAATTTTATTCATCATCATACTTGCAATACAATGAGTGTAAAATATGCTTCCGTACTCTGGAACGAACAAAAAAAGACCTACGATAAAATCCTTTGGGCAGGCATTTTATTATGTATAATTTCTTACGCAGTATTCCATTTAGTCTTTCATCCAGAAACGACTATTGAAACTGTAATTATTCGAGCAACAGCCTTGACTTCATTTATTTTATTGCACATCATTCTAGTGATTGGGCCATTGTGTCGCATCAATAGTTCATTTCTACCATTACTCTACAACCGCCGTCATATGGGCGTTTCCATGTTTTTCATTGCTTTAATTCATGGTGCATTTAGCATCATTCAATTTCATGCTTTGAGCGATACCAATCCATTGGTTAGTATTTTTACTTCCAATCAAAACTATGGTGCGATAAGTGAATTCCCCTTTCAAATTTTAGGATTCTTTGCATTGTTGATTTTGTTTTTCATGGCAGTAACGAGTCATGATTTTTGGTTAAAAAACTTGAGCCCTCGAATTTGGAAAGCATTGCATATGAGCGTTTATATCGCTTATGGATTGATCGTTTTGCATGTTGCTTTAGGAGCATTACAATATGAAAGTCATCCAATTTATTGGGCTATGTTGATTGGAGGTTTTGTCTCTATTTCGGGATTACATTTATACTCTGGTTTAAAAGAAAATCGAAAACTAGCTGCTGATAAAAATGCTTTAGAAAAAAATGGATTTTATGAAGTTTGCGATATCGGAGAGATCAATGAGAAATGTGCAAAAACCGTTTTCGTCAATGATGAAAATATCGCCATTTTTAAATACGATGAAAAAATTTCCGCAGTTCATAATGTTTGCAAACATCAAATGGGACCACTCGGCGAAGGAAAAATTATTGATGGCTGTATTCATTGCCCTTGGCATGGTTACCAATATTTACCTGAGAATGGACAATCCCCTGCCCCATTTACAGAGAAGGTAAAAACCTATGAAACGAAAATTTTGGATGGAACAGTTTGGGTTAATCCAAATCCAAAAGCAGAAGGAACATTTGTAGAACCCGCAAAAATTTAATTCCCCATGAGTGATAAAAATGACTTTTACATTGGTTGGAAAAATGAAATGCCACCAAAGAGTAAATCCTTGATAAAAAAAGTATTGATTCCACTTTTTGTTTTCATCCCTGTTTTGTTTTTTGTAATTGTATTGTTACAAAAACCTTTCAACAATCACCTTTTTGAATTTGGAGCAACAAGTGAAATAACTGGAACTTACTTCCATACTCCTTTCCCTATGTTAATTGCTGACGATCAAATGGTGCAAGAAGGATTGTCGAAAGATATTCTACTCGTAGGTTATGGAAAATTTGGTGCAGAAGGAACGATGAATTTGATCCAAGAAAAAAATGGAGATTTGAATGGAAAAAAAATTACCCTCCAAGGGACTTTGACTTATGGTGATGGAAAAACACTTTTAGAACTAACACAAGAAGAAACTTCTTTTCTTAAAATTGAAAGTCAATCTTCTGCTCAATCTCCTTTAAAAACACCCAGTCCAATTTCTGTCCAAGGTGAAGTCATTGATCCTAAATGTTACTTTGGAGTGATGAAACCAGGCGAAGGAAAAGTGCATAAAAGTTGTGCCATCCGATGCATCAGCGGAGGAATCCCACCAGTTCTAAGACATGAAACGGGCGATAAAAAAAATCCTTATCACTACTATTTATTAGTTGATCAAAAAGGGAAAAACATTAATAACGAAATTCTACCTTTTGTTGCAGAGCAAGTTTCTATTGCTGGAATGACAAGTTCATTTTCAAGTTGGGATGTACTATATATTAATCTTGAAGATTTAAAATTAGTAAAATAAAAAACTTATGTACGAATCATTTAGTATCATTTTTACACTAGCCGCTATGTTGAGTTATATCAATTATAAGTGGCTAAAATTACCTAATACGATTGGACAATTGATCTTAGCGTTGATACTTGCGATTAGTGTAATGTGCATGGAACCAATCCTACCTAATGTTTATACTTACTTCTGCGACATTGTTTTAAATACGGACTTTTCTCATATTTTATTAGATGTATTATTGGGATTCTTATTGTTTGCAGGAGCATTACATGTGGACATCCAAGAATTAAAAAAACAAAAATGGACGGTACTAATTTTTGCAACGATTGGTGTTTTGATTTCTACTTTTGTTGTAGGAGTTGGTTTGTTTTTCTTAGCAAAAATGGTTGGCATTTCTCTTCCGTTTATTCATTGTCTATTGTTCGGTGCACTTATTTCACCGACTGATCCAATTGCTGTTTTGGCATTATTAAAAACTGCTAATGTCAACAAATCTTTGCAATTAAAAATAGAAGGAGAATCTCTTTTTAATGATGGTATAGGAGTAATCGTTTTTACCGCAATCTTACTTTTCACAGGAATGGAGGAGATAATGGATCATGGCGCACAAAATATTTATCTAGAAATAGCCACACTTTTTGCAGAAGAAGTTTTACTTGGATTAGTAGTTGGAGGTGCATTAGGCTACCTTGGTTTTAAGCTAATGAAGTCTAGTGATGACGATCATTTTTTGCCATCAATCATCACCTTAGCAGTTGTTTTTGGAGGCTATAGTTTAACACAAATGTTACATACTTCTGGACCATTGGCAATGGTTGTTGCAGGATTATATATTGGAGATGCCATCAAAAAACCTAGCTTTAATGCTATCACAAAAGATAACCTTGTTGGGTTTTGGTATATTTTAGATGAAAGTTTAAATGGTGTTTTATTTGTTTTTTTAGGACTCGCCATTCACTTAATTTCTATCGAAAGTAGTTCTCTTTTGATCCTTGCTTCACTTTCCATTTTATTGGTTTTGTTAGCTCGGTTTATTTCCGTTGTCCTTCCATATTCACTTTTAAAACATACCGAAAACTCTTGGTTAAACACTACTTACATACTCACTTGGGGTGGATTGAAAGGAGGAATTTCTCTAGCCCTAGCCTTTTCACTAGAACCTGATTTATCTAGAAACACGATTCTATTACTTACTTATGGTACAGTAATTTTTTCTATCCTTGTCCAAGGTTTAACTATTTCAAAATTGGTTAAAAAATTAAATTAAAAATGAAAGAACTTCCTATTGTTTGGCACAAAGTATTAGATAATAAAAATGAATTACAAGAAGGTAGAGTGATGACCGTCACCGCTGGTCATATCGGAATTTGCCTCACTCATTTCGAAGGGAAATTTTCTGCACTTGATAATAAATGCCCTCACCAAGGTGGTCCACTTGGAGAAGGATCTATCGAAAATGGATTATTGAGATGCCCTTGGCATGGTTGGGATTATCATCCATGTACAGGAATTGCTCCTGGCCATGATGATGGAATAGATACTTTTCCAATAAAAATAGAAGGGGATAAAATCTTCATTGGAATGGAAGAAGAAGTACCTCACGAAACAACCGTTTCCGACATAATGGCGGAGACGATGGTGAACTGGGGAGTCAATCGAGTTTTCGGAATGGTGGGTCATTCTAATCTTGGTTTGGCAGATGCACTTCGACGACAAGAAGAAAAAGGAAATTTAAAATTCATCGGAATACGACATGAAGGAGCGGCTTCTTTTGCAGCTTCCGCTTATGGAAAATTAACTGGAAAACCTGCGGCATGTTTTGCCATTGCAGGACCAGGAGCAACGAATATGTTCACAGGGCTTTGGGATGCAAAAGTTGACCGAGCACCCATTTTAGCATTGACTGGTCAAGTCGATACTCAGGTAGTTGGGACGGGTAATTTTCAAGAATTAGATTTGGTTAAAGCATTTGATTCGGTGGCAGAATTCAATCATCGAGTTCAACAAAATAGTCAACATGCTGAGTTGATGTCGCTTGCCATCAAGCATGCTATTTTAAAAAGAGATGTTTCTCATCTTACTTTTCCTGATGAAATACAAATCCTTCCAGCAAAGGAAAATGAACAAGCGAAAACTTCGGAAGGAAGAATGACGCCAATGACAATTGCACCGCCGAAAGAATCTTTTGACAAAGCTTTAAACTTGTTGAATGAATCAAAAAAACCTGTCATTGTCGTGGGGCACGGTGCTCGATTCCACATGGATAAAGTAATAGCATTTGCGGAAAAATTGAATTGCCCCGTCATGACCACTTTTAAAGCAAAAGGTCAAATTTCTGATTCGCATCCGCTAGGTTGTGGTGTCTTGGGAAGAAGTGGAACTCCTATCGCCTCTTGGTTTATGAATGAAGCAGATTTACTTTTAGTGATCGGTGCTTCGTTTTCAAAGCATACTGGAATCACTCCAAAAAAACCAACCATTCAAATTGATTTTGATCCTTTAGCCTTGAGTAAATTTGATAAAGTGGAAGCTGCGGTTTGGGGAGAAATTTCGGTGACGATTGAAATGCTTAACCAGCAAATTTCTGCTCTTGAAAATAAAGTTGATCGAAAATCAGAAGTTACTGACCGATGGGATTTATGGAAAGAAGAAAAACAAAAACGCTTGTTGGAAGATCGAGGGCAAGGAATTAGTTCTATTGCAGTCTTCGATGAATTAACCAAACAAGCTCCTGAAAATGCAGTTATGTGTGTGGATGTTGGAAATAACGCCTACTCATTTGGAAGATATTTTGAAGCAAAAAAACATTCCTTTTTAATGTCGGGATATTTAGGTTCCATCGGTTTTGCTTTTCCTGCAGCAATGGGTGCGTGGGCTGCAGTTGGCGATGAACGACCAATTATTGCAGTTGCTGGTGATGGTGGTTTTTGTCAATACTTGGCAGAAATAACTACTGCCGTAAAATATAAAATGCCAATCAAAACGATCATCATTAATAATAATGAATTAGGAAAAATTTCAAAAGAACAACGTGCAGGAGAATTCGATGTGTGGGCTACTCAATTGGTGAATCCTAACTTTGCAGAGTATGCCAAAGGATGTGGTGCACTTGGAATTCAAGTGACGGAAAGAAATCAACTTGCCGCAGCAATGGAACAATTGATGAAGCACGATGGTCCAGGATTATTGGAAGTAAAAGCTGATGTGGGTTTAATTTAAAATCTTGCAGGAAGTAAGTTCAGAGTTGGATTCTTAATAATTCAAATGAAGTTGCTTTTAATCTTTTTAGAAAAAAATCCCGAGTTCTCAAAAATGAGAATTCGGGATTTCTATTTTTACAAAAACAATTATCTATTTTATTTTACATAAAACTTAATCGTCTGTTGTTGATTTTCAATATCAATAACTCTTAAGAAATACATTCCACTTGGTAACTTGGAAATATTTTTCCTTAAAACTTTTTCAGTAATCTGATTGCTTGGAAGGTTGATCACTTGTCCCATCAAATTTATTATTTCCATAGAAGTTATTTCCTTTTGGAATTTTTCTAAATTGATATTAATGAATTCATAAGCAGGATTTGGATAAATAGAAATGATATTTTCTTTTTCCAAAACATTAGTTACTGCAATCTCTTCAACTGATTCATCATTTATACTTTCGATTGTTTGTTCTCCAACTACAATCTCATTTATGACTGGAGCAATATATGAACTACCTCCAGTATTCCCTGTAATGACAACTTCGTCAATATAAACTCGATCTGCATTTCCGCTAGCATCACATTGAATTCTAAATGATCCATTATTAGAAAGGTTGTATTGACTGCTGCTTAAGTTTATTGAAGCGGTGTAGAATATATTGTTCTCAAAATCTATTCCTCGAACAAATGTTGCAATAGTTTGCCATCCACTTCCATCATTATATCTTACCCAAAAGTCTTCGTTATTTTCCATACTATTTGGATAGAAACTAAAATCGAAATCAACAGAACTATAACTACTCAAATCAAATGACGATGAAGTCATCGAAGATGCTGTACTTGAATTATCTCTAATCCTGATAGAGTAACTTCCTTCAGCAGATCTTGATCCTGAATATCGAGCGCAATCTGAACCACCATCAGTCCATCCATCCCAGCCACTTTCAAAATATCCTTCATGTAAAACTGTTGAACCAGAAGGCGTCGAAGTCGTAACTGAAACAGCTGTACTTCCTAATGATTCATTCCCTGCTGCATCATAAGCAGTTACATAAAAAGAGTAGGTAGTCGAAGCAGTCAATCCACCAACGCTGCCACTTGTACCGGTTACCGATAAAACATTTACACCATCCTGATATACATTATATCCTGTCACTCCTACATTATCTGTAGAAGCTGTCCATGATAAATCTGTGGACGTTTCTGTCGTATTGCTTGCCGTCAAATTGGTTGGAACAGTTGGTGCTTGCGTATCAACAGATGTCGAAGTGGTAACTGAAACGGATGTACTTCCTACCGATTCATTCCCCGCTGCATCATAGGCAGTTACATAAAAAGAGTAGGTAGTCGAAGCAGTCAATCCATTGACAGTCGTACTAGTACCTGCTACTGAAAAAATATTTACACCGCCCTGGTATATATTATATCCTGCTACTCCTACATTATCTGTAGAAGCTGTCCATGATAAATCTGTAGAAGTTTCTGTGGTATTACTTGCTGATAAATTTGTTGGAATAGTTGGCGCTTGCGTATCTCCACCTGAGCAATTATTCCAAATTAAATTAACATATTCTGGATGATCGATAAATGGATTTCGATTTCCTTGAATCCCATAGATGCTTTCATTTCGATCAATTTCTTTTTGATCTACAGGATCATTATTATGCCAGTTGATAATCATATTTAAAAACCATGGTTCGAAAACTACATCACTAGTTCCATCCAAAACTGCATCTGCTTCAGTTGTGTTAGTTTCCCAACCTGCAATCACATCTTCGTAACGAGTAGCCATATAAAAATAACCTCTCGCCAAGTCACCTTTATAAGAATCTATCGGTTCAAATACAGAACCTGAATAACCAGGAATCGTTATGGATGAACTTCCTAAGCTAGTTCCATTGTTCATGATATGCGTCTCTGTTCCACTTTGAACTTCGCCATATGGATTGTTACTTCTGATTCCATTGATCCATCCATCTACTGGAACTACCGTAAAAATATCTGTGTATTGAGCCGGAGATGTACTTCCTCCCCACCATGATTTTGGAAAGGAATGTTCTCGATTATAGCAATCTCCCTCGCCTTGGTAAGTTCCACATTGTTCCGCAACAAAGGTGAATTCATTTTCAGAACCAGTTGGATTATCAGAATACATATCCCAAACGATTGTCTCTGAACCTGTATCATTAATATGATCATCAGTTGTTTGATAATGTGTCCAAAGACTTCCATAACTAACAGAAGTATGGTCATCAATTAAATTATGTAAAACTGTTTTCAAATTAGCGCAAGTCTCACTTCCAACTCCAGCATAGTAATTGGAATTTCCACTTTGTTGAGTTGAAACAGAACCAGTCAATGGGCTACTTGATAAATAATCAGGTCCGCCAGAACAATTATCATTTGCAGCAAAAACATAAAAATAATATAATGTATTACTTGTCAAACTCAAAGCATTAATCGAAGTGCTATTGCTAAACTGCAATACTTCTCCACTTCCAAAATTACTTCCCGTTGTGTAGATTACTCCATCCGTAGGACTTGCTCCAAGTGATGAATTAGTACTTTGAACTACTAAATATTTATCTGCGACTGCAGCTGTAAATGTTGCTTGAATCGAATTTGAAGTAACTGTTCCAAAAGTCAAATTACTCGCTTGCGCAGTTGGTTCAGTACAATTATTCGTACTGCCCGAAGCAGTAATAGAAATATCATCTAAAGCAAACTCATCTCGACTCCCACTTCCTGAAACATCACTCCCCGACCATCTAAGATAAAAGTCTTCTCCTGGATTCAATCCTAAGCTACTCAAACTTATAACCTTATTATTCGCTACCCAAGTAGTACTTCCACTTGCTTCTGGAGAAGTATAATCTCCTGCACTCGCATTTGTATAACTTGAATTATTATAGGAATAAGAAAAATTAAATGAACTCGCTCTGCTCTGATCATTTCGAATATAAATATTATAATCAATGTCCATGTCATTAATGACCGACGTTGAATTATTCGAAATTCTTAACGTAATAGTTCCAGGAGTCCAGTCACTCCCAGTTGGCTGGATTCCAAGTGCTCTGTTCCCTCCTCCTAAATCAAAACCATAAAAACCGCCTGTCGATACTCCACCGCTACTCGATCCTCTTGCATGGTCTCCAGTAGTATTAGAAGTACCAAAGTTTTTCGAGCCATCACTTAATCCGGTGGTCGCCCAACCATCAGCATCTAATTGTCCCGAAGCAGGATTAGTTGTAAAACCCGATCCAGTAAAAGCTCCCGAACTGACTCCAGATACTGTGGCATCGAAGTCAATTACATAGTTAGAAGTCCCATCTTGTAGAGAAAGTTGGGCTTGAAGAAAAGAGAAAGAAAATAATAGAAGAATGATACATGTAAAGTTGCGTCTCATAAATAAGGTATTAGGATTTTGTGAAAAAATGTTTGGTTTCAATTCTAATCTTAGGGGGTGCTGTACAAGAGAATATTGTTTTTACAAATAAGTAAAAACAATATAAAAAAGAAGGATAATTTGAGAGGAGAGTCCCTGCAAGTTAATAAATCTAAAGCAACCTCATATCGATAAAGGATAAAATATAAATAAATTCAACCATATAAAAGATAACATTGAGGTAGGCAAAATTTACTTTTGAAAAGTAAACTATATTTTAGTAAATATTCTTTGTGGTATGGAGAATTATTTTGAAAGACTACTGCAAATAAAAAACCCTTCTCTCTTTTAAAATGGAGAGAAGAGTTTTTTATTTTAGACTTAACTAGTTTATAATAGATCTTACCTTTTTTCCAAACAGGATTTGTCTAAGGCCTGAATTTTATACTCAGTTTTGAATGATGACTTTTTTTACGATCATTCCGTTTTTATTTTCACATAATAAATCCTTGACGTAAAGTTTTCCAAATTTATTTCTTCTAAAATGGAATTATCATTACGATTATTACTCGATAAATCCCCATCTGCAGAAGCACTTCCACCAGTTATAATAAAACCACCATCTGTGTTTGGTTGAAGATTCATCGCAGAATCATCCTCCGAACCTCCGTAGTTTTTTTTCCCAAATCAAGTTTCCATTTGTATACAATTTTTTCACCCATAAATCTGCCCCGCCTTTATTATTATCTAGCGATCCATCAGAGGACGCACTTTGTCCCGCAAGAATAAAATCACCATCAGAAGTTGTATAAGCTACCTCTGGAATATCATTCAAACTTCCTCCCAATCCTTCTGACCACTCGATTAAGGGTTGCGCTTGAGTTTTTGAAAAAAGAAAAAACAGTAAGGGTATACTCAAAGGCAGATGAGTAAATCAAAACAATTGTAATTTTTGAAAAAATGCTATAGACATAATAAGAGCAGTCGTTTCGAATTATTGGTGAAACAAAAATTTAAAGAAACACAGTCAAAATTCGAAAAATACATTTAGGAAAGAGAAGTAAAAAATCGGATGGGGAATATTAGAATTTATTTATTTTTAATCTAAAAAATAAAGCTAGAAAAACAAACACGGTTTCTCAATGAGGAGAAACCGTGTTTGTTTTATTTGTTTTTGAAAAAAAGAAACCCACTACTTAGCAAATCTCATTCTATAAGATGGAGTAATATCTCCTTTCTTAATATTTTCAATTCTTCTTTTCACTCTTCTTTTCTTGAGTGGTTTCAATAATTCAGTAAAAAGAATTCCATCAATATGATCATATTCATGCTGAATCACTCGAGCAATCATGCCTGTAAAAACCTGCTCATGCTCTTCAAAGTTCTCATCTTGATATCTGTCTCTTATACACATCTCCGAGCCCACGAGACCGAGGCTGATCTC
>OJFR01000331.1_pt1 | contig 16244 bp, 4 predicted proteins | sample 1594121 | NCBI WGS metagenome assembly OJFR01 (sample SAMN05416812, study PRJEB24817) | seawater metagenome | isolation source: Sea water | place: Canada:Atlantic | collected 2013-07 | reverse complement strand
CCTCTCTATTCGTCGGCAGCGTCAGATGTGTATAAGAGACAGTTTCCAAGGTAACAACGATGATGATACACCTGAAGAAACACTAGCTCCTAATCAGCAGAAACTTCGAGTGATGATTGATCGAAAAAAACGCAAAGGGAAAAATGTAACCTTAGTTGTTGGTTTTGAAGGAAACGAAGATGATTTAAAAGATTTAGGAAAATATTTAAAATCAAAATGTGGCGTTGGTGGAAGTGTCAAAGATTACGAAATTATCGTCCAAGGAAATCAAAAAGATAAAGTTGTAAAACTATTGTTAGAAAAAGGATATACACAAACAAAAGGCGCAGGTGGGAATTAAATAGTTTTCAGTAAGCAGTTGCTAACTGCTTACTGAAAACTAAAAGTTGAATACTATCGACTAATTTCCAAATAGCCCTGGAAGACTCGACTATCATCGGATTCATTTAATTCTAAAACATAGAAATAGGTTCCATCGGGAACTTCTCGTTTTCCATTATAAGTACCATTCCAATCATTTTTGTAGCCTATTGTTTCGTAAACTTTATTTCCCCAACGATTGTAAATCTTCAAATCACTATTCGGATAATCGGTAATTCCTGCAATATAAAATACATCATTGACTTGATCTCCATTAGGTGAAACTGCATTAAAAATAACTATATCGGTACAGTTAATAAATATGCAAACAGTAGCAGTATCACATCCAACTGGATTACAAACCACGTAAGAAAAACTATCTACTCTTTCACAATAAAGATCACCAGCATTGTAAGTTACGGAACCATCTAAGTTCAGAGTTGCTGTTCCGTAAAATGGTTGTTCTAAAATATACATCGTATCAATTCCACCGTAAATAATATCATTTTCTTTTACGTTAACTACTACCGGCATACCAATATCAACTGAATCTTTATCATTTACCAACATTGGAAGTCCATCATAATCAATCACACTTATACACATATATGTAGTGTCGCAGAATCCTAAATCATCACAAAACTCAATGCATGCCGAATCTTGCCCAATTGCTAAACCAGTATATTCAATTCCTAAAATACCAAAGTCTTCAAAAAATTCTACTTCAGTTCCACCTTCATCAGGACAGAAATTTTGAAGTGAAACAATATTTCCAGGAAGTTGAGATGTATCTAAAAACAAGGTATCTGTTTGTCCAATAAAGATGGTATCACAAAATGTATTTGGCGAAATTTCATCACATGGCATTACTAAAATCGAATAACTTGCTTCACAGCCAAGACTATCAGTAACTACGACATCATATAAACCAACTTCTAAATTTACTCGATCTTGAGTGTCTAATGAGTCTGACAAATCTGCCCAATCAAAATTATATGGTGGTGTTCCTCCTTGAACTTCTGAAGTAATTGTTCCTCCTAAATCACAATCCGAACTGACTATGAAATTAATTTCCAAAGTTCCGGTAGACTCTATTGTAAAACAACGTTGACCTGCTACACATCCGATTGAATCGGAAATGATTAAACAATAATCACCTGCTGAAAGATTTCCATTTTCAAAATTTTGAAAACCATTTGTTATAATTGTATCAGCTGGAGCATTAAAGCCTGGATCGAAATTAACGGTAAAGACAACAGAGCCATCTTCTGATCCAATGCAAGAATTCCCAATCACTTCTGTAATCAAAATATCTGCTGCCGGAACATTGTCTATCAAAACAAAATCATACACCAACTCACACATCGTGGAATCTAAATCAGTAATTGTTATTGAATAAAAACCTGAGCTTAAATTTATTTCAGTATCTATCCCACTTGCCCAACTGTAAGAATAATTTCCACTTCCGCCAGTAACATTTATTGTAGCAGAGCCATTGGCCACGCCACAATCAGGAGCTTGATTTACCGTCAAAGAAGCTGCCAAAGGATTTTGCTCTTCGATAATTACTTCGATGACATTAGGACAACTTGGATTTGCAGGATCAGTAATTGTTACAAAATGAACACCTGCAGTTAAATCATTTCTTACAGAATCCGTAGAGTTATCTTCCCATAAAAAATTCAATGTATCAGGCATTAAGATCGCTGAACCATTTGGTAAAGCGCAAGTTGCAGCGGTTGTGGTTGCAGTCGCATTAGGCCCATCTGAATTTTGAATAATTAAATAAACGGTATCAGTACAAGCGAGTGAATTATTATTTTGTATAGCAATTTCATATCCTCCAAATGGTAAATCCATTCGTATATTTCCAACTCCAATTGGTGATCCCAAATCAGGACTCCAAGTGAATGTATAATTATTTGGATCATCTACTAAATTGATTGTCGCCTCCCCTATTGCATTTCCACAAGTTGATTCGACGGTAATAATACTACTGATCTCAATATCATCACATGGACAAACAATAATATCCATAACTACATCAGCGGTGTCTCGGCAGCCTACTAAATTTTCCACTACCAAACTATAAATAGCTCCAACAGTTGGAGTTATCGTGATGCTGTCACCTGTTCCAAGTGAAGCTCCATTTTCTAACCATTCATATAAAACACCATTTCCTCCAACTAATAAAACAGACTCTCCTTCGCAAGCAATCGCGGGATTGACTAACACTTCTGCTTCTGCTCCTTCATTTACACTTATCGTAATTTGCTCAATTGAAAAACAACCGCTTGTTGTATCCGTCCCAGTAACTTGATAGGTCGTTTCAACAGAAGGCATTACTATAATTAGAGCACCATTTCCAATTGGCGTATTTGTAGTAACATTTTCCCAAGCATAAATATCTGCTCCACTTCCGGTCAAAGCAACATCATCACCGCCACAAATAAATGTGGTAGAGCTAGAAATAATTTGAACATCTGGTGATGGAAAAACTTGAATCACTACGTCAGCTGTATCAAAAAGCCCAGGGAACGAATTGTCTTCCACTATGACTTGATAGTTATATGTATTCGAAGGAAGTCCATTTGAGAAAATAGGATTTGGTATATTATAAGCACTCAAGTTTCCAGTTGAAGCATTTCCTGCATCTTCTAACCAAACATAATCTGTTCCTCCTGAAGCAGTAAATTGAATCATTTCTTCAGCACAAATCATGGTATCATAAGGTTCAACTGAAATCGTTACCTCAGTACCAATTTGCACTTGCACAATCGCCTCATCGGTACATCCCGATGCACTTGTTACCGTAACTGAATAATCAGTATCAACAGTTGGAGACGCAATTGGATTAGAATTAGTCGGATCGTTTAAAGTTGCAGTTGGTGACCAAAGATAAGTGTAAGGAGCAATTCCTCCACTCACCATTGGTGATAAAGTGGTGCTTCCTCCTGATTGAACGAAAACTATTGGCCCGCTACCAATGGTGATTCCTAATGCTCGAATAACACTAATGGTATCTCGATTTATTCCTCCACAACTTGGTCGAGTTGTTTCTAAAATAAATTGTAAAGTATCTTGGATCGTTGCATTATGATTGACCGTCAAAACTGGATTAGGAATATTTGTCGCACTCAAGTTTGTTGTTGAAGCTGGAGATATAGCTAACCAATTGTAGGTATAATTAATAAGTGACCCGCAAGTTGGATCGCCAAGATTTGCAGTAATTGTCGCCGCTGTTCTTTCACAAAGTATTAGATCATTTCCAGCATTTAAAAGTTGAGGCTCGCCAAGTGCTACTTCTGATATTTCACAAATGCCTAAACCTGTTGAATCAATTCTAACAATGATATTACAAACTTGATCATCACTCACCGGAATAGTATGAGAAATAGCTAAAACTGAATTGGCCGCAATCGGACCATTCTCTGTTATGGTAGCAATTAGTTGATCACCAGCATTTACATTTCCAGAATCATCTTGATCAAAATAATATTCCACATCAATTGGTAAAGCTGGAAAACTAACTCCATTATTGGATATTGCTCCCTCAAATTGAATCGTCTCTTCATCAACTCCTGAGCATGAACTCGTTACACTTGAGAAAATAAAACTCAACGTATTTTGAGTAATAGGTAGATTTGTCAATGCTCCATTATTGATTGAAGTAATCGCATCTACATCACAATTTGTTGCTAAAACCACACATGTCAATTCTTTTCTTTGAATCGTATTTAGTCCTGCTTCTAAACTATCAATTGCACAATCCACATCTGGCGTAATTACATTAAAAGTAAAAACCGCTGAATCTCCTTGCAATAAACCTATCGGTAAATTCCAATACAACAACTGGAAATTTCCAATAATTTCAATATCTGGTTCTGACAAAATCCATCCTCCTGGCTCAATCGTCGCAGTTGTGTTTGGATCATAAGTCACTCCTTCTGGTAAAAGAAGCGAAACCAAATCTGAAGAATCGGTTGCAGTTGTAGTTAAGTTAGTTGCAGTAATTTCAAGAGGTGCGCTTGCATTTGGAATCAATGAACTTGAGTTAGAAAAATGAATTTCGAAAATTTTATCCAACCCAGCATCCGCACCATTTATATCGATTGGCAAAGTTTCCCCTGTTTCATAGTTGGTAGAATCTCCACAATTTTTTAATCCTTGAAATGCATAATAAGAAATCGAACCACTCATAAAATCACAATCTGTAACAAATTGATATCGAATTTTATATTCATTGGAATCTGTCGGATTCAATGGATCGAAACCTGATAATCCATTTTGATCCAAGAAACTATGTAAGTTGGAAAAATCTGAATATTCATAAATATCACCTCTACTTGTCGTCGTCGTATAAACTGGATCAATCGCAACAGATTGGTAAGCAGCTCCTGATGGATAAGCAACTTCTATACTTCCCGGAACCAAAGTTGCTCCTTGCATCGGTAAAATAATTTGAGAGCGAATATCATATGCACTTCCCAAATTTGTATTCCTTACTAAAATCGCAATCGTATTCGTATCGCAAATATTTGGATCGACCATTGGTTGCTCCACAATATTGGCATCCAAAGATGGATCAAGCGTCGTTACACTTAAATTTAAGGTTACATCTTCACACGGAGGATATAACTCAGGATTCCAATTTGGTATATTGTAAGCAATACAATTCCACCCTATGCGGGCATTAAAATTAGTTGTTCCACATTCATTTACCAACGCTTTTACTCTAAGCACATTACAAATATCATCAAAGGTCGAACTCGCATCTCCAATTTCTAAAGCATTGGTATATACAAAGTAATTACTGCCAGATGAACCATATGGAGTCACCGACAAATTAGTAGATGCCAATGGATCAGTAATGTCTTCAATCGAAACTACTTCAATTGCTCCCGAAACATCTTCCAATGAAAACCAAGTCAAACCTGCCCGACCAACAAATGATGCATTACACAATTGCAAATCCCAATAAGCAGTATCACCTGCTAAATTAAAATTCGGATTCGATGCCGTTACCAAAGTCAGCTCTGGCGGATCAGTATAAAAAATATCATTATCTGCTGCTTCTACTTTCTGTTCGGAACAACTTCCATCCCCAATGTCCGTTGCATAATATCTATCTCGGTAAAAAATTTCTGGATCAAAATTATATTGATTATTTCCATTGCTACTTCCTATCTCTGACTGGCAATTTGGATTGACTCTTATTCTAAAACTGAAGGAATAACTCAACACATTATTCAAGGCCGGGACAAATTGTAACGTATCAAATATCCCGACATATCGCCCATTATCGCTCGCATCAAATCCTTGAACTAAAAAATAACTGTTTCCATAAACGGGATGACCAGGAATAGAGATCTGAGTTTCAAAAGTTCCGAATGATTCCAAAATCGCAGGATCATAATCAATCACGATCGAATCAATACCAATGGCTTGTCTATATTCTACGCCAAACCATTCTGTAAATCCATTATTAACCGTAATCAAATTATAGCTTAAATATTTCTCCTCACAACCTTCTGGGAAGGCACTACTTGAAGGGAAATTCACCACCGTTTGATTTTTTGCAACCGTAAATACATCTCCAAAATGATCACAAGCTTCATTGACCCCATTTACGGTTCCATATCCAAATGCTCTTAATTCTGGTACTGTAGTAAACTTGGTAGGATAAGGACCATCTGGGTTCAAACTAAAATTCCCCACAAATTCAAAAGTATCATTGGGTTGTAAACTCAAACCTAGACCAGTCACACAACTATTCAAATCAAAAGTCATCACTTGCGTACTATCCACAATTGTTACCTCTAAAACCGAAGTATCAATATTGCAAAAATATTCATTTCCTAAATTCGTAAATCGAATAACTCCCGTATCAAACAAAAATGTTTCTGTACTATCTGATGTTTCATCTGCATTAGAATAGGAAATCACTATTCCTACACTATCATTAATCACTTGATCTCCAACCACATTTACAATGCGCATTTCAATACTATCACATGAGATAGCTACTTTTTTATTTGCTAAATTCTGATCGAATGGAGTCGAGTAAGTGGCATCTGTATATCCAAATGTTGTCCGATTTACATCGAAGGATTTCGTGGCAACTCCAGCAGGGCAAACAAAAGTCAATGGAGGACAAGGAGGCATTTCAGCATGCAGCTTTGGCCCTTGCAAAGTATCACAATGCCAAACATGTCGGCAATCACAAGGAGGACAATAATAAGCAAACTCATATGGAAAATCTACAAAACCCAATTCCGCACTACAGTCAGCTTCAAACCCTAAAACCACTTCATACTCCCCTGTTATAAAAGGTGTAAACGATGCATCAAAAACTAAAAACAAAGTGTCATTACTCGTCACATTACTCAATAACGGAATTGGAATAGTTCCTTCATTTCTAATTAATTGAATAGTAGGAATAACTGGTGTAACTCCTGCTGGCAATTTCAAATTAACTTGATACTGCTCACCACCTGAACAATTTTTTTCAAAACGACTAGTCGAACGATCCACAATTTGACGAATATAAAAAGTATCCTGCTCTACAAATGCATCTACATCAGAATTAGTAGAAGCATCGGAAAGTCTGTTATTTGGACGGAAATAATTTCCTCGTAACCTTACCACTCTGTCCTCACAAGCATTATCATAATCTACTCTTGCACTAAAACTAGTTCCAAAGTCATTGGCACAATCTCCATGCGTCCCTGGAACTTGAGCATTCGAACAATCTATATCATACAATGCTATTATTTCAAGAGCTTCCCCAATTCCTAAATCATCAAAAAATCCATCATTATCTAAATCTTCCAAACCTACACCTGATCCATCAGGGTCAGTTGAAAACAATGGATTATTATCAATCATATTCATTGCTGACGACAAAGGAACAAGCACTCCTGCAATCGTAATTTGAGTAATGAAAAATCCACCATCAGTAATATTAAATCCATTCCCCATTCCGATCCCTACTTCCAAATTTAACATCGCTCCAAAACCAGGATCTACTTCCGCTCCATTATTAGTAAACGTAACGGTCGAAGTTCCAGCTTGGCAATAACCTGAAAAAACATTTGGAACAGTTCCCGAATCTTCCACTTGCACATTCGCATTTCCTTGTCCAATATTAATGAAATCCGAAGTAGTTATCGTATTGCAATATCGACTATCACAACCCCAAGAAATTTCATATTGGGAAGACCTCGAATCATTACAATTTAAAACACATACATTTTCGGTAATCGTAACCGTTTCATTTGGATCAAAAAATCCATCATTGTCTCCAGCTCCACCACCAATCGTATTTCCAAAAAAGAAAGCTCCATCAATCGTCGCCTCAATCAAAGTATCACCCGTCACCAACAATGTTTTGGTCACAGGTATAATTGACCCATTCACTTCTACCCTCTCTACATAAATTCCAGCCCCTTGCGTATTCGAATAAACAAGCTCATTCACAAATCCATCCAATCCTGAGTTGGTCACCACAATGTCCCTAGAAAAACATTCTCCCGATCTTGCTGGCCCATGAGTATTATTTACGACACCTGTAAATTGAGGAACTGCGAATGCATCTCTATATTCTGTATTGATATCACTTTCTGCAAAAGTATTTCCACCCATCGTATAATCAAAGTTCCAAGTGTTCTGAACTTGAATAGCATTATTCAAAGTAAGCGTATCGATGTATTCACATTTTGCAGCAATAGTAAAAGTAATATTCACAAAGGTTGTCCCAGAAGGTCCTAAATCTAGTAAACCAAAAATTGGAGAGTTTGGGTCCGCATTATTATTTAAAGTTACACCTGCAGAAGATTGGGCAGAGATAAATTCTTCTAATTCAACTCCTTTAAACAAATCCAATGTCGCTAAGATATTTTGTCGAGCATCAGGAGAAAGACCATTCAAACTAACAGTTACTGTTGCAGTATCTGGTTCCCCACAAATATTTAGAAAGTCAGGAACGGAAGATGGACTTTCGAACTCAACTTTTAAATTGTCCTGTGCCAATAAATATTGACTTGGTAGAACTGCAAAAAGTAAGATTAATAAAATAAGATTAAACTTCTGATTCATCTAGGTTCAATTTTTATCTTGGAAATATTCAAATTCTTTTATGATTAAGAGAATTGAATTGAATATCTCATTAGAGATTATGACTTGTTAAATAAAAAAAAATCTAAACCAAGTGCTAGCAAAGCCAATGAACATTAGGTTATTCAATGGCTTACTGTTAAGGTTGGTTTAGATTCTTTTCCGTTACCGTCTTTTTGTCCAAAATCGTACCAAAATGAAAGGTTTTATCTACATCTTACGCTTTATAATTTTTTAATATATTTAATAAAATATACTTATTTACTAATTGATTATCAATGACTTACAAATTGCATTATTTTTCATCTTAGAGAATTAGATGATTTAGTCGCTTTTTAAACAAATATTTAATTTCATTATGTAGATAAAGAAGGTGTGTCACATTTTTTGAAAAAATTAGGATGGATAGGAATTTGGATATTTTTTTCAGGAAAAAATATTGAAGTTTTAGATCTAAAAAGAAATTTACTTTTTACTTTTTTCCAAAAAAATAAGGACCTAACATTTCTGTTAAGTCCTTATTCATTATCGAAAACCTTGTCTCAAGATCCTTTCAAATTAGGTTTACTATAAACCTCTTTTGATTGAATTTTTAATTTTGATCTTTAAGTTTACTCCACAATCATCTTCAACACTCGAACACCCAACTCACTTTTCACTTTTACAAAAAATACGCCGGCACTCCATTCGCTTTTTTCAATTGGGAAAAAAGAAACACCACTTGTAGTTTTTGTTTGCCACTCTCCTACTCTTCTTCCTTGCACATCAAAAATTTGAATAGCTAAATCACGAGCAACTTCATCTTCAATTTTCAAATTGAAAATTCCATTGTTAGGATTTGGAACAATTTGCAATTGCAATTGAGCAGAAATATTTTCAACATCCGTAATTATTACATCCAAAGATTTGGTGGTAAAATCAGTATCACAAATATTCCCCGCAGTCAATTTGACGGTGTAAGTTCCTTGTTGCGCATAAGTTTTAAAAGGGTTCTCTTCTGTACTGTTCGTGTTATCTCCAAAATCCCAATAGTAAGAATCCTCTAGGTCAGACTCATTGGTAAATTGATAACCCAAGCCACTTTGAGAAGAACTAAAATCAGCAGTCGGCGCATCCAACACAATTACAGTTTGATAAAAAGTATCCACTCCTAAATCATTGCTAACTACCAATCTAATTTCTTTTTCTCCTGGAATAAAATAGAAAATAGAATCAGGATTTGGGCCGATAAATACAGCCGAAGAGGCTCCTTGTCCAAACAACCAAGTGTAATTTGAAAGTGCTGCAGTTGAGGTATTTTCAAAAAACATATTTTCACCAATACATATTTCTGATACATTTGTTGTGAACTCAGCAATCGGCGCTTCAAAGTTTAGGATATTAATATTATCAATCAAAAGATTATTACAGTTCCCTGTTGCATTGATAAATTTCACTTGAACTATTTCTCCAACATAATCAATAAGTGAAATTGGTTCTTGTCTCCAATCTGTTTGAGAATTTGGAAACCAATTAAAATTAGCTGTTCCATCTGTTAATAGATCTCCTCCAAACTTTTTATAAATTTCCTCTTGAAAAACTTGACCACATTCCGTATAAATTTCTACAATCAAAGTATCAGAACAAAGATTATCAAAACGGGCATATGCCAAATCAAATGTCAAATATGGATTATCCGTATTAGTCAAATCATATGGAATGGTAAACAATTCATCTCGTTGTCCATCATCTTCATAAACTCTATTTCGAACGATTGCTGCAAAGTCAACTTCACCTGTTGCTCCAATAATTCCACTCGCTCTTTCCCATCCAATATCCCCATCAGGATTGGAACTAAACCAATCAATCGGAGGGAATGCTTCTTCTTCAAAACCTTGGACTATAGTCACGTCAGGCACATCAGTATTTCCAATACTAACAATAATAGTTCGATTAATCGTATCATTAAATCCGATTTCATCATTTGGAATAGTGCTCCAGGTTTTTAATTCATAAGTACCCGAAGTCGTAAAAATCGCAGGCATCGCAAAAGTATAATCAGCGATTTCTCCAACTGCAAGTGTATTAGCGTTAGCAGTATAACTTTCTGTCACTACGGATTGATTATTAATTTGATAGTTCAAAGTAACTTCCGATTGGTCTGTTGTACTTGTATTTTCTACTTCGATAGATACGATTAAATCAAAGGCATCGCAAAGAGCATAAGCAGAAGCAGCTGGTGAAAGTATCTGGTTTGTCGCTACATCATTTACCAAATTACAATTCAATAATGCTCCTTCATATTTTACAGCTATTGCTCTTTTTCCTCGCAAACCATTATCTCCTTTCGCTCGAACTGAAAACCAATGATCTGACAATGGATCAGTTATCGGAAGATCAAACGTAGTCAAAGTAGTCGTTCCTACAGAGTCCATAAATTTTTCTCCTAAATAAAAAAGATCGTACCCCGTTGCACCATCCACAGCATTCCAAGTCACTTCCATAAAATCATCAGAGCAAAATGCAATCACTTCCAAACCGTCTGGAATTCTACACATAGAAAATGTCTCATCACTCTCATCCGAAAATCCATCTCGACTCACTCTCACCTTTACCGAACCATGAATTTCATTCGGTAAATCCCATAAGTACATTCTTTTGTCACCATCAAGGGTAGTAATATTTTGCCAAGTACTTCCGCCATCTGTAGTGTAATCCACAGAGAATTGTCCAGCATCACCATAAGCATCCCAACGAATTCTTTCTTGGGTAGCAGGCTCAAATCCTTCCCCTCCGATTGGGTAAGTAACTGTAACCTCATCAGTAATTACTTCATAAATTACATAGTATTCTTGCGGACCAAAAGGTACTTCAAAACCACTTACATCAATCGTATAATCTCCTGCAATTGGATTGTCAAATAAAACCTGTTCCACATTATTCAAATGATCTTCACCATTAGTTGCTGGCAAATCTAAAAGACTTGGGTCTGGCGTATCATCTAACACCCAAGGCAATTTTGTTGAGCCATCAGGAGCTGTCACCACCATATCTAAATCATTGACCAAATCCTTTCCAGCACCAAGCATTGCAGATTGCTCATTCCAATAAACCATCACTCGAACTTCTACCGCATTTGCAGGAACAGTCAACGTGTGCATATTGTTACCTCCTTGCGAAATTTGTGAAGATTCATATCTTTCATCTTTCAAAAGTTGATAAGCTCGATTAGCATTAAGGTGTCCCCAGCCAAATTTAAAATCTGGTCCAATGTTTCCTAAGTCATTAGCAGTATTCATAATCGTTGCTTTGATTAAAGCAGCAGAAGCCGTTTCACCTCCGTTCAAATCTCGATATCCTTGGTGCAGCTGTGCAGAAACGCCCGCCACTCCTGGCGCAGCGCCTGATGTTCCACCAAAAGGACTATACTCATTAAGCGGGTCAGTCGAATTTTGATCTTGACCATTCGCAGTAATATCTGGTTTGATCCGACCATCATGAGCTGGACCTCGACTACTGGAAGCAACTAATTCCGCATTTTCAAATACATTGGCAGTTGCCATTACATTTTTTCCTTGCTTATGTCCTCCTGTTATATTTCCCCATTGAGTTCCTGCTCCATAACCACAATCTTGGTTATTAGAATTCCCTGCAGAAAAAACATGGAGAAAAGTTGGGTTCTCAAAAATGTGTCGATCTACAATTTCTGTAATCGCAGTATATCCAGCATTGCAACCATTACTATAAGAAGAGTTGACAACTAGCACTCCTTCATTCTGATGCTTGTCTAGAGAAATTAAATTCTCCTCAAAATCAGCATAATACCAAATCACATGCATATCTGATCCTGAAGCCATTCCTTTCATATCTGGATCTAAATTACCTGATCCTGCAAAAATTCCTGCTACTCCATCCGCATGATTGCCCGGACTATCTATACTAAGGTTATGAAAATTTCTACCTTGAAAATCAATATGTGGTCCAACTATACCATCATCTCGAACCATAACTCCTACTCCCGTTCCATCAATATTCAATCCTCCATTGTACTCGGTGCTCAACATATTTGCTCGATGCAGACTTCGTCCTCTTCTATCTTCAGGCTCTCCCAACTCAGGTGCTATAATGATAAATGAAACAAATGGTAGATTGGCATAATCATCAATTTCATCAATTCCTATTTGAATTTTTATCAAATGAGAAGTTGACATTTTCTTAATAACCTTTGCATTGGTCTCTCTTATTTTTTCCTCAGCTAACTCAATAGGAATATTTTTAAAAAACCGTAACAATACATTTACATTTTCTCCTTCGACAGAAGAATGAGATGAATTTAAATCAATTAATGATTTATCTATTTTCATTAACCCATCCATTTTGATGATCGAACGAATATTTTTATTTTTTAAATCCGACTTATTTATTGCTAGTGGAATGGAAACGATGTAAGCTTTGTTTGGAAAATAATCCAAGAACTCGATTCCCAAATTTTCCAAATCTGTTTTTTCTCGATTGGTAGGAATTTGAAAGAATTGTAAAATCCGATGATATTTTCCTTCAAAAATTTTGCTCGTTTGGACATCATTACTTTTTAGAAATTCATCAAGATTTTCAGGAATCCAGCGTTTCTCATTTTGCAAAATCAACTGATAATCAGTCGTGGCATTTTGAGCAAAAACGTTGGTTGTTAAAAATTGTAAAAGTAATGTTAGAAAAAGAGTGGAGAGTAGTAGATTATTTTTCATATTCGATAGATTGGTTTTAATTTTTTCCAGTTTTAGATAAATTAGGTGATAAATCTAAAAGCCAAAATTTTAATGAAATATATTTTTTCACAAAATAAACAAACCTGCCTTTTTTTTATGTAAATATTACATATTTGTCGGGAAGGTATTTTATCCTTCTGCTTTCGCTAATCCTTCTTTAAAAACTCGCAAACATCTTTCCCTCGCCTCTTTATGATCCACAATGCGTTCTGGGTACTCGTCTGTTCCATATTCAGGCACCCACTTTTTGATATATTTCATTTCTTTATCAAACTTAACTTGTTGACTATCAGGGTTGAAAATACGAAAATAAGGCGCTGCATCTGTTCCACAACCTGCTGCCCATTGCCAACCTCCATTATTACTTGCGAGATCATAATCCAATAACTTTTGAGCAAAATAAGCTTCTCCCCATCTCCAATCAGTCAATAAATGTTTGGTCAAAAAACTAGCGACCACCATCCGAACTCGGTTATGCATGTGTCCTGTTTCATTTAATTCTCGCATTCCCGCATCGACTATATGGTAACCTGTTTTTCCTTCACACCATTTTTGAAAATGGTCTTCATCATTCACCCATTCAATCAAATCGTACTTCGCTCGAAATGGATTATTTACCACATGAGGAAAATTGGACATAATCATCGAGTAGAAATCTCTCCAAATTAATTCATTCAAAAATGTCGTATTGAGCGTTTGCGCAGTTCTTGCTTTTTCTCGAATACTAATCGTTCCAAATCGAAAATGAATTCCCAATTTTGATGTACCATCGATGGCTGGATAATTTCTAGTTTCGTCATACTTTTTTATCAAACCACGAGTAACAGAGTCGCTAGGAATTTCAAATTCAGACTTCTCAAAACCCATAGATTTTAGTGAAGGAATTTCTAGAAGAGAAATAGGATGAAAATTATTGAAATATTTTTCGGTAGGATATGATTTAAAGAAATAAGATAGAGGTAGTCCTTCTTTCGTTTTTGACATTCTGGTTTCCAACTTCGCTTTCCACACTCGACTGTAAGGAGTAAAAACGGTATAAGGCAAACCATCTTTTTTAACTACTTCCTTTTTCTCAAAAATGACTTGATCTTTAAAGGTGTGAAATGAAACATCTTCTTTTTCCAACAATACTTTTACATTTTCATCTCGATCTAAAGCGTAGGGTTCATAATCATGATTGGTAAAAACTTTCTCCACTTCATATTCTTCCAAAATGGTTTTCCATATTTCCTGTGGCGTTCCATATTTCACGAGAAGAGTACTTCCCATTTCTTCCAACTTTGCTTTTATGTCTTGCAAACTGTCATGGATAAACTGAACGCGTGCATCCTTTTTATCTTCTAAATCATCTAATATATTCTTGTCAAAAATAAAAACTGGTAGGACAGCTAGGTTACTCTTTAATGCGTGATATAATCCTGCATTATCATTCAATCGGAGGTCTCGGCGAAACCAAAAAATATTGATCATTTCGTTTTGAATATTATAAATTGTTTGAAATTCATCGTTTAACAGAATTTCAAACAACTTATTTTACACTATGTTTAAAGTTATTCATCACTCCAGCGAAACTTCAACTGGATTCTCCGCCTCCGTAATTTTTGCATCATTAATCATCACCACTTGCCCTTTCATTTTCTTGGAACCCCACACTTCGATTCCTTTCCATGTTTTGCCACAATCGTTTTCAAGAGTTGCGCCGATGAGCGTTAATTTTGCCTGAGGCTTAACCACAATTTTTCCACCAGGAGGAATCGAAACCCGACATCGAATCGTTAAAGATCCACCATCTTCAACAATTATATCTCCCTCCAAATCCTTCGCACTATTCCAATATATATCCTCTCCTGCTTTAATTCTAATTGTTTTAGACGTATCATACTGACACCAAGTTCTCTTTAAAAGCGAACGAACTCGAAATTTTTTATTGGCTAAATTATAATGAACCGTACCTATTTGACAAGGTGTCCAAGCACCTGCATGTGCATTATAATCCATGATGTTATTGGAAACTAATGAGTCGCAGGCCGAACCGTTTTTGGTATAATTCCAACAATTAGAATGTGCTGGTGTATCATCACATCCATCATTCTTCCCCCAACTATGTCGCAAGCCAAGACAATGTCCCAACTCATGATTCAACAATCGTTGCGAGTTCCAATGATCCATAAATGGAATTTCATCCGCTGTTTTCCATTTCGTTGCATCCATAAAATAATACCATGAAGCGATTTTCGTCCATTTTCCAAAAGCAACTCCGTTAGAAGACATTTTATAAGTTTTGGAAGCCACACTATCAGCATGAAATCCCATCATAAAAATATTCATCACAGTGTCTTTTTGGATACCATATTTTTTATAAACATCCTGTGTATAAATATTAGAATTGGCGCCATAATTAGTCATGTGATATAATTCATCATCATCATGAAAATAAATTCCATCATCATTTGGGTCGTCTGGATTTGGAGTTAATTCAAATTCATAACACATCGGAAGGTTCGGCGTTTCATTGTTGAGAGGCAAAAACATCTTGGCATTTTGCATCAATTTTTGATTCGTCGATTTTAGTATTTTTTTGACATAAACACGTCCTTGATCTTTATCTGGAAAGTTTCCACCACCTTTCCCATTTCTCATGATGTGGAAATTTACTCGAACGGTTTTGACTGGCGTATGATCCAAATGTTCAGAATCGGGAATGTAATTCATTTTGGTTTTGCAAGCCGATCTTTTATTAGGTTGGTTAGGAAGTCGAGCTACTGTTGCATCATCATACTCCGCAGGAACGGGAGCGATTTTCCTCAAAAAAACCTTTTCCACTTTTCGGTCACAAGAAATAAATAACAATACACTTACAAATGTAAGAATGAATAAAAATAAATATTTGGTCATGTTTTTTGATTTGATGATTGACTTAAAATCAAGGTTTTATTCGTCGGACAATTTAGGTTATACATTGAACAATCTCTTTTATATCTGTCTCTTATACACATCTGACGCTGCCGACGAATAGAGAGGTGT
>OJFR01000320.1_pt1 | contig 16531 bp, 5 predicted proteins | sample 1594121 | NCBI WGS metagenome assembly OJFR01 (sample SAMN05416812, study PRJEB24817) | seawater metagenome | isolation source: Sea water | place: Canada:Atlantic | collected 2013-07 | reverse complement strand
CTCTATTCGTCGGCAGCGTCAGATGTGTATAAGAGACAGCAATAGTGGTGTAGGAATTATTGAATTAATTGTTCATGCATTCTTGGGAGAAGGCTTGGAATGTATTGCTTGCAACCCTGCTTTTTTGCCTTACATTTCATTTCCAACAAAAGTAGGAGCTATCATTCGAGATGTGCCGTTGGTAGGCCATGATTATAAATTGGATATTGATGAAATTGTCAAAAATATCAATGATAACACGCGAGTCATTTGGCTTTGTAGTCCTAATAATCCAACTGGAACATATTTGCCAAAACAAGATATTGATAAATTACTGGAGCAAGTTCCTGAACATGTTGTAGTGATTTTGGATGAGGTTTATTTTCAATTTGCTACCGCAGAAGATTACATAACTTCCCTACCCTATGTTTTGGAGGGAAAAAATGTAATAGGGGTAAATAGCTTTTCAAAGGCATATGGATTAGCAGGTATGCGAATTGGATATGCTTACTCGACACCAAAAATCGGAAGATATTTGAGTAAGTTACAACGTCCATTCTATATCAATACTTTGGCAACTGAAGCAGCAATGGCAGCACTAACTGATAATGAATTTCTCGAACTAACTGTTCGAACCGTAAATGAAGGCAAAGCATATTTGTACCCTGAGTTAGATAAATTAGGAATTACTTATTGGAAAAGTCAAGCTAACTTTGTTACTATAAAACCAGATATGGATCCAAAATTATTTGAAGAAAAGATGCAAGGATTTGGTGTCATGGTTCGACCTGTCGGGAATTTTGGAGCGCCAGGTTGTGTAAGGATTACAATTGGAATACGTGAAGCAAATGAAGCGGTAATTCACGCAATGAAAAATATTTTATAATTTTCTAGGTTAAAAACCTTAACGTATTTGTACTTTGTTCAGAGCTGTGAAAATCGTACTTTTATTTTTACAAAAATTTATTCTTATGAAAAAAAATATACTCCTTTTTATATTAGCTATAATGAGCAGTAGTTTGGTAGCCCAAATTACCGTTACAAATGCTACTTTTCCAGCACCCGGAGATACCTTGCGAACAGTTATTGATACAGATCCAAATATCAACTTGCAATCACCAGGGGAAGATTTGACATGGAATTTCACTTCTTTAGATGGACCTGTTTTTGAAAACATCATTTTGGATGCAAATCAAGGAGCTTCCTTTGCTGAATTTCCAAGTGCAACAATTATGACTGGGCAAACACCACTTGCTGAAACATATTTTCAAACTACAGCCACGGCATACACCTCTTTAGGGTATAGTGGTCAAGACCCAATCGGATTAGGTTTGGATGTAGCATTTAAAAATACTCCACCATTGGTGGAGCGAATTTCTCCGCTTAATTACAATGATGATAGCAATTCATCTTCTTTTGTTTCTGTGCCATTTGCATGGAGTGACTTACCAGCTTTAATTACTGATAGTTTGCCTTTGCCAACTACACCCGATTCAATTGCTATCGAGGTTTCGACAACTCGAACAGAAACTGTAGATGCTTGGGGGAAGGTCATATTGCCAGTAGGGACTTTCGACGTGTTAAGAGTGAGAAGAATGGATATAACTGAAACGAGTGTGCAAGCATTAATCCCAACCTTTCCGGGCTTCCCTTCGATTTGGGTTGATGTGACTTCTTTTTTAGGTGGTGTATCTCCATTTTTAGGAGGTGATACGACTTTGACTTATCGATATTATAATGATGAATCAAAAGAACCAATTGCAATCATTAGAGCGGATCCGATTGATGAAACACCTACAAATGCAGAATACAAATCGGTTGACCCCAGTACAGTAAATATTATCAAATTATATGATAAAAAACCAAACATTTATGCATACCCAAACCCAGCAATTGATCAGGTAAGATTTGATCTAGTCAATATCCCAAATGGAACATATGATTTGAATATTTATAATATTCTTGGTGTGAAAGTTTGGAGTAAAAAATATGACTTTACGAACTCTTCAGATACCATTCAGTTGGATTTAAATAACTTTAAAAAAGGAACTTATTTATACTCATTAGTTAATGATGGAGGAAAAACATTTGCGACTAGGCGCTTAGTAATTTTGAGGCCTTAAGACGGTACATTTTTTCAAATAGAAAAAAAGAGTCATCCTAAGTTTTAGGATGACTCTTTTTTTTGCAACCATCTGAAAAAGATCATGTCTTTTTTGACACAACAGAAGCCTATTAATTTAATAGGGAGAGCGCAGGGAAATCACCTTTTTTGGTGATTTCCCTATTTTTTTTCAGGCTACCTGAGACCTTTTTTCTGATAGTTGGACGACACCCATTTTTATAAGTTGTTAAAAGTCAGTACTTTAGCGACTACCTATCCTCTTAAATCATTACCATTTTATTACTAAAGTTATCCCTTAATTTTTCTAAATAACTGAAAAAAGAGGTATTTTCGTACTACTATTTCTCCCAAGACCTTACCGAAGAGACAATATATAAAAGCAAAAAGACATGTATAAAACTTTTTGCCGATTAGAAGTACTGTATTTCCAATTTCCAAATCTTTAGACTGATTGATTAAAACTGTTTTTTTGTAACGACATACCATCGTTATGAAAATAAGCTATTTATATTATATCGAATATTTTTTACAGAAACATTTATATCAAATCTTACTTAATACTTGAAGAAAGTGCGACATGCCACTTCAAAAAAAAATCAAAATTTTGATAATGAAAAATTTTACAATCACTCTTACACTTTTGTTGGTTCTTATCAGTAGCAGTTTATTTGCTCAGGTAAATTATACTGCTAAAGATCAGGTGACCACATACAATGATGTATTCTTGTTTGGTTCCAATTTTGGATACAACCCACCTTGGCAAGATGAAGATCTCGCAAACATTGCTGCCGGTAACCCTGCTCTAGGGATTGATGGAGTTGGAGTAAAATCCTCTCGTCCAACTCTTCCTGGATGGTTTATGGAAGAATATGGATATGATTTCAGACTAAATACCTATCAACATTATGCAGATCTCGGGTTGAGAGATAATGTATGTATTGTTGGATTCCCATCGGACGATCAAAAAGAAACAGATCAACCTTGTCCTGGAATTCAATCTGAAATGTTTGACAATTTGTACACTGATATTTGGGATGGAGGTGCCAATGGAACTCCTTACAATGATGATAATTACTATGCTGCTTATTTGTACAAAACTGTTTCGATGTATAAACAGCATGTGAAATTCTGGGAAATCTGGAATGAACCAGGTTTTGATTATAGTGGAAACTGTGGTTGGAGAGAACCAGGTGATCCATTATGTAACTGGTGGGATAATGATCCAGACCCATGTATTAATAAATTACGTGCGCCAATCCAACACTATGTTCGAACACTTCGAATCTCTTGGGAAATTATCAAAACGCTTGATCCTGATGCTTATGTTATTGTTGCAGGGGTTGGTTTCCCTAGTTTCCTAGATGCGATTTTAAGAAATACAGATAACCCTGTCGATGGAAGTGTAACTGCTGATTATCCTCATGGTGGTGGTGCTTATTTTGATGTGATGGGTTTTCACTCTTACACTCACTTTGATGGTACGATGAAATATTGGGATAATGCAACCAATCAATTTGTCTATGAAAGACATTCTGATAAAGGTGCAAGTGGAGTATTGAGAAGACAAGATCAATATCAAGATGTTTTAGATAATTATGGTTTTGACGGAACAACTTTCCCTGAAAAAGAATGGATCATCACAGAAATCAATGGGCCGAGAAAACAATTTCAAGACTTCGTTGGATCTGAAGAATATCAAAGAAATTTTTTGCTAAAAGCTGCTGTCGTTTGTATGAAAAGTGACATTCGAGCAATGCACGTTTATAATTTGGCAGAAAGAAAAACTTTTAATGAAGCAACTGGTGAGTTTGACTTATTTGGTTTATATGAAAAAGTAAAAGGTACTCAACCATATACTCAAGTAAAAACGAGTGAAGGTGTTGCCTACAAAACCATGTCAGATTTAATATTTGGTTCAACTTATGATGATGCTAGAACAGCTCAATTAAATATGCCTGCCGAAGTTGATGGTGGTGCATTTTTAGATGCTGACGGAAATTACACTTATATAATGTGGGCAAAAACCACAACTGATATGAGTGAGATTTCAAGTGAAAATTATTCTTTTCCAGCTGGGTTAAATATTAATTATTTGGAAGCAAGAAATTGGGAATACTCTAGTAATTTCCAAAGTTCGCAAGTTGATCCAAATAGTGTTGCCTTGACTGCTGAACCTACCTTCTTCACAGAATCAATTTTTTCTACAGATAATTCAGCAGGTTGCGCACCTATGACTGTAAATTTCCAAGAAAGATATGCAGGAACGGCAGCTAGCTATAATTGGACATTTGACGGTGGAGTTCCTGCAACTTCAACTGATGCAAACCCTACTGTTAATTATGCAAATGCTGGAACTTATGAATTCTCTTTAGAGGTTTCAGATGGAAGTGGAAATGTATTAGCAACTCAATCATCTTTCGTTGTAGTAAGTGCTCCACCAACAGCTGATTTTGCATACACACTTTCTGGACCAATTATCGTTTTCCAAAATAATTCTTCAACTAATACAGATACTTACAATTGGGTTTTTGGAGACGGAAATATTAGTACAGAAAGAGAACCTACTCACGTTTATGATACGAATGGAACTTATACCATTACAATGATTGCTTCAAATGGCTGTGGCGCAAGTACTCAAACCGCAACTATTACAATCAATACTTCTTCAAACTTCAATATTCCATATAATGCCAATACTGTTTTAACTCCTTATGAAGGGACGTTCCGCCCAGGAACAAACTTTGGATATAATCCACCATGGACCGATTTTAGTTTGGCAGATATCGCTGCTGGAAATCCAGGGTTGAATATCAAGGGTGTAGGAGTAAAAGCTTCTCGACCTTCTCTTCCTGGATGGTTCGTAAATGAATATGGTTATGAATTTAATTTACCAAATTATCAACACTATGATAATTTAGGTTTGGAAGAAAATGTTTTAATTATTGGTTTCCCTGCTCCAGAAGAAAGAGATCCAGCATACTATTGTGATGGCGTTCAATCGGAAATGTTTGCCAATATGTATTCTGACATTTGGGATGATGGAACAGATGGAACACCTTATAATGATGAGAATTACCTAGCTGCTTATTTATATAAAGTAGTTACGTTATATGGAGATAATGTTAGATTTTGGGAAATCTGGAATGAACCAGGATTTGATTATACTGGAAATTGTGGATGGCGAGAGCCAGGTGATCCAGTTTGTAACTGGTGGGATCAGAATCCTGATCCGTGTGATTTCAAATTACGTGCACCAATTATGCACTATGTTCGAATCTTAAGAATCAGTTATGAAATTATAAAAACACTCCAACCCGACGATTACTTGGTAGTTGCAGGAGTTGGTTTCCCAAGTTACTTGGATGCGATTTTGAGGAATACAGATAACCCTGTGGATGGAAGTGTAACTGCTGATTATCCACTTGGTGGAGGTGCATATTTTGATGTAATGGGTTTCCATGCTTATCCTCACTTTGATGGAACGATGAGATGGTGGGATAATTCAATCGGAGGTTTCCATTACGAGAGACACTCTGACCAAGCGATCACAGGTATCAAAAATCGTCAGAATTTATATCAAGGCGTTTTGGAAAATTACGGTTACAATGGAACAACTTATCCAAACAAAGAATGGATCATCACCGAGAGTAATTTACCTCGAAGAGAGTTCCAAGATTTTATTGGAAATGAAGATGCACAAATTAACTACATGGCAAAAGCTGTCGTGACTTGTTATAAAAATGCGATTCACCAATTCCATGTTTATAATTTAGGAGAAGCAGAATTTATCAATAGTGCAACTCGTGAATTTGATGTGATGGGAATGTATCAAAAATTAATCGGTCAACCTGAATATTCCGCAGTCGTTAACTTAGAAGGTATTTCCTATAAAACGGCTTCCGACATCTTATTTGGAAATGAATATGATGAGGCTAAAACAAATGCTATGAACCTTCCATCAAATATTGATGGAGCTGCATTTATTGATGCTGTTGGAAATTATTCATATGTGCTTTGGGCAATTACAACAGAAGATCAAAGTGAGGTAGCCAACGCAACTTACTCTTTCCCTGGCTCATTTAATATTTCTGATTTATTCAAAAGAGAATGGGATTACTCTGAGACAAATACAACACAAACGATTAGCCCAAACAATGTAGCGCTTACTGGTCGTCCAATTTATTTATTGGAAAGTCAAACTACGATTGTAGTTCCGACTGCTACATTTTTCCCAGACATTAGTGTTGGATGTGCACCGCTTACGGTAAACTTCGATGACATGTCTCATTCGAATATTGACAATTGGAATTGGACTTTTACTGGACCGAATGGTTTCAATGTAACTTCTACAGATCAAGAGCCAGCAATTACATTTAATGATCCAGGTACTTATAATGCAACACTTGAAGTAAGTAATGCTGCTGGTACAAATTCGACTACTCAATTGATTCAAGTTGACGCAGCATTGAGTGGTGGATTCACCTATGTAATCAATGGCAACCAAGTTACCTTTACGAATACGTCTGTCAATGGAACTAATTTCTCATGGGATTTTGGAGATTCTTCAGGTTTTACCGATCAAGAAAATCCAACTTATACTTATGCAGGTGATGGATTGTATAATATTGGATTATCTGTTTCAAATTCTTGTGATACGATTGTTATTTCTCAAGTAATCGAAATTGGACTGGGATCAGGCACTCCTCCTACTACTAATTTTTCAACTAATCTATCAGCAGGTTGTGGTCCATTATCCGTGAATTTCATTAACCTTTCCTCGAATGCTACTGACTTTATGTGGACTTTCCCTGGAGGAACACCTGCAACTTCTACGGAGCAAAACCCAACAGTAGTTTACAATACTCCTGGAAATTATAATGTAACATTAGCAGCTTCAAATGCCTCAGGTACAACCACCTTTGAGCAAACAAGTTTGATTGTCGTTCTTGGACTTCCTTCACCAAGTTATACTTATGACTTGACGAATTCGCCTACTCTGAATTTTACCAATAACTCCTTAAATGGGATTAGTTATTACTGGGATTTTGGAGATGGAAATAATAGCCAATTGCAAGACCCTGTTCATACTTATTCTGCAGGTGGTGCTTACACCGTCACGATGACTGTTGCAAATGGATGTGGTTCGGCATCATTTTCACAAATTGTAAATATTGATGCAAGCAACTTACCTCCTACTGCTGGATTTACTTCTGATAATATTAATGGATGTCTTCCTATGGAAATTAATTTCATGGATAATTCCGTTGGAGCTGAAAGTTGGAATTGGACTTTCTCAGGAGGAACGCCTGCAACTTCTACTGAACAAAACCCAAGTGTAACTTATAATGTAATTGGAACTTACGATGTGACTTTAGAAGTTAGTAATTCGAATGGAACTGACATGACTACCACTTTATCATACATTACTATTTTGGAGGCGCCTACTTCTAGTTATACATTTACTACGCTAGATTCATTAGCTACTTTTACTAATTTAAGTAGTGCTAACTCATTTAATTATACTTGGAGCTTTGGTGATGGAACATTTAGTATGGACCAAAACCCAACTCATATTTATGGAGCGTCAGGAGTTTACGAAGTCACATTAACTGCAGCTAATGGATGTGGTTCTCACTCGACAACTTTCTTTGTTGACATCACGACAAATTCTGGAAATGCTCCGTCAGCCTCCTTTACTTCAGATATTAATTCAGGATGTGGCCCATTAGAAATTCAATTTACAGATCTTTCTGCAGGAGATGCGACTTCTTGGAATTGGTCCTTCCCTGGAGCAATGCCTTCAACTTCTACTGAGCAAAATCCAACAGTAAATTATCCAAACCAAGGTTCTTACACAGTAACATTGGAAGTAATTAATTCTTTTGGAAATGATATTGCTACTCAAGTTTCATACATTACTGTAGAAGGAGCACCAACCTCTGGTTTCTCTTCATCATTAAATGCCTTGACTGCAAACTTTAGTAATACTTCAACTGGAGCAACTACTTATTCTTGGGATTTCGGTGATGGGAATACAAGTACAGATGCTAATCCAATTCATGATTATGCTACGGGAGGAGGATATACAGTAATCCTTGTTGCAACTAACGATTGTGGTTCAACCACCTTTGTAGATAATATTTCTTTTGCAAATCTTCCAGTTGCTGCCTTTGATTCAGATATCACTAGTGGTTGTGGACCTTTGGAAATTCAGTTTAATGATAACTCGACTGGTGCAACAGATTGGAACTGGTCTTTCCCTGGTGGATCGCCTGCAATTTCTACGAATGAAAATCCAATAGTAACTTACACTACTCCTGGAACTTACAATGTAACTTTAGTTACATCTAATTCTTCAGGAAATAATACAACTACTCAAACAGCATACATCGAAGTGTTGAACGAAGCAACCTCTTCTTTCACTTCTACGACAGATGTATTGAATACAACATTTACGAATACATCTACCAATGCAACTTCGTACGTTTGGGATTTTGGTGATGGAAATACAAGTATGGGAACTGATCCAAATCACAATTATGCCGCTGATGGAACTTACACAGTTATTTTGACTGCAACTAATAATTGTGGTTCAGTAACTTCTACGCAAGAGGTAACTGTAACTAGTTTACCTCTCGCTGGTTTCATTTCGGATGCAACAAATGGTTGTGCTCCTCATGAAGTTCAATTCACAGATCAGTCATCTGCTAATACAACAAGTTGGGCTTGGAGTTTCCCTGGAGGAACGCCTGCAACTTCTGCTGATCAAAATCCAGTCATCACTTTCGATGCAGCTGGAACTTATGATGTAACTCTTGTTGCAACTAATTCAGCTGGAAATAGTACTCAAACTCAACTGTCATACATTACAGTTGCAACTACTGCAGATGTTTCTTTTGGAATTAATGTTTCAAGTTTGACTGCAACATTTAATAATACTTCTACTAATGCCATTTCCTACTTCTGGGATTTCGGTGATGGAAATATCAGTACAGAAGAAAATCCAATTCATGATTATGCTACCAATGGAACTTACGTAGTTACCTTAACTGCAGCTAATGCTTGTGGATCCGTTTCAACAACTGAAACTATTGAAGTACAATATTCTGGTTCTGCCCCTTCGGCAAGTTTCTCAGCAGATGTAACTACTGGATGTTCACCAATCACAGTTGAGTTTACTGATTTATCATCAGCTGATGCAACAACTTGGGAATGGAATTTTCCTGGTGGTTCACCTTCTACTTCTACTGATCAAAACCCAACCGTAACTTATGCCAACGCAGGAATGTACGATGTGGTTTTAGTAGTAAGTAATCCAGGTGGAAGTAATACTGCATCTCAAACTTCATTGATTATAGTTACTGCTGAACCCGTTTCCAATTTCATCTCAGGTTTAAATGGAAATACAATCTCATTGACAAATACTTCTACTGGAGCAACTTCATACTCTTGGGATTTTGGTGATGGAAATATGAGTACGGATGAAAATCCAATTCATAACTATGCAATGGATGGAACTTACACCGTTACTTTAATTGCAACAAATCCATGTGGAACAGTAACGACAACAGAAACAGTTACAGTTACAACTGCAGCAGTTGTTTCGTTCACCGCAGACGTTCTTTCAGGATGTGCACCGATGACCATAAACTTTACCGATCAAAGTACAGGTACCGTTGATAGTTGGTTATGGGAAATCACAGGAGCTACACCAAGTAGTTCTACTGATCAAAATCCATCTTTCACTTTCGATACTCCTGGAACTTACGACGTAAGTTTAACTGCAACTAATGCATCAGGAAGTTATACCAATACTCAGACTTCATATATCGTAGTTGGAACGACTCCTATAGTTGACTTTGATGTTAACTTCTCAGGGGGCGTGTATTCTTTCACAAATAACTCAACAGGTGCAACTTCGTACTCTTGGGATTTTGGTGATGGAAATATGAGTACGGATATGAATCCAACTCATACTTATGATACTGATGGAACTTTCGTTACAACTTTGACTGCAACTAATGATTGTGGTTCAGTAACGACAACTCAAACGATTACAGTTACCTCTGTTCCTATAGTTGCTTTCACCGCAGATGTAGTTACAGGTTGTGCTCCATTAGAAGTTAACTTCATGGACTTGACAACAGGTACTGTTAATAGTTGGTCTTGGGATATTCAAGGAGGTACACCAAGTACTTCTACTGAACAAAATCCAACAATAACCTTTGACACTCCTGGAACTTACGATATTACCTTAACGGTAACTAATCCAAACGGAAGTTACCCAATCACACAAACTTCAATGATCGTAGTTGAAGCTGCCCCAACTGCAGCCTTCAATGCGAACTTAAGTGGTTCAGTTTATTCATTTACGAATAACTCAACTGGAGCTACAAGTTACGTTTGGGACTTTGGTGATGGAAGTATGACAAGTACTGAAATGAATCCAACTCATTCTTACGCGTTGAGTGGTTCATATACCGTTCAATTGATTTCAAATGGACCATGTGGTGCTGACACAACTGAATTATTGTTAGCAGTAGTTGCTGCTCCAATGGCAGCATTCAGTTCAGATACAACTTTTGGATGTGCACCTTTCATGGTTCAATTCACCGATGAATCTGCAAATGCAACAGCTTGGAACTGGACATTCGACGGAGGCACACCAAGTACTTCTGCTGACCAAAATCCATTGATCTCTTACGATACTCCTGGAACTTACGCAGTTACTTTGGATGCATCAAATAGTGTTGGCTCAGATAATATCATGGTCAACTCTTACATCATTGTAGACGATGTACCGACAGCTTCGTTCTCTGCAAATTCAGATACAACTCATGTTACATTTTTAAATACATCTATCGGAGGAATGAATCCTACCTACCTATGGGACTTCGGTGATGGAATGACAAGTACGGAAGAAACTCCTTCACATGATTATGCAGCAGGCGGAACTTACGTAATTACATTAACGGTAACTAATGATTGTGGAATGGAAACATTCGAAATGACCATTGTACTCACAACTGCAACGAATGAAATTACTTTCTTAGAAGAATTTTTATTGTTCCCTAATCCAACTGATGGACAATTTACAGTTGTCCTCAAAGGAGAACCAAAAGATGATCTTCACATTAATTTGATTAATATCATCGGACAATATATTCACCAAGAAGAAGTAGATTTCACTTCTGGTCAATTGACAAAAACGTTCAACTTTGATCGTTTGCCAGTTGGAACTTACATCGTTGAGTTGAAGTCTAATCAACAAGTTTCTTACAAAAAAGTAGTGATCGAATAATCACTTCCTTTTGATAAAATATCAAAGCCCAGGTTTTTCATTATGAAAAATCTGGGCTTTTTTAATACAAAATGCATCAACTCATTTCTTCAAAAAGCAACCATCTCCCCTCTCCCAACGTTTTATTAATAACTATTTTTATAAAACAATGAACTTACATTTATGAAAATCCTAATGGTCTGCCTCGGCAACATCTGTCGATCACCTCTCGCAGAGGGCATTATGAAAAATAAAATCCAAGAGCACCAACTCAACTGGGAAGTCGATTCCGCAGGCACAGGTGCATGGCATGCTGGCGAACTCCCCGATCCTCGCTCCATCAAAGTTGCTCAAAAAAACAACATCGATATCACCGACCAACGAGGTCGACAATTCCTAGCTCACGACTTGGACAATTTCGATTTAATTCTCACCATGGATGCTACTAATTTTCAAAATGTAAGACATTTAGCGACTTCTTCTGAACAAGAAGATAAAATTCATCTTATCATGAATTTCGTCAATCCAGGTTTTAATCAACAAGTTCCTGATCCGTATTATGGAACTGATGGTTTTGATAGTGTATTTGAAATGTTAGATTTGGCTTGTGATAAGATTCTGGAGAAATATAAATAAAAAGCCGTAAACATTTTATAACAAATCATTTACGGCTTCCTTTTTTTTTAACTAACCTTAACCTGGTTCTGACTCCGCCCCACTCTCATGCCCGATCAATCCTCGAAATGCATCCTTCACCGTACTTCCCTCATTTATCACCTTATACATTTCTTCTGTGATTGGCATTTCAACATTATATTGATGTGCTAATTCTCGAACGACTCCACATGTTTTTACACCTTCTGCCACCATCGACATTTCATTAATTATTTCATCGAGCGAACGACCTTTTCCTAAATGAAATCCTACTGTCCGATTTCGACTTTGCGTACTACTACAAGTTGCCACCAAATCTCCCATACCTGCCAAACCTGAAAAAGTCAAAGGATGTCCCCCCATCGCAACGCCAAGCCGAGTAAGTTCTGCCAAGCCACGCGTAATAATCGCAGCACGCGTATTATCACCTGCGCCTGCTCCATCACCCATCCCCGCAGCTATCGCAATTACATTTTTCAATGCACCTCCAAGTTCGCATCCAACTACATCTTCATTAGTATAAACTCGAAATAACCCCGTGCTAAAAACTTTCTTCAGTTCTTTTGCAATCGTATCATCAACCATTGCGATTACACCCGCTGCAGCTTGCCCAGCCATAATTTCTCTTGCCAAATTGGGGCCAGTTAAAACTCCTGCAGGATGTCCAGGCATGACTGTCTCAATAATTTCAGTCATCCGCATCTTAGTTCCTTGCTCTAACCCTTTTGACAAACTTATAATTGGAATCCAAGGTCGAATATATGGTTTAGCATCTTCCAATACACGCCGAAAACTTTGTGAAGGAACTCCCATCACTAAAACATCTGCATCATGGATAGCTTCCTCAATTGAATTTGTAGCAACAAGTGAAGGAGTTAATTTTGCTCCAGGAAGGTATTTTTCATTGCGATGATTATTGTTGATATCATCGACTGTATTTTGATTCCGAGCCCACATTTTTACGGGTCGATTTTTAGCAATGAGAGAAGCAACTGTAGTTCCCCATGAACCTCCACCGAGGAGTCCGATTTTTAAATTCATTGTTTCTTATTTGGTGATGCTTAATTCTTTCCTATTTTTCTTTCGGTTTTAACGAAACAGGTTTTCCATTCGATTTTGCTTTACCCAGTTCTTTCTTCGGAACCTCCTGCCCTAATTCCTTTAAAAATTCATTCCGGATTTTCTCAATATTCCGCCCCATGTTTGCCTTAGTCCAACTTTTCGTCGAAACTGGCGGCAACACTTTTATCTCAATTGCAGTCGCTCGGAAAAGCGCTCCTCCATTCGGCATCGCATCCGCTGCATTTCTTAAAACAATTGGAATCAGCGGAACTCCTGCTTGCATTGCCAAGTGAAATGCACCTTTTTTAAATGAGCCCAGGGTTTTGTCTTTGCTTCGAGTTCCCTCTGGAAAAATAATAATCGAAGTTCCATTTTGCAAAGCTTCTACTGCAGGCTTCATTGCTTCTATCGCTTTTTCCTTATCTTTTCTATCAATAAAAATCACGCCACCTGCTTGTAATAATTGACCAATGATCGGCATGCTTTTTAATTCTTTTTTGGCAATTCCAACTGCATCTTTTCGAATCAATTTTGCAGCGACAAACATGTCCACGCTACTTTGATGATTGAAAATAAAAACTGCTGGACGTTTTTCCCAAAGATATTCTTGACCTTTAACTGCCAATTCTAAACCAGCCATTTTGACAACCAAATCACCAACTGTTGCCATCATCGAATTTACTCCATCTGTCCAAGACATATTAAATGCCCCTGATGCAACACCATTGATTACCGCAGGAACTAAACTTCCCAAAGCTAAACCTGTACGCACAAAATTTGACAGACCTGGACGTTTATCATTATTGAGCCGATAAACTATCCAATCATTTTGATAGGCCAAAGCAGAAAGTTTTGTGTCAGGATTCATTGGTCGTGGATTTCCTACAATTTCAAGCAACGGCAAATCTTCTGCGCTATCTGTGTAGAAAAAACTCTTCTTCAAATCAAGATTATATTTTTTAGTCAACTCTTTTGCAGCATGTGCTTTTCCTTCGCCCCAACAAGCTGGTTCTACAATATTGCCCGTAAACCTTCCGTCCTTCACTTCCATAACTGTGCACATCACATGCTCGATATTTAAGTCACGAGCAATCGGATTAACCTGATAAGGAGTCGCTGCAGAAATAATCGCAACGGTGTGCCCTTTCGCTAAATGTGCCGCAACTAATGCTCTCGCTTCTGGATAAATTTCATCTGCTAAATGTTGATGATATACATCTTCTCCTACTTCGATAAAAGTGCTTTCTTCTACTCCTTTTACACCTTGTGCTCCCATTGCCGCAAGACCTGCAAAATTTCCATTACCCATTGCGTATACCATCACTCCAGCAAATTGGGCAACAATTTCTCGGCTAGTAATTCGACCGCTGAGGACTTTAGTTTGGAAAAATTCTTTTGCTGAAAATCCTTTGATCAAGGTTCTATCTAAATCGAAAAATGCTCCAATATGAGAGCCTTCTTCCCCCTCCATTACTGGACGAGTAAATGCTTCTGTTTTTGAACCGGGAACAATATCTCGTTCAATCGGAACTATTTCATCTGGATCATCATGATGAGTTAATGTAAAGCCTTGTAGTGTTTTAATTCGCTCTGCAACATCGTTGAGTTGATCAAGGAATTTTTTAAGTGCTTCTTTTTTGTCATCATCAGGGGTAGGAATTAGTCCAAGGTTTTTCATCAAACGAATTCCATTAACTAAGAATGGTTTTGAAACTGATTCTATTCTTTGAATTCGTCCTTGCCAATGCATTTCTTCGCTGACAAATAAACATTCATCAATAAATTTTTTCTCATCAAATACTCGACGTGGTCGCGTAGATTGTAAAGCATAAACGACTACCCGATATGCTTCCACATAACTATGTAAAACTACAGGCGCAACTATCACTTTCTCTTTTTTCAAAAATGAAATAGCTCCAGATTTTGTTTGTTGTATTAATTTCCCCCAGTTTGAATCCAATACTTCTAAGTTCAATTCTACTTCATCAGAAAATTGAGATTTTTTAGAATAGAAAAATTCGAATTTAAACAACTGTCGCAATTCCATAATTTCTTTCCAAAAAACTTCCTCTCGAACTGCAGGTTTCGCTTCCGATGATTCTAACAATGCTAGCTCGATAAATGCTCGTTGGTACAAGTGATGCACCGACATATTTGCATAGTAAGTTGCTTGCAAATAATTTTCAGAAACGATGACATATTTAGCATGAAGTGCATCGCCATGTTGTAAAATAAGTTTCGAACGGATCAATAAATTTAAAGCAGTTTGCACACTTTCTCCAATCGGTATTCCTCTATCAACTAAGGCATCTGGGTTTCGTTTTTCGATCAATTCCATCAGACGAATCACATCATTTTCAATAGCTATTTTGTTCAACGAAAATCTACTCAACAACGCAATACAAATCAATGAAGAAGTGGTTACAGGAGTGATCTCATTAATTTTATGAACTAGTTCCAAAGCGAACTTTGGCAATTTCCCAGAGTAACCTTCTACATCATATCCTTCTGTAATTATTGCAACGGAATTATCTTTTTTCACATCTACAGGTTCGCCGAAACGCAATGAAATTTTTCCGAAATTATTTCCCATTTTTTTAATGTAGTTCATAAACCACATCAAGCTCTCGGGTGCTTTTTTATTTCGTCTCCATTGCAAAGTCATATCCTTCACATCTGGGATCAAATCGTAGACAATCGAAACAGGAATATATTTCACTTCCTTAGTCGATTGTTCTTCCGCTTCTTTGATATATTTTAAAATCCCCACTTTTGGCCAAACTAACTTTCCAGTCCTCGATCGAGTCCCTTCGATGGCCCACATGAAATGAGCATTATCATTCACCAACGAAGCAATAAAATGTCGCAAAGTAGCTTTGTAAATTTCATTGTCTTTAAATGACCTTCGAATAAAGATTACTCCATTTTGCCGGCCCATCTGATTCAGCCCCATAAATGCCATATTGATTCCCGCAAAAGTGTACGGCAACGGAATCCCATGTCGAGTTAGCACTACGGCCAACACCATCATATCAATATAAGTCTTGTGAGTCATCACGAAGGCAATCGGATGCTGTCGAGCAATTTTACTTAATTTCTTTATTTCAGTAGGATGAACATCAATTGATTTTTTGTAGCCACGGGAAAGAACGTATTGAGAAAACTCCATTCCCATCACATTCGCAACTGGACTGTGTTGTGTGTACAATTCTTTCATGTACTCCGTCGCCTTAGCATAAACCTCCTCGAACGAATCGCCGTTTTCCTCAGCGATCAGCACTAATTTTTTTTGAAATTTTGAATCTCGTAGAATGTTTTCCATCAACATATATGTGTAGAGTTTTATTTTTTTGGGATTTTTAATTTCTTTAAAATCTTATTTTACTTATTAGTTATTATTCCTTAGTATTCAATCTGTCTCTTATACACAT
>OJFR01000313.1_pt1 | contig 16742 bp, 2 predicted proteins | sample 1594121 | NCBI WGS metagenome assembly OJFR01 (sample SAMN05416812, study PRJEB24817) | seawater metagenome | isolation source: Sea water | place: Canada:Atlantic | collected 2013-07 | reverse complement strand
CAGCGTCAGATGTGTATAAGAGACAGCTTTTAGCTTGTTCTAACCGTTTATTGCAACAAAATTATTTTATTTTTTTCGTAAAAGTTTATGAGAATTAACAACTTCCAAGCAAATTGGAAGGATTGATTTTATTCTCAAATTTCCATATTGAAAACATCTTTAATACAACCTATTTCTAAAAATAAATAAGAAAACCGATAAAGTTTTCCTTTTTTAACACTAGTTACAATCATGAGAATAATTTTACTTTTGAGCCTATTGATGATAGGTTTTACATCGACCTCCCAAACTAAGAATAGTATTGGAAAAACAAACACAAATTTTAAGGCGTATAATTCGACTCTTTCCGTTCATTTAAAAAAATGGAATATCTACGAAGTATCTGCAACTAAATTATTTAATCAATTACAACAATCGGAGAATGAAAATCAAGTTCATTTGGATTGGAGTAAAGATCATGATTGGCAATTATCCCTTTTTCCAATTAATTTGCGAAGTTCTGATTATGAAATTCGAACGGCTACGGGTGAAATTTTTTCAAAAGGAATAAATAAGACTTTTGAAGGGTTTGAACATTCCTCTGGAGGTAATGTACGATTGACTGTGGATGTTGATTTTATTTATGGATATGTAGAATCTGGAGGGGAAAGGTATTTCATTGAACCACTATGGTATTATGATCGAAGCGCTCCAAGAAACCTTTATGTAGTATATGATGAACATGAGGTAATTCCAAGGGATGATGCGAAATGTGCTTCACATGAAATGCATGAAAGAGCAGAAAAATTAGGGAAACAAAACCAAAATCAAGAGAAATCTGTTGGACTTTGTTATGATGTAGAATTGGCAATTGCTTCTGATTATTTGATGTTTTTGGATTACAATAGTAGTATTTCAGATGTGGAAAATCATAATATAGGAGTTTTGAATAATGTACAAGGAAATTATGATGATGAGTTTGCAGATGAATTAAATTTTGTGATTGTTACTCAATATGTTTCAAATTGTAATACTTGTGATCCTTGGACAAATTCAACAGCTGCAGGGACTTTACTTTCATCTTTTCGGAATTGGGGAAATGGAGGAGGATTTGGAGTTACTTATGATTTGGCTCAATTATGGACAGATCGAGACTTGAATGGAGGAACAGTAGGGATCGCATATTTATTTGCGGTTTGTAATAATAATCGTTATCAAGTTGATCAGGATTTTTCTTCGACAGCATGGCAATTAAGGGTTTTAGTTGCACATGAAACTGGACATAATTTTAACGCATCTCATGATGCTGCGGGTTCTGGATTTATTATGGCTCCTTCAGTCAATAACTCGAATACTTGGTCAACGGCTTCGATTAATAGTATAAACTCTTTCGTTGATTCACGAAATTGTTTATCCTTATGTGCACCACCTGCTCCGCCTACAGCTGCTTTTACTTCTAATTTTCAAAATATTTGTGAAGGCACCTCAGTTCAATTCTTCGACCAATCAGTTGGTAACGTTACTTCCAGAGTTTGGTCCTTCCCCGGTGGATTTCCTGCCTCTTCTACAGATGAAAATCCAATCATTACTTATCAGAATTCAGGAGCATATTCAGTTTCATTAACTGTTACAAATGCGAATGGAAGTACTACCGAAACTCAATCTGGATTTATAATTGTTGGACCAGGTGGAACCAATATCTTATTATATGATGCATTTGAAGATGGATTAAATAATTGGACTATTGAAAATCCAAATGGAAATGTGACTTGGGCTACAACTGGAGTAGGAGGAACCAACCTTGGGAATACAGCTGTGTTTATGGATAATTGGAGTCTAAATGGATCGGGACAAAGAGATGGTTTAGTTTCACAATCGATGAGTTTTTCAGGATTTACGAATGTGAATTTGTCCTTGGATTATGCTTATGCTCTTTATAATGGAAATACGAATTTTCGAGATTCTTTGATAATAAAATTATCCACGGATGGAGGAGCTACTTATCCTAATACCTTGTTTGAAGGAGGTGATAATGGAAATGGAAATTTTGCAACTACTCAACCGCAAGGAGAACTAAGTCCGACAAGTACAGCTGATTGGTGTTATGGAGGAAGTTATGGTTCAGGATGTATAAACTTAGATTTGTCAAGTTTTATTAATGAGACAAATGTAGTTTTGAAATTGGAAAATGTAAATGGATTTGGGAATAATCTATATTTAGATAATATCACCGTCTCAAGTGATTGTGAAGTAATATTACCTCCAATAGCTGATTTTAACGCTTCGCAAACTCAAGGCTGTGTTCCGATGACAGTAAACTTTACTGACCTGAGTACCAATGCTCCAACCTCTTGGTTTTGGACTTTCCCTGGTGGAATTCCATCTTCCTCGACACAGCAAAATCCTACTATACTTTACTCTACACCTGGGATGCATAATGTGACATTGGTATCAACTAATAGTGCAGGATCTGACTCAAAATTTCAAGGACAATATATACAAGTAGAAGATATTCCAACTTCGGATTTTGATTATATCGCTAATGGAACAATGTATATTTTCAATAACTTATCTGTAGGAGGTACTAATTACACTTGGCTTTTTGGAGATGGAAATACGAGTAATGAAATGAACCCAGTTCATGATTATGGAACAGGGGGTACTTATGAAGTAAGTTTGATTGTAACGAACAATTGTGGTGTGGTAACATCGGTGCAAACTATAACTATAGAAACACAACCTGTAGCAGGATTTACTGCGAACCTAACAAGTGGTTGTAGCCCATTGACGGTGCAATTTACCGATCAATCTTCTTCGAATGTTACCAGTTGGCTTTGGGATTTCCCAGGAGGAACTCCATCAACTTCTGTTGATCAAAATCCTTCTGTAACGTATAATGCTCCTGGAGTTTATTCAGTTGACTTGACTGTAACTAATCCATCAGGAAGTGATATGATTACTCAAACTGATTATATTACGGTGGATGATGTGCCTTCGGCAAATTTCACTCAAGTAACAAATGGATTGTCGGTTGATTTTACCAATACTTCGACTAATGCAGACAGTTATAGTTGGAACTTTGGCGATGGAAATTCATCGACAGAAACTAATCCTACTCATACCTATTCCGCTGATGGAAATTATGATGTGGTGTTGACTGCAACGAATGATTGTGGTTCCGTTACTTCTACTCAAACAGTTAATATCTCTAATGCACCTTCTGCAGGTTTTGGAGCAAATGTAACGAGTGGTTGTGTTTCTTTATCAGTACAGTTTACGGATCAATCTTCTTCAAATACAACTGGTTGGAATTGGTCTTTCCCTGGCGGAAATCCATCTTCATCTACAGAGCAAAACCCTACTGTTGTTTATGACAACGCTGGAACTTACTCTGTGACTTTGGAGGCGACTAATGCGATTGGAAATAGTATTGTAACGCAAACGGATTACATCTTCGTTGATGATGTTCCCATGGCTAGTTTTACTCAAAATGTGAATGGATTAAATGTTGATTTTACCAATACCTCAACTAATGGAGATAGTTATAATTGGGACTTTGGCGATGGAAATAATTCTTCTGATTTTTCTCCAAGTCATACTTATGGAATGGATGGAATTTATGATGTGATTTTATCAGTAACTAATAATTGTGGAACAGTAACAACCATGACAACGGTTGCAATTGTCACTCCGCCAACAGCAGGTTTTGGAGCAAACGTAACGAGTGGTTGTGCAGATTTGACAGTTCAATTTACTGATCAATCTTCTTCGAATACAGTTAGTTGGAACTGGTCATTTGTAGGTGGGAATCCATCTTCTTCAACCTTACAAAACCCAACAGTCATTTATGAAAATGCAGGAACGTATTCTGTGATATTAACAGTAACCAATCCTGCTGGAAATAGCATGGTGGAAGAAATGAATTATATCGTAGTCGATGATGTTCCCATAGCTGGATTTACGGCAGATGCTAATGCTTACAATGTAGACTTCACCAATACAACCACGAATGCGACTAGCTATAGTTGGGATTTTGGAGATGGAAATAATTCGTCTGAAACTAATCCTTCTCATACTTATCTTGATGATGGAATGTATGACGTAGTTTTGACAGCAACAAATAATTGTGGTTCTGTCACCTTTACTCAAACAATAAATATTTTGAATACACCTACTGCAAATTGGACATCAGATCCGAATGAAGGTTGTTCAGCTTTGACTATTCAATTTCAAAATCAATCTTCTAATAATTCAACTAGTTGGGAGTGGACTTTTGATGGAGGAAACCCTTCCACTTCCACAGAGGAAAATCCAACAGTAGTTTATAATAATCAAGGTACTTTTTCAGTCACTTTGATAGCGATAAATAATCAAGGAGCGGATACATTGACTATGACAGATTATGTAGTGGTTAATACGACTCCAATATCTGCTTTCTCTTCGATTGTCAATGGGCCATTGGTGAATTTCAACAATCTAAGTAGCAATGCTAATTCTTATTCTTGGGATTTTGGAGATGGAAATATGTCTAGTGAAACAGACCCTAGTCATCAGTATAATTTAAATGGAGACTACACCGTGACTTTGAGTGCAACGAATGATTGTGGAACGACAACGGCAACTCAAACGGTATCCATTACTTCAAGTGTGATTGCTGGATTTAGTTCTAGTATTGTTTCGGGATGTTTGCCGCTAGAAGTTCAATTTTCGAATGAAAGTGTCAATGCGACTTCTTTTGAATGGACTTTTACCGGAGGGAATCCTAGTAATTCTACTTTAGAAAATCCAATCGTAACTTATGAAAATGCAGGAGTATATACTGTCATGTTAACTGCGATCAATTCAACAGGAAGTAGTACCATAGTTGAGACTGGTTACATAGTGGTGGAAGGAGTTCCATTTGCAAGTTTTGTAACTGATATAAATGGTTTGACAGTTGACTTTACTAATTTTTCTTCTCAAGGAGATACATTCCTTTGGGAATTTGGAGATGGAAATATTTCTACTGAAACTAACCCTCAACACACTTATTTAGCCATTGGAATATATGATGTGACATTGACTGCAACGAATGATTGTGGAAGTAATATTTTCACAACTAGTTTAGATGTTGGAACAGCGGTAAGTGCTGGATTTTTCACAGCAGATACAGAGGGGTGTGCACCAATGCAGGTTCAATTTACAGATCAATCTTCCAATAACGTAACACAATGGAATTGGTCTTTCCCAGGAGGAACACCTGCAACTTCTACAGAGCAAAATCCTTTGATTAATTATAACACACCTGGCATTTACGGAGTGACGTTAGAAGCAAGTAATTCATTTAATAGTAATACTGTAACGGAGACAAATTACATCACTATTTTAGATGTGCCAACAGCCAGTTTTACTTCTAGTGCTACAGGGAATGTAGTAGACTATAACAATACATCTACAAATGCCAATACCTACCTCTGGACTTTCGGAGATGGCGAAACAAGTATGGATGAAAACCCAACGCATACTTATGCGGATGATGGAATTTATATTGTAACTCTCGAAGCAACTAATGCTTGTGGAACAGTTACCACTCAAGAAACTATTACAATTATAACTCCAGTTACTGCAGGATTTACGGCAGATGTAACAAGTGGTTGTTCAGGTTTAGAAGTTCAATTTACAGATGCTTCGTCCAATAATGTAACAGGTTGGAATTGGACTTTTGCAGGAGGAACTCCGAGTACTTCTACAGAGCAAAATCCAACGGTAATTTATAATACACCAGGAACATACTCAGTTGTTTTGGAAGTTAATAATCCAGGATTTAATGCGACGCAAACGGAAATGAATTTCATTGTAATTGTAGAAAATCCGACTGCAAGTTTTACATCAATGACAACTCAGGGGACGGTTGATTTCACCAATACCTCAACGAATGCTACCAGTTACTTTTGGACTTTTGGAGATGGTGAAACAAGTATGGATGAAAACCCATCTTATACATATGATACTGATGGGAGTTATACTGTAACGTTGACTTCAACTAATGCCTGTGGTTCGATGACGACGGAAATTGTTCTTGAAATTGCGCTTCCTCCAGTTGCGAATTTTTCAATTGAAACAAACTTTGATTGTGCACCAGCAACGATTCAATTTATTAATGAATCATCTTTAAATGCGACCGAATGGTTTTGGTCCTTTGATGGCGGCTCTCCGAACACAGCAACTGTAGAAAATCCTTCAATAACCTTTAATGATCCCGGAACTCATACGGTTACCTTAGTTTCTTCGAATGCCGCTGGTTCAAGTATGTTCTCGATTGATATTACTTTGGGCGGAGCGCCTGTAATTAATTTTGGAAGTAGTGTCAATGAATTGACTACGACCTTTACCAATCAAACTATGGGGGCGACAACTTTCTTCTGGGATTTTGGAGATGGAGAATCTAGTATTGAGGAAAATCCAATTCACCTCTATGATGAACCTGGAAATTATACGGTTATTCTTTCTGCAACGAATGCCTGTGGGACAACAACGCTTTCACAACAAGTTGAAGTGGTTGGGCCTCAAGCTGTAGCCAGTTTTATTTCTTCTGATATGAGTGGTTGTTTACCATTTACTGTTACTTATGAAGATACTTCGACAGGTAGTCCGACTGCTTGGAATTGGTCTTTCCCAGGAGGGACACCTTCTACTTCAATAGTACAAAACCCAACGGTTGTTTACAATTCATCGGGGACTTTTGATGTAAACTTAGAAGTGACAAATCCAGCAGGAGTAAATTCGATTCAACTGATTAGTTATATCACAGTTAGTGAAAATCCAACTTCAGATTTTACTGCGATGGTTAACATGAATGGCAATGTAGTCTTTACCAATAATTCAGATTTTGGAGATAGTTTCGAGTGGATTTTTGGAGATGGAAATACTAGTTTGGAAAATTCTCCAAACAACACTTACGATACTTCTGGCTTGTATATCGTACAATTGATCGTGACCAATAGTTGTGGAACAGATACAATGACACAAGAAATTTTAATTGATATTACAGGAATAGAAGACGTGACCTTTTTGGAAAAATTCGATTTATTTCCAAATCCAAATAATGGAGACTTTACTCTTCACATCGAAGGGCAACCTTTGAATGAATTAGAAGTGAGTCTTTACAATATATTGGGGCAACGAATTTTCCATGAGCAAATTGATTTCACATCTGGACAATTAATTAAAGATTATAAATTGAGTCGTTTGGCTGCAGCAACTTATATTTTACAAATAAAATCAGAGAATAAAATGATTCATCGTAAAGTGGTGAAGAAGTAATGATTTGATTTTTGGAAAAAGAAAACCTGCATTTTACTATGGTGAAATGCAGGTTTTTTTATTGTGAAATGGTTGAACGTGGTATCCACGTTCAATTAAAATCAATATTTTTTAATAAAGTCCGTAGGCGCTAAAAACCCAAAAGTATCATCCGAATATCCAGGTCCAACTCCCATGTCGATAAAGTTTCTAATTTCTAAATGTAGATGAGCACTATATTTTCCATCAGCAGTTCCAATCGTTCCAAGTTGTTGTCCACGCTTGATAAAGTCACCTTCCTTCACATTCATTTGATCCAAGTGAGCATAGAAAGATTCCACATAAGGATACTCAGGGTGATCCGGGAACTTGTGAATAATTCGTACAATATTTCCCCAACCACAACAAACATTTTCCGCAAAACTTACATATCCATTTGAAACACTATAAACAGGATCGCCCAAATCTGTATTACCTCCACCTTTGCCATTCCAATCTTCTCCAAGGTGTTTACTTTGGCCAAATTCTCTTGCTTTAAAATAATTAATAGCATCAGGTTTTCCCACAGGGAAATCAAATTGTTGAGAAATGAAAGTAGGTTTTTCTGCAAAAATCACTTCATATTTTGACTCATTGACCGTAGGATAAAAAGTAGGTTCTTCCATTGCGGAAGCCACTTCTTTTTGTTCTGGACTAGCAGCAATGGCACTATTTTTTTTGATGCAAAATAAAATCGTTAATGCAAAAATCATTGATGGAATAAGAATAAAACCTGTGTGTGTTTGACCTTGAGACATAATTTGATATGTTTAATATTATAACCGTGTTTCGGCAAATTTAAAAAGTTTAAACGAAAAATTTATTCTGTATTTCTTCGAAAAATGTTAAAATAAGAGCTTTGATAATCTTTTACCAAAATCCCATGTCTTAACTTTTTAAGGAAAAAATAAAATCGTACCTTTATTACTACAATAATTTTTCCTAAAATTCTATTTCAATTGCTCAAATACTAACCTAACTAATTTTTTTAGAGACGTCTTTTAATTTTCAAGTACCTTAATCAGTTTTTTACATTTTGAAACATTTTACCAAGGAGTGATTTTTTGGATTAAGTTGTTGATTTTCAGGTGGTTATGATTTAAGGAGAAATGACTTGTTTGAAAAAGCAGCAGATGGATAAATTACTGCCTCTTTTAAAAATAGATAGTGTTTTTTCAATTTAAAGTTGAAAAATCTCAGAAACTAAAAGAATTCTAAAACCGAAACTAAAAGTTGCACAACAACATACATTAACTTTACATGAACAAATCTCCCAAAGCAGACTTCAGAACACAGAGTAAAAAGTGGTTTTTGCTTTTTATCCTTTGCTTCATTTTCCTCCAAGGGAAAATGTCAGCACAAGGCTGTGAGTGTGTTGGTTGCGAAGGACCTATTCCTATTTCTTCAACAAATACTTATACCTTAAATATTTCTGGTGCTACGAATAATGATATTTCCAATGCAGGGCAAGGCATTTGTGGAATTTATTTGGATGTTTCATTTGAACACATTTGGAGTTTGACGATCACCTTAACTTCACCATCTGGGCAGTCAGTTACCCTAATGGGACCATATGATAATTTTCCAAGTACAACTGGGTTTTCCAATTGGGATATTAGTTTTCTGCCATGCGGCGATCCAGTTTCACCAGATCCAATGGCAAGCGGAGGATTTTTTAGTGATCAATGGACTAATCTTCAACAATGGGCATTCTTTACAAATTATACAGGTTCGTATTATCCTTATTTTGGTTGTTTGGAAGATTTTAATTTTGGAAATGTAAATGGAGATTGGACGATAACTGTAACGAATGGAAGTAGTGTTTATGATGATGGAAACTTTAATGGGTTTTCAATTCAATTTTGTGATGATGCAGGAATGGGATGTACTGCTTGCGATGCAAATGCAGGAGACCTATCGGTGGTGAATGATATTGATCTTTGCATTGGAGAAAATTATAGTGGAAGCATTGCCCCATTCTATACTTTTGGATCGGAACCAAATAATCAGTATGACTACACTTATATTATTTCCCAAAATTCTATTATTGAAAGTTATGAAATGACTCCTGACTTTTCAACTTTTTCTGAAGGGACTTATGAATTGTGTGGTTTATCATATTTGTCGTCAGATGTATCGTTGATTCCTCAGCCAAATGGAACTCTTTCACCAAGTGACTTGGAAGTGATCATGACCTCCACGGCGCCGTTTTGTGGAGATATTTCTGATGATTGTTTTTTGGTGACTGTTTACCCAATTCCAGATACCATTTTTGTTAGCGATGAACTTTGTAAAGGTGAGACTTATAATTTTTCTGGAAATGTATATAGTTCAGCAGGAGTTTATTATCCTGTTTTACCTGCTTTAGTCGGTTGTGATACTACGGTAGAATTGACATTAAGCGAATTAGAAATTTTTTCTCAAAATATCTCTGAAATGATTTGCGAAGGAGATACCTTTTTTGTTGAAAACTTTTTCCATACAAGTACTGGAATTTATTTAGACACATTGACTACTATTTTTGGTTGTGATAGTATTATTAATTTGGAGTTGACAGTTTTGAACCCACAGGTAAGTATTGCTACACCTGACACCATAATTTGTTCTAATCTTGAAATACAGTTAAATGCTTCTAACTCAACTGGAGGTACGGGAGTATCTTACCTATGGTCTACTAATGATGGGAATATTACGGGAGGTACTTTTGATGATACCACCATGGTTGATGATGAAGGAAATTATTATTTTTCTGTTACACAAATAAATTCGGGATTAGTTTGTACTGCAATTGATTCTGTGCAAGTTATTTCGGATTTGGTCTCTCCTACGGTAAGTGTGGTAATAGATAGTATGATTAATTGTAATATTACAACTGTTGTTTTAGATGGAAGTGGCACTTCAGTTGGGAGTGAATTTTCCTATGAATGGACAACAATGGATGGCAATATTTTACAAGATACTTTTACACTTTTTCCAACTGTGAATTCAGGTGGAAATTATATTTTAAATGTTACCAATAATGATAATGATTGTTTTGCTCAAGACTCAGTTTTGATTTTGCAAAACACTAGTTTTCCTTCTACCTCAGCTGGAGCTGATATGGAAATTAACTGTGCTAATCCGACAATTCAATTAGATGGATCAAGTTCTTCACAGGGAAATGCCTATGTATATTTGTGGACGACTTCAGACGGGAATATATTGTTAGGAAGTGAAGGGTTGCAACCAACTGTCGATTCAGCGGGCACTTATCAGTTGACGGTTATAGATACGTTTAGTCATTGTGAGACGATAGATTTTGTAGACGTAACTATTGATACCTTGCTTCCAATTGCTGATGCTGGAAATCAATTTACAGTAAATTGTTTTATTCCTGAAATGCAAATTGACGCAACAAGTTCTTCGCAAGGCGGACAATTTTCTTACCAATGGAATGCACTCGCTGGTGGACCAGTAATGGGAGGGGCTACTACTTTGATGCCTACTATAAATATTGGAGGTATTTATGAATTGGTCGTGTCCAATGATTTAACTGGATGTAGTTCGAGTTCACAAGTGGTTGTAAATCAAGACTTTACTATTCCTGGGATTGTTGTAAATAGTCCAATAGATACGATCACATGTTTACAAAACACAATTATAATCGATGCTTCTAATTCTGAAACTGGAGTTGTTTTCGAATACGAATGGACGGTCATAGGTTCGGGAAACATTCTTGCAGATACTTTTACATTGCTTCCGGAAATTGATTTGGAAGGAATGTACCAATTAGAAATTACGAATACTTTCAATGGTTGTACCTCCGTCGATATGGTTGAAGTTTTTGCTAATGATACACTTCCAACTGCAGAAGCAGGAGCAAATATGACGGTCGATTGTAATTCTCCAGAAGTGATTTTGGATGGAAGTGGATCGATAGGAGGGGAGTTTGAATACTTGTGGACTGCTATGAATGGAGGGAATATATTTAATGGGGAAACCACTTTTGCACCAACGGTAAATGGGGATGGGGATTATGAATTATTAGTCACAAATATTTTAAGCGGTTGTACTCAAATTGATTCAGTTTTAGTAAATGTAGATACGATTCCGCCAGTTGCAGTCGCAGGGCTAGATACGTTGATTGATTGTTATAACAATATAATTACATTGAATGGAGATGGTTCTTCGTTAGGTGATTTTGACTATTTATGGTCTACTTCTGATGGTGCGATTGACCTAGGCGAAACTACACTTCAACCTACAGTTTCAGCTGGCGGGAATTACGAAATTTTGGTGACGAACAATCAAAATGGATGTTCTGCATTTGATTCAGTCTTTGTTGAAGAAAATTTAATTGATCCTGTTTCAATAGCAGGGCAAGACACAATAATTACATGTACTAATCCATCTATATTACTTAATGGAATTGGTTCTTCAGTTGGAAATAATTTTTCCTATCAATGGACTGCAACTAACGGAGGAAATATTTCATTAAATCCAAACTCTCTTCAACCCGAAATCACAAATGCAGGAAATTATCAACTTGTGGTAACGAATACAATCAATGGTTGTACTTCTATGGATGAAGTTATTGTACTTGCTGATACGGATTTTCCGACTGTAGAAGCAGGTCAGAATATGTCAGTAGATTGTAATCAAATTGAAGTGGTCTTAAATGGAAATGGATCGGTAGGTGTGGAGTTTGAATATTTGTGGACTGCTACTAATGGAGGGAATATTTTGAATGGAGAAACTACTCTTTCGCCTACTGTAAATGGCGATGGCGATTATGAATTATTGGTAGCTAATACAGTGAGTGGTTGTTCGCAAACTGATTTAGTTTCGGTAAATGTAGATACCATTCCACCTGTAGTTGCTGCTGGGGTTGACACGTTAATTGATTGTTATAACAATATAATTACATTGGATGGCGGGGATTCATCGTTAGGTGATTTTAGTTATTTCTGGTCAACTTCTAGTGGGACTATTGACTTAGGTGAAACCACACTTCAACCAACTATTTCATCAGGAGGGAATTATGAATTATTGGTGACGAATAATCAGAGTGGATGTTCTGCTTTTGATTCAGTTTTTGTCGGAGAAAATTTTATTGCCCCAATTGCTTTAGCAGGACAAGACACATTTATTACTTGTACCAATCCAACTATTTTGCTTAATGGAAATGGTTCTTCGATAGGTGGTGATTTTTCCTATCAATGGACTGCAACTAATGGAGGAAATATTTCTGCTAATCCAAATTCTCTTCAACCTGAAATTATTAGTGCAGGAACTTATCAACTTATGGTAACAAATACTGATAATGGTTGTACATCGTCGGATGAAGTTGTGGTAACTGCTGATACAAATTTACCAATAGCAGATGCAGGACTTCCTGATACATTATCATGTAATCAGGTTGTTATAACTCTAGATGGATCGTCTTCGTCGTCTGGGATTAATATCATTTATTTATGGACAACGGGAGATGGAAACATTGTTTTTGGAGAAAATTCTTTGATGCCACAAGTAGACTCTTCGGGTAATTATAATCTAACCGTAACTGATACTATCTCAGGTTGTTCGACTCAATCTTCTGTGGGAATTGCGATTGATACTCTTGCTCCAATTTCAGACGCAGGAATATCGATGGAGTTAAATTGTGTAGTTCAAAGTGTAATATTAAATGGAACAAATTCTTCAATAGGAAATGATTTTTCATATGTATGGACAACAAATGATGGGAACATTTTTTCTAATCAAAATTCATTACAACCTACTGTAAATCAGTTAGGTATGTATTATTTAGAGGTGACAAATCATATTAATGGATGTATTGCTGGTGACTCTGTTTTTGTTTCTCAAAATATAACTCCCCCTATTTCTATCGCGGGTGTAGATACTTTAATTACTTGTGAAAATACGACATTGATTTTAGATGGAAGTGGCTCTTCGATTGGAATGAATTACATTTATCAATGGACTACGACTAATGGCGGAATCATCGACAATAATGACACTTTGCTCCAACCTCAGATAAGTGCTCCAGGTAATTATGAGTTAGTTGTAACTGATTCAACGAATGGTTGTTTTGCGACTGATTTACTTATTGTAGATATAAATACGAATCCTCCAACTGCAGATGCTGGATCACCTGATGTGATTAATTGTAATCAACCCATTTTGATTTTAGATGGAAGTTTATCTTCTATGGGGAATATTTATGAATATGAGTGGACAACAGGAGACGGGAATATTTTATCTGGAGAAAATACTTTGTCCCCTCAAATTGATAGTGTAGGTACTTACATTTTGGAAGTAACAAATATGGAAAATGGATGTACTAATTTTTCATTTGTAACTATTGCTTCAGATACAATTTTGCCTATTGCAGATGCTGGAATTGATACGATAATAACATGTGAAAGTAATGTTGTAAATCTAAATGGAACGAATTCATCGACTGGTAATTTTAGTTATAATTGGACAACAACAGGACTTGGTACAATTGCAAATGAGAATACTTTAATTCCGGAAATAAATGATTCTGGAACCTATCAATTGGAAGTAACTAATATTCTAAATGGATGTATTTCGATAGATGAGGTCGAAGTGATTTTTGATACTATAGCACCTATTGCGGATGCAGGTTCAAATGGGAATTTAGATTGTGATACGACAAGTTTAACCTTGGGAGGAAATTCATCCATAGGGGCAAATTTTGAATATCAATGGTCTTATTCTACAGGAGGAAATATTTTAACGGACTCAACTTTTTCTACTATTACAGTTAATGCTGGAGCAACCTATAATTTACTCGTCACTAATATTTTAAATGATTGCATTTCAACTGATGAAGTGATCATTTCTCAAGATGCTAATCTCCCAATTGCCATAACGAATGCAATGGATACTATTCTTTGTGATTCAACTCAAGTGATTTTAGATGGAAATGGATCGAGTGTTGGAAATGATTATACTTACAATTGGTCGACGGTTGATGGAAATATAATCGCGAATGAAAATACCCTGTTTCCAATAGTTGACTCGGTAGGGTTATATACTTTAGTTGTGACTGACACGACTAATAATTGTGAAACTACTGCATTTGTAAATGTAGTGTTAAAAGATTGTGGCCCAATTGCACTTGCAGGAGCCGATGGTCAAGTAGATTGTAATTTTACAACTACAATTCTAGATGGAACAGGATCATCAGCTGGTGCAGAATTTACCTATTTGTGGACAACCGCAGATGGTGTTATTTTATTAGACACGACTACATTAATGCCAACAGTTGGGGCAAGTGGAACTTATGTTTTAACTGTCGAAAATACGATTTATGGTTCGATAGCAACGGATACAGTTTTTGTAGAAGATTTAGCAATTTTACCTTCAGTTGATTTATCTGTAAATACATTATTGAATTGTGTGAATACTACTGTTTTTGTGAATGGGAGTAACTCTTCGTCAGGTGCTAGTTATTCGTACTCTTGGAATACTACTAATGGAAATATTGTTGGGGTGATTGGAGTAGGTTCTATTTCAGTTAACGAACCAGGATTTTACATTTTAGAAATTACGAACACTTCCAATGGATGTGTTTCGATTGATAGTATTGAAGTTTTCCAAAATATTGATGGCCCTATTTCTAATGCTGGAATAGCTGTAGAGTTGAATTGTTATAACAATTCATTTACATTAAATGGAAGTAACTCATCAGTTGGAAGTAATTTTATTTATAGTTGGACTACTTCGAATGGAAATATTGTTTCAGGTGATTCAACTTTGAGTCCAATGATTGACTCAATAGGAACTTATGTTTTGGAAGTGACTGACACAACGAATGGTTGTTTTGCGCAAAGTTCAGTCATAGTTACTGAGAATCTTATAGCTCCAATTTCTGATGCAGGAATGACTGATGTTTTGACTTGTAATGATCCTATTTTGACTTTAGATGGAACTGCTTCTTCGCAAGGGGATAATTTAAATTATGAGTGGACAACGGTCGATGGGAATATTTTAAATGGAGAAAATACTTTAACTCCTCAAGTCGATTCTTTAGGGAATTATCAATTGATAGTTTTTGATTCTTTAAATGGATGCTCCGATATTTCTTCTGTTTTTATTAATTCAAACTTTATTACGCCTACGGCAAATGCAGGAATGGACACTCAGATTGATTGCGGAATTGGAAGTTTATTTTTAGATGGAAGTGGTTCTTCAATGGGAGCAGGGATTTCTTATTTATGGACAACTACCAATGGAAGTATTCAAGGGGATACCAATACTCTTTCTCCTGAAATTACTAATGGTGGAAACTATTCTTTAATCGTAGAAAATACTTTAAATGGTTGTACAGCAATAGATGAAGTTATGATCAATTCAATTAACTGTGCACCAATGGTGACGATTGATTTACCCGATACGTTGACTTGTCTAGTCACTCAAATTACATTGGATGGAAGTGCTTCTTCGAATTGGGGAACCATAAAGTATAAATGGACAACTGCCGATGGAAATATAATTGGAGTTGATACTTTACCTACGGTCAATGTGGATTTACCAGGAACTTATCAACTCGTTTTGATTGATACTTTGACAAATGAAATTGCCTTCGGAAATATAGTTGTAGAAATTAATAATACTGATCCATTTGCAAATGCAGGAATTACTGATACTTTAAATTGTTTGGTGACTAGTTTGAATTTGGATGGTAGCGGTTCATCAATAGGTAATAATTTCACCTATGAATGGACGACTGGCGATGGAAATATCGTAAGTGGATTTGATGGAATTGAACCCTTAATTGACGAGGCTGGAACATATGATTTGTTAGTGACAAATATTGAAAATGGATGTGCTTCTAGCTCTTCTGTTTTGATCGAAATTAATACTGTTTTACCGATTGTAGATATTGGGTTTTCAGTAGATCTGACTTGTGTGGATACGATGTTGTTTTTGAACGGACTAGGTTCCTCTATGGGTAATGATTTCACCTATGAATGGACAACAGGGGATGGAAATATTATCGGAGATAATACCACTCTTTCGCCTCAAATAGACGAAGAAGGAACTTATGAATTAACTATTTTAAATACATTGAATTTTTGCGAAGCGAGTAGTCAAATATTAATTGAAAGTGATACGGTTGCTCCAACCATTTTAATCGAACCTGCGGAGGTGTTAAATTGTGATTTGATTGAATTTGAATTAGATGCCAACGCTTCTTCATCTGGAAATGATTTTAGCATTCAATGGCAAACTTCGGATGGTAATATTGTGAATGGCGCAAATTCACTTTCTCCTCAAATTGATGATGATGGCAATTACGAGTTAACTATTATAAATACTCAAAATGGATGTTCTACTTCTGAGATAATTACTGTTTTTCAAGATACACTTGTTCCCATTTCAGATGCTGTCTCTTATACACATCTCCGAGCCCACGAGACCGAGGCTGATCT
>OJFR01000309.1_pt1 | contig 16879 bp, 11 predicted proteins | sample 1594121 | NCBI WGS metagenome assembly OJFR01 (sample SAMN05416812, study PRJEB24817) | seawater metagenome | isolation source: Sea water | place: Canada:Atlantic | collected 2013-07 | reverse complement strand
CGATCATTCATGTCCATCACTCTTTTCCATAAAACTGTTCGAGGATCAATATTGAGCGATTTTGTTTTACTTTGAATATTATTGTCAATAAGAGCTGCCAATAAATTATGTGCTTTTTCAACTGCTGAAAAATCTCCGGTGAAATGTAAATTAATGTCTTCCATCGGGAGTACCTGCGACCAACCTCCACCTGTTGCTCCACCTTTTATTCCAAAAACTGGACCTAATGAAGGTTCTCTCAAAACGACTGTCGTCTTTTTCCCAATCTTATTCATCCCTTGAGTCAGACCAATAGACATGGTTGTTTTTCCTTCACCTGCAGGAGTTGGAGAAATGGCTGTAACCAAAATCAGTTTGGATTTTTTGACCTTAGCTTTTTTGATGAGCGAGAGAGGAAGTTTGGCTTTGTACTTTCCATATAGTTCCAAATCACTTTCTTTGATATTCAGCTTTTTGGCAATTTGTTGAATGGGTTTCAATTTGATGGTTCTTGCAATTTCGATATCGGATTTCATTGAAGTTGGTTTTAAATTAATGGTAATAAAATGGTTAGAATAATAGACTAAATGTAAAATTATTTTTTTGAATGACAAAGGCTAGAAAGTATTCTTATGTGGTTTCCTATTTATGGTCCTTTTAATTTTGGAAATCATAGTTTTTCTAAACTATCATCGTATCAATTTACAATTTCTGCCAATCTGTCATTTTTGAATCTAAAAAACCCTATATTTGCGCTCGAATTTTTTAAGAAAAAAAAATATTGAGATGTACGACGATAATCCTACGATTTCACATTTAAATACACCTTTGGAAGAGAGCAAACAAGGTCAGGTTTTCTTCAAGGAAGAGTTTGTGGAGGACGATAGCAAAAAGAAATTTTATATCGAAAGTTATGGCTGTGCCATGAACTTTAGCGATAGTGAGATTGTGGCTTCCATTCTTTCTGAAGTAGGCTATGCTCCTACTAAATTTATAGAGAAATCAGATTTGATTTTGGTTAATACTTGTTCCATTCGAGATAAGGCGGAACTCCGAGTTCGAAAGAGATTACGGGTTTTTGATAAAATAAAAAAACAACGTCCAGGGATGTTAGTTGGTGTATTGGGATGCATGGCAGAACGATTGAAAACTAAGTTTTTGGAAGAAGAGAAATTGGTAGACATGGTTGTTGGTCCCGATGCTTATCGAGATTTACCAAAACTAATTGCCAATGCTGAAGAAGGCGAAAAAGGCGTGAATGTCTTTCTTTCTAGGGAAGAAACCTATGCAGAAATTAGCCCACTTCGTTTAAATTCAAATGGAATTACTGCATTGATTTCTATCATGCGAGGTTGTGATAATATGTGCTCTTTTTGTGTGGTGCCATATACTAGAGGCCGAGAACGAAGTAGAAATTTATTTTCAATTATCGCTGAAGCAACTGATTTGGTAGGAAAAGGATATAAGGAAGTTACTTTGCTTGGTCAAAATGTAGATTCTTATAAATGGGAAAATCCTGAGACAAAAGAGGTGACAAGCTTTGCCGATTTATTGGAAGCGGTAGCTTTGGTTAATCCTGATTTGAGAGTGAGATTTTCCACTTCTCATCCAAAAGATATTACGGATGAAGTACTTCATACGATTGCAAAACATGAGAATATTTGTAATTATATTCACCTTCCAATTCAAAGTGGAAATAGTCGAGTGCTGAAACTAATGAATCGAACTTATGATCAGGCTTGGTACAAAGAAAGAGTAGAATCGATCTATCGAATTATTCCAGATTGTGCTATTTCATCTGACATGATTGCAGGTTTTTGTACCGAGACGGAGGAAGAGCATCAAGAAACGGTGGATATGGTTTATTGGGCAAAATACTCAATGAGTTATATGTTTTATTATTCAGAGCGACCTGGAACTTTAGCTGCACGAAAATACAAGGATGATATTCCATATGATGTGAAGAAGCGAAGGTTGCAAGAGATTGTAGATGCGCAACAAGAGGTGGCTCATGAACATAATATTAAAGATATAGGGAAAACTTTTAAGGCTTTAATTGAGGGAACTTCGAAGAAAAGTGAAAATGATTTTAAAGGAAGAAATTCTCAAAATAAGGTGATGATCTTTCCTAAAACTGAAGGTGTCAAACCTGGAGATTATGTGATGGTAAAAGTGAGAGAAGTAACTAGTGCGACATTGAAGGGAGATATAGTTTAATAAAAAAAGTAATAAAAAAATCGAAACGTAAGTTTCGAAAGTAAAATATGGCAAGAACGCTTCAAGCAATAAAACAACGATTCGGAATTATCGGGACATCCTCACTTTTGGATCACGCCTTGAACACCGCTGTTCGAGTAGCACCGACTGATTTGTCTGTTTTGATTGTTGGAGAAAGTGGAGTAGGGAAGGAAATTTTTTCTAAAGTGATTCATTCTTTAAGTCCTCGAAAGCATAGTCAATTTATTGCTATCAATTGTGGAGCACTTCCTTCAGGAACGATTAATTCGGAATTGTTTGGTCATGAAAAAGGTGCTTTTACTGGAGCCTCATCTGACCGGAAAGGATATTTTGAAACAGTTGATGGAGGAACGATATTCCTAGATGAGATTGCCGAAATGCCTTTGGATACGCAAGTGTATTTATTGCGAATATTGGAATCAGGGGAGTTTATGCGAGTAGGGTCGAATAAAGTTTTAAAAACAAATATTCGGGTTTTGGCCGCTACTAATGTAGATTTAGAAGATCGAGTAGCCAAGGGGAAATTTCGAGAAGATTTATTTTATCGTTTGAATACTGTGATGATAAAAGTTCCTGCATTACGAGAACGACCTGATGATATTCCAGTTTTGTTCCGAAAGTTTGCTTCGGATTTTGCAGATAAATATAGAACGACCTCTGTGAGATTGGATGAAAAAGCACAGTTAGTTTTAGAAAATTATACTTGGAAAGGGAATATTCGAGAATTGAAAAATGTGGCAGAAAGAGTTTCTTTGATGTCTGAGGAAAAGATAATTACAGCAGAGGAATTGATTGATTCTAATCCACATTTGTTGCAAAGAAATTTGCCTGCTAGAACTGATGGAAGTGCGAGTGGAAATTCTAATTTTGAAGAAAGAGAGATTTTATACAAATTGCTTTTTGAAATGAAAGGGGATTTAAATGATTTAAAATCTTTGGTTTTTGAAATGATAAAAAGGAATGATTTGAAGGTTCCTGACTTGAGAGATTTGCGACGATTGGAAGCACCTTCTTTTCCAAAATCTGCACCACGTGATGGTTTTGTTGAAGATCGAGGAAGACCATTTTCATCATCGTCTAATCCGCCATACCAAGATTCAGGAGTAGATTATAATGACAATGATAGTCAACCAATCATCATTGAAAATCCGAATTATGAACATGCTGAAGAAGTGGTGGAAACGCTTTCTTTAGAAGCAATGGAAAAACAAATGATCGATAAGGCATTGAAAAAATACAAAGGTAGACGAAAGGAAGCGGCTGAGGAATTAGGCATTTCTGAAAGGACACTTTATCGAAAAATAAAGCAATATGAATTATAAAAAAAAGCTTCCTTCTCAACAGAGTAGGAAGCTTTTTTTTGGTTTTCTAAATTACTTAATTGTAATTTGAGTCGTATGAATTTTATCTTTGGACTTTATGGTTAGGAAATAATTTCCACTTGTAAATAATTGTAAATCAATTAGTTGTGTCTCATTTGAATCGTTAAGCTGTTTTTCTAACAATACTTTTCCGTCTAAACTAAAAACTTTAATTAATACATTTTTCCTGTCTTTTTCGTCTGCAATTTTTATGAAAATATTTCCATCAGAAACTGGATTTGGAAAGACTTCAACATCTAACTCCTTTCTTGTATTTGTATTGTTAGTAGGGGAATCGTTTATGTTGACTTTTACCACATGATAATCTGTTATCCCAAAATTATTTCCATTTTTATCTTCAATTCTAAATACTAAATAGTATGGATTTAGGTAAACATGATTGTCAAAAATTTTCCATTCAAAACTCTCTTCAAATGGGGTATTTGAAAAATCAGAAGAAGAGGTAAATGATGGAGGATTGTTCATCAGAAATGGTTGTCCGATTGCTTCCACTTTAATTTCAGCCATATCAGGATCTTCTCCCAATACATCAAATTTTAAAGTATCTCCTACATTTAAGGTTACTTCATTAATTGGAATTTCAATAAATGGAGCAGGATTTAGACCTGGAAGAATTGTGATTTCAAAATCTCGATGAGTCGTACTTATTATTTCTCCATTTCTGTGTTCTATGATTTTAATCGTAATTACATATTGGCCCTCAATTTCTGGATTATCCCAAAAGACAGTTCCTAATTCATTGTCAATGGAGAGAATATTATTTATTCCTCCTCCAATTTGATTTGGATAAGAATAATTTGGAACTTGACTATCTAGACCTGAAAAAGGAACAGTAAATTCATAACTTAAGCTATCTCCTTCCCAATCAATTGCTCCTGGATTATGTTGGAAAACTTCATTAGTATAACCAAAATCAATTGGTACATTTAACAGCACAGGTGTAGTATTATAAAAGGTTGAAGCGACTATTGTAGTTTGAATATGGAAAGAAACATTATCAGAACTCGGTGGATTAACATTTAAAATTCCACCATTTCTATTCGGATCCGTCATTGAAATAGTATAGGTTCCTTCGGCAGCATAGGTATGTTGCCAAGTATAGGTATTATATTTTCGGTCATTTTCAATATACGAAAAAGAATCCCTCTGGATCCATTGGCACATGCCATCTCCCCAGCAAATTTCCAAACTATCTCTATCAGCTGGAATGGAAGATGTTTTTGTATAGGTGTTAATTTTAGCTTCATATTGTAGATTATTAAGCTGTTTTACCGTAATCTCTCCCGCAACATTGTGAGTCGCATTGGCAATAAATAAAAGAGAAAAAGTTAAAAGAAGGGTAGTCAGAATCTTTTTCATAGGTGATTTTTTTTTGTAGGAAAAATAGGAAAAATGTAATAAAAAGTACTCTACTTTTTACAACGAGAAAATGATCCAAAAAGGTTGTAGAAAATTTAGATTTTAGTAATCAAAGAAGTTTTGATATGATCACCAAATTTGATTGCAACAAAATAATTACCATTGCTAATTTCTTGAATATCAAGGTTTTGTGCAGTTGAAGTTACTGGAATGTTTTCATCTAATAATACATTTCCGTCGATGCCTAGAATTTTGACATTCGCAGTTTTCCCTGTTTTATTAGTATTGAATTTTATCGATAAAAAGCCATTGGAGATTTCTTCTTGGATTATTTCGATGGTTTCTTTAATTGGTTCGTCTGTATTTTCTTTTGAGAAAACATCAACATTGATAGAACCATCTTTAGAATTAGCTCCTTTAATTTCCTTTTCAGGAAGTTCCATTTTTACGGCTCTAGTCATTTCTCTTTTTCCAGGAGGCCCAGGTAATGCTTCTATAGTGAAACCTACTTTTTTCAAACTTCTTTTCACCGAACCTTTAGCACAATAGGTAGTGAGTACTCCTTCCATTTTCAAGGCATCATACATTTTTTGCAAGACCGATTCTTCCCATAATTCAGGTTGCGCTCCTGGACCGAATGCATCAAAATAAATCAAGTCAAATTGGTTTATAAAATCAATATCTTCAATCATCATCTTCATTTTTGTCAATTGAAAATGATCGTTTAAAGCATGAGCTATTTCCCAATCCAATTCATGAATTTTTTGAAAAGCATTTTCCTCCTCTTTTAAAATTTCTGAAAAATTAAACTCGTTGATGGTTTCCAAGGAAAGAGGATAAGCTTCCACACCAATATAATTGATGTCAATGCCCTGCTTTTTTGACTCCAAAAAAGTCATGAAAGCATTTAAGCCAGTTCCGAAACCAATACCAAGAATAGAAAGTGAAGTGGTAGGAATTTTGTGCTGAAAACCTGCATTAATAAAAACATGCTGGGTTTCTTGAATCGCACCATACTTAGAATGATAACTCACTCCATGCTTTTGAGAAAACAAGGAGTGAGAGCCATCTTTAGTTATAATTAATTGATTATCAGACATTTAAACTGGAAGAGATTCTTTTAAATCATCTACCGTGATATCCAGATGAGATTCATCATAAACCACTTCTCCATCTTTTAACAAAATGATTTGAGGAGATTCATGATAAACAGAAAGCTCTTCTGTAATATAATTGGAAATGTCTCGATGAGCGATTAGATCTAAATAATACGCCTCAACTTTATTTTCTGAAATATCCCAATCTCCTTCGAGTCGGAATTTTGCCATCGAACTGATAGAACATCTTGTGCTATGTTTAAAAATGACACAAGGAATATCTTTTGATCGTTCGACGATTTTGTTAACCTGATCAACAGATTCTAAAGGAATCCAATTCATTATTAATTTAATATTTTTTTTGCGACAGTTGGAACAACTACTTTTGCAGCTTTCACAACAGTTTTGCTGATAGAAAAGTCACTAGGGCATCCAATACCTCTATTACAAGAAGTCATAGAGATTAATGCAAATAAACAGATAGTGACAGGGAGGAATTTTTTGAGTTTTACCGATTTCATTTTAATTGTTTTAGATATGTTATAAGGTAACACAAAGTTATAAAATATATAAGATTCTAATTCACATATTGTTCATTAACGTAAATAAAATTGCCAATATTATACGATATTTGTCGGCTTTAAAGGCTTTTTTAATAAAAACACTTAATGCGAATACATTTAATAGCCATCGGAGGTGCAGCAATGCATAATCTTGCTATAGCACTTAATTACAATCATCATACCGTAACAGGCTCAGATGATGAAATATACAACCCTGCTAAAGAGAGACTCCAAAAACATGGTTTGCTGCCTGAGACTATGGGATGGAATCCTGATCGAATTACCAATGATATCGATGTCATCATTTTAGGGATGCATGCTCGCAAGAATAATCCTGAATTGAAACAAGCGAAAAAATTGGGATTAAAAATTTATTCTTACCCTGAATTCCTTTTTCAACATTCCAAAGACAAACAACGAGTGGTTATTGCTGGAAGTCATGGAAAAACAACAACCACGTCCATAATACTCCATGTGCTTAAAAGTAACAAAATTGATTTTGATTATTTGGTAGGTGCTCAGATTGAAGGATTTGATTCGATGGTACGATTATCAGATGCGCCTTTGATGGTGGTAGAAGGAGATGAATATTTATCTTCTCCAATTGATCGCCGACCTAAAATATTGCATTACAAGCCTCATGTGACGGTAATTACAGGAATTGCTTGGGATCATATTAATGTGTTTCCAACTTTTGAAAACTATAAATCTCAATTTGCCAAATATATTAAAACCATTGAAAAAGATGGGACTTTGTTTTTTTATAAAAATGACGAACATGTCAATGACATTTTGAAAAAAATAAAAAAACCAACATTTGAGGCGGAAGCATATGAAGCATTTGAGTCAACTTTGAAAGATGGGAAAACGATCATTTTAGATGAAAAAGGAAAATCTGTTGGATTAAGAATTTTTGGCAAACATAATTTAGAAAACCTCCAAGCTGCGTATTTGGTTTGTAAAAAAGTAGGAGTGACGGATGCTCAATTTTTCAAAACAATCAAATCATTTAAAGGAGCAGCTAAGCGATTACAACTTTTGCATAAAACAAAAACTTGTTTGGCTTTTCTTGATTTTGCACATGCACCAAGTAAAGTGGAGGCAACGATGAAAGCACTTAAAGCTCAACATCCGAAGCGAAAATTAATTGCTTGTTTGGAACTACATACCTTTTCTAGTTTGAATAAAGATTTTCTAACAGAGTACACACGTACAATGAATGCAGCTGATAAAGCGATCGTTTATTTTAGTGAGCATACTTTGGCGATGAAAAAATTACCTCCGATTTCGACTGATGAAGTGAAAGCAGCATTCGATCATCCAAATATGGAAGTGGTGACTGACAATGCAAAAGTGCTTTCTGCTTTGAATAAATTTAAATGGGAGAATAAGAATTTGGTGATGATGACGTCAGGAAATTTTGGTGGGTTGGATTTGAAAAAGGAAGCAAAGTCTTTGCTGAAAAAGTAAATTTTGATTTTGAACTATATAAGACACATCAGAAAGGATATGAATTCCAAGCGTATATGTCTTATATAGTTCAAATGAAAAATCACAATTTATCAAAATATTTTTTTGCCTCTTTCATCACTCGTGGCGCCATTATCAATGTCGCGGTCATCGTAGGAATCGCCATCAGCGCAAAACTCCCATCAATCAAATTAAGCATTGAACTTAAAGGGTAAGTTGCTCCAACTATAATACTTGCGATATAAAAATAATTATAAAAATGCTTGTGCTTCGTTCCTACAATAAAACCCATACATTTTGTTCCATAGTATGAATAGGAAAACAAAGAAGAAACACTAAAAACTATTACGCAAACAAGCAATAAGTAATTTCCAAAAACTGGAAATGAATTACTAAAAGCTGTCGCAGTCAAACTCACTCCATTTGCTGCTGAAGTTTCCCAAACGCCAGTTACCAAAATCGCCAAAGCTGTCAGAGTACAAACAATCAAAGTATCAATTGCTGGCCCTAACATAGCTACCAAACCTTCTCGAACTGGCTCACTTGTTTTGGCTGCACCATGTGCCATTGGAGCTGTTCCGATTCCTGCTTCGTTAGAAAAAGCTCCTCGACGAATTCCTAATAAAATTAATCCACCCAACATTCCACCTAAGAAAGGTTGAGCATCTTCATTTCCACTTGCTGCTGTTGCGCTATAATTAAAAGCTGAAAAGGCATCGGTGAAAATCATCATAAAGTATTTTGGTACTTCTTGATAATTTAATAACAATATACACACGACGGAAATAAAATAGAGTAATACCATTGAAGGGACGAGCTTAGCTGAGAGTTGGCTAATCCTTTTTAAGCCTCCAAGAATGACAATTGAAGTAATAATTGCTAAGATAATTCCAATCATTAAATTAACATTGAAGGTAACATCAATTCCATTTGGTTTTAGTAAAATATCACCAATAGCTTGAGTTAATTGATTAACATTAAATACAGGCAATGCACCCAATAAACCAGCAAAACTGAAAAACAACGCCAAAGGTTTCCAATTTTTTCCCAAGCCTTCTACAATAAAATACATTGGCCCACCTTCCACATTTTTTACTTTTTTTCTATCTAAGTTTTCTTCTGAATTAGAATTTAGATTAATTGACTCTGGAGCACCTGGTTCTTTTCCACGATACATGATAGCTAAGGTGGAAGTAAAAAATTTGGTACTCATTCCAATAATCCCACTAATCCACATCCAAAAAATAGCACCTGGCCCGCCAATAGAAATAGCCACGGCAACTCCTGCAATATTTCCCATTCCTATAGTCGCTGAGAGTGCAGTAGTTAATGCTTGGAAATGACTGATCTGACCTGGATCATTTGGATCATCATATTTTCCACGAAGCACTTGAATAGCGTGGAACAAATATCTAAAAGGTAGAAACTTACTGTAAATTAATAGTCCAAATCCTCCTCCAATGAGTAAAAATAAAAGCGGCAACCCCCAAACGAAGGAAGCAAAATCAGCTAAAAATTTATCGATCAATTCCATAAGTTCGTTTTGTTTTTCTCAAACATACGGAAATAATGGTTAAGGGTGAATGGAGAACGGTTAATTTCGCTTAGGTGATTATGTAACAAAACATTTACATTTTATTTATGAGAAGGGAAATTGAAGAGAGGCTAGTTTGTAATTTAATTGGCAGTTGGGTTAGAGAAGGGAGGAAGAGATGTAAAAGCATTGTTGTAAATAAGGGGTGACGATTTATACTAAATAGTAAACGGTTAATTTAATCCCAATGGTATTATGTTTTGGGAGAAATTAACCGTTCACCGTTTTGTATTAAATGTTATCTAATTACTTCATTGAAGTAATCTTTGGTTGCGCTAAATCCGCCATGACTTCTTTGATTTCCTTAGAAGAAGGACGTGGAGCATTTTTATCCATAATATTCCCATCCTTATCAATTAATAAAAATCTAGGAATTCCACGAATCGCATAGTCCTTGCAAATAGATGATTTCCAATCATTGTCAGCCATCAACTGTACGCCACTTAATTCTTTTTCTTCTACCATTTTTAGCCACTTATCTTTGTCTTCCATTTTGTCAATAGAGACGCTCATGAAGACGATATCATCATTTTCATGGTATTGAGCTTCCAATTCTTTTAAGTGAGGAATTTCTCTTTTACAAGGCCCACACCATGTTGCCCAAACATCAACATAAACACTTTTTCCTTTTAAATTTTCTAAAGGAATCGCTTCACCTTTTGTGTTGGTATAGTTAAAGGTTGGAGCAGGTTTACCTTTTAACAATTTCATCGCAGTTGCATAAGTATCACCAATGGCTTTTTTCTGCTTTTCATCGGTGGACATCTTATTGAACATTTCCACATATTTTTCTGCACCTGTTGCATCATTGTAATTTAGGAAATTGGTCAAAGTTTTTGATAAAATTCCAGACTTGATTTGATCGCTTTTGATTTTGTCATTAGCTGCTTCAAACATTCCAGCAAGGTTGTCTAAACCTTTACCAGCTTTTTGTCCCATGCCATTGATATAAGCATTTACCATTTGAGCATATTGACGATTGTTCTCAAAAGCAGTTTCATCATTCAAATCTATCTTATCCATAAATGATAAATAGTCATCTTCTAATTCCAACTCCGGAGCATCTGCACCAGCGTAGTATGGATAGTAGGCTGGATAATTTACTTTATCAGTTGCCCATGAGTAAAGGAGAGATGATTTTTCATTGGTTATGAAATCTGAATTCATATTTTGATTAGCTTTAGAATAAGTATCTAAGTGCTGTTCATTTTCAGATTTTATTTTATCCATCGAAGCCGCAAATTCTGCTGGAGTTGATGAATAAGTTTCTTTCATTTTTTCATTGTATTTTTCATTCAAGAGGTATTTCGCTAAAAGGTAATTACTCTCTTCTGCACCTTCACCAGCTAATCTTAAAGTTTCGTCAAATTCTTTAGGATTCAAAGTCAAAGTAACATTGTCACCCGGTTCAAGATATAAACCACCTGATTCAGATCCATGTTTGAATGTGATCATTTCTGGTTTAGTCAATTCAAAATCAAGTACAAATTTCCCATCAACAACTTCAGCTGTGTGAGTTGAATCTCCATAGCGGATAGTGGCATTTTCGGAAATGGGATTTTCAATGGTTCCTGTAATTTTTACTGCATTGGATATTTCTGTATTTTGGCAAGCAAAAAATAGAAATGCAGGAAATAAAAAAACAGATAATTTTTTCATTGGTGGCATAGATTTCTTTTGGAAGAAAATTCTTCGCAATAAAGATAGTTTTTGATTTTGGAAAAAAAGAAAAAAGAGGTAGGAAGGAAATTGAATGTCGAAAAATGGACAGATTCGGAATCAATGTTTTTACTCAATGATTATTTTAATATTCCTTCCAAATTTTATAATTTGAATGGAATATGATTTTTTTACTAAAAATTAATTACTCAATAATTGCATAAAATCCTCTCGGCACTCTATCAATTTATTGGAAGATAAGTAAGCAATTTTTCCAGATTTATCAACCAAGAAATAATAGGGGAGAGAAGTGATTTTTAATTCTTCACTAGCCTTTTTGGTATCTAAGGCGTAAACATTTTTTCCAACTATATCATATCGTGGAAGTGTTTTTCTCCAAACTGCTTCTTGTTCATCTAGGTTTACATTCAGAAAAACAACACCTTGACTTTCCATTTCTTTTCGAAAATTGCGACTGTCCGCAAATCCTTGCAAACAAGGTGCACACCAACTTGCCCAAAAGCTCACGTAAACCACTCTTCCAGAATATTGATTTAACCAAATTTCTTGCTCATCCAAATCCAGCACTTTTAAGTTAGGTGCATTTTTGGCCGACAAAAATTCCATGTCTTTACCAAAAATTTGATTCAATTGAGCATTGTAATTTTTGTAAGGATTTTCTCTTTTGAAAGCCTTTAAATTCTTTCTTGCTAAAGCGAGATTCCCACCATTTTGATAATTCGAAATCATCAATTTTGCTAGCATAAAATAGCGTGGTTTCCCTTGCAAGTTTACTTTGATAAAAGTGTAGTAGGAAGATTCAATTTTAGTTTTTACTGGAGTTTGTAAATGTAAAAAATGGATAAAAGCATTGAGCATATTTTGATAGGAATCAAAATCTACACTTTTGTCGTCATTAATCGTGGTAGATTGGAGTAGCATATATCTAACCCAGTAGCCTTTCAATTCAGCAACTGAGAATCTATCTTTGTTAAAAAGAAAATAAGCTAGTTTGTTGGTTTCATATTTCCAATTAATTTCATTCTCAATAAATCGATAAAAATCAAGACTCAAGGACATTCCTTTCTGTAAAAAAATCAATTGATTTTTTCGCTCTTCATCCATAAGTTTAAAATAATCAGTCATGGAATAACTAGTTGCCATTCGTTTTACATTTGGGTTAACGACAGTTTTTAATCCACCCATTTCGTAAGCTTCTTTTTTGCTTTCATTCCAATTATAACTCCGACAAAAAGTATTGTAAAAACTATTGTCATGAATATTTTCTCCTTTTAAAACTAAGCTTGACTCAGGAGAATTAATATCATATTCAAATACGAGTCGTTTAGTTTTTGGAGAAGCAAAAAGATGAAGCACTTTGCCATCCACCTTAATTTTTACTATTTGAGAATGATTGATAGGAATTAAAACGGAGAATTCATTTTGCTCGTTGATACGGGCGCGATATATTTTATCTTCTTGCAACAGTTCATGATCGTGTAAAATAAAATCAACTTCGGTAGATTGATTATTTTTAATTTTTCCAATAAATGTTACCTCAGAAGCTTTGGCAGAAATAACAAATAATAGAAAAAGTATAAGGGTGATATTAAATTTCATTAAGGTGTTGTTTAATAAAAAACGAAAACAGGAACTTGGCAATATTACCAAATTCCTGTTTTTTTACGTTGATTTATAGGAAAAAGTTATTCAAATGTTTATCTCAAAATCGTAACATCTCCTGATATTCTTCCTTTGTCAAATTCATGTTCGTACTCACAAGTAAAAACATAAACACCTTCTTGTACATCTTTTTCATTAAATGTTCCGTTCCAACCTGCGTCAATGGAAGGGTCATTTGTTTCGAAAAGTAACTCGCCCCAACGAGAGAATATTTTTAAATTAAACTTTGTAAAGGCGCAAGGAGAAACAGTATTGAATTTTTCATTCCAACCATTTCCGTCAGGAGAAAATGCATTTGGGAAAATAACAGGGCATTCGCATCTTCGATCGTTTACTTCAATTGATTCGGTTACAAATCCACATTCATTCGCCCAAGTGATTGCATAAAATCCAGGTTCTTGAACGGTAATGCTAGGCTCGTCGCTTCCTGTATGCCATAAATAATGAGTAGTATTTGTATTCGTTGCATCAATCAAATAAGAATCGTCAATACAAATGACGGTATCATTTCCAATGAACAATGGAATTGGAGGAATATTTTCTCCTACCGTAATTTCGTCTGTAACTGTCCCACAAATGTTTTGTAATGTAACCGTATAAGTACCTGGTTCAGTAACATTAAAAGTAGGAAGGTTAGAATTGTTTTGCCACATATAAGTGGTCAAGTCATCATAATATGCATCCAAAAATAATTCGTCATCAGCACAAATTAAAGTATCATTTCCAAGATCAACAACTGGAAGTTCTGTATAAAAAATTTCAACTTCATCAGTACTAACACAACCTAAAGTGTTTACTTCAACAGTATAAATTCCACTTTGAGATACATTATAGGTTGGATTTGTAGATCCATCTTGCCAAATGTAGGTGCTCGTATTTCCAAGTCCTGCATTCAAAAGATAATTTTCATTTTCACAAACTTCTGCATCTGCGCCTAAGCTAAAAACAGGTAGCGGATTGATAGTCAAAAATGCTGAGTCGAGGGTAGTACATCCATTCGCACCTGTAACTGTTACGGAATAATTTCCAGGAGTAGTTGCTGTCAAAGTAGACGCAACAGAATTATTTTGCCATAAATAACTGTCTACATCTGGTGTAGTCGCATCAAATGTGAACGTTTCATTTTCACAAATGGAAGGATCTTCACCAAGGTCTAAATCCGGAAGTGAAAGATGTGAAACGATAATCGTATCATTTGCAGGACATCCATCAATTTCTATAATAACAGAATATACGCCAGGTGTGGTTGCACTTAAAATGGGATTGGTAGAACTATCTGACCAAAGGTAAGTCGCATTGGCTGTGGTAGCATCTAAAGTATTTATAACATCAGGACAGGTCAATAAATCTGGACCAAGATCTACATCTGGTATGACTAAAGTAATTTCTTGAGTACTCGTATCAGACAACCCATCTCCAAAAACAATTAATGTAACTTCAAACGTTCCAGTATCTGTAAAAATATGAATAGGATCATTTTCAGTTGAAAAATTATTAACCCCTGAAGTTGGATCTCCAAAATCCCATTTCAAAGAATCCAAACCTGAGTCAGCCACTTCGAGCGTAAAATAGGTTGGATTACCTGGGCATAATCCATCAAAAGAAAAGTCAGCTAAAACAAAATAAGATTGAATAAATGAAGGCAATCCAATCCAAGAAACTTTTCCCTCCAAATAAACTCCTTCATCTACATAGGTACATCCAACTCCTAAAACATCAGGTTTGGTGATAATACCCAAGTAAGCAGAATTTCTTTTGGAAACATACATTCGACCATCAGGACCCAACTGAAGAGCACCCCATCGACCTACAAAACTATCTAAAGTGATTCGTGAATTATTGATTGTTGTCTGATCATTACTGGACAAGTCATATTGGTATAAATAACCATCGTAGGTTCTTTCGGTTACATAAAGAATTGGTTCAGAAGGAGCAAACTCAACACCATAGCAACCACTTCCTGTAAAATCAGCCAAAGTAATTGGATTACTCATTTGACCTGTGGTATTGTCAAAGTCAAAAATTTCAACACGATTCAAATCATACCAATGTGCCGCTGCAATTCGATCGCCTTCTGCGGATGCTTTTAGGTAACCAATAGTGTTGAATTCATTTGAACCAACTGGGCCAGTATATGATCCCACCGTAGAAATGACAGGATTAGTTTCTACACCAGTTGTTGAAACTAGCCATGCCATGTAATTGGAAGAGTTCCAAGCATGACCAATGACCCAAATGTCTTGTTTGTTTTCATGTAGAACGGCAGTAATTTTTTCACAAGCTGGAGTGATTAATTGAATATTTTTTACTGAATTCACATCTCCAAGTCCTCCATCCAAACTTATATCAACTTCCGAGTAGGCAATGCCACCTGGGTTTGCTGTATAATCAACTGTGAAGACATAATAGATATTGAGTGAGCCTGGTTTTGGAATAATGACTCCTGATTGTGTACTTGACTTATGACCAAGTAAACCAAAGCCGTTGGGCATTTGAACATGATTTTTATTCCAAACGTATGTTCCATCAGTATAGAAAAGTAGCGCTCCATTAGCATCAGCAATACTAGCACATCCTTCATCAGTATTCATTACCCCATCCGTTAGCGCAACTGGAGTACCTGAATTAAAATCAAGCCCTGCATTGTGACCGAAGTACCAAATATTTGCTTCTTTTTGACCGGAAAGTGTAGTAGTCAAAGCAATTATAATAAAAAGTGGGAGAAACGTAAGCTTAGCCATGTTTAGGTTTTGGTAATTTTAATATGAGTATTTTTAGAAAAAATTTCTTTGGGTCAGATATGTTAGGGATATGAAGAATGTAGCTATTAAGTAAACCCATTTTTTAATTATTTTTAGATAATCAAAGTTTGAACTATGAGTTGAACTTTAAATCTATTTTCAATAAAAAAAATTGAAAATCAGAAAATTTTAGTTTTTTTAATAAACTGATGTAATGACTGAATCAGACATCACAATTTGTTTATGAGATTAAAAGGATTTTAGGAATAATAAACTGATAGGTCTTCGTTAGGTAAGAGGCACATATTAAGGTAACGTGCTGCCTAGGAGAAAAGAAAAATTCAAAAAAATGTGTGTGCGTGAAGTTCTAATCTATTAGACAGAACAATTATAAGGAAAAAAATAATGTTTTTCTAATAAAACCAAAACAGATAGATGAATTTTAAATTAAAATTTAAAATTATATGTCAAGGAAGGCAAAATCGGGAAAAGTGAAACTTGTTTAGCTTTAAACGAATCTGGAATAGAATCCTCATTGGTATCATTAATATCTATGTAAAGGAAAAATGGATTTCGACGATCATATGCATTGTAAATACTTAAAGTCAAATCAGATGTTCCCCACCGATGCCAAAATTTACAAACGACTCCGAGATCCATTCGATGAAAATTAGGCATTCGGAAATCATTTCGCAAAGAATATTCTGGAATGACAAATTGTGGGTCAGCTCCCACCACATCTTGAATGAAAAATCGGCCAATTGGAATCGTTGTCGGAGCACCAGAAGTGAAAATCCAAGTCGCAGTCAAATTCCATCTTCGATTTAATTGAATCAAAGCAACTACAGATAAATCATGTCGGGTATCATAACGAGGTGGAAATGGATCACCGTTTCGAATCGCATCAAACTCTAATTCACTCAATGAAAGAGTGTAACCAATCCAACCAGTAAATTTTCCATTCTTTTTTTCTAAATAAAGTTCATTTCCATAGCTTGTTCCATTTCCAAAAACAAACTCTCCACTCAAGTTATCATTGACAAAAATCTGTGCGCCATCTCTTAAATCCTGTCTCTTATACACATCTCCGAGCCCACGAGACCGAGGCTGATCT
>OJFR01000307.1_pt1 | contig 16907 bp, 10 predicted proteins | sample 1594121 | NCBI WGS metagenome assembly OJFR01 (sample SAMN05416812, study PRJEB24817) | seawater metagenome | isolation source: Sea water | place: Canada:Atlantic | collected 2013-07 | reverse complement strand
TCTCTATTCGTCGGCAGCGTCAGATGTGTATAAGAGACAGTCAAGGTCTTTTTCAAAATATATTTCATATTTTATGTCTTTTACTTTCAAAAGTAGGAGAAGGTAAAAAGAGGATTTCTGACTTTTGTCAGTAGTTATTAGTGATTTTCATCATTGATAAATATCACATAAAGCAATGACATAAATCATTATTTGAGAAAATTAGAAACTATACTTTTGAAGAAAAATTATGGTAACGACTAACTCAATTGAATTTCATCACAAAGAACATCGGGAATGGATTAGCTCTTTGAATTTCTATCAAGATGAAATTCGGATTTTTCAAAAAGAATTAGAAAAGGTATTATTCGAGTTCCCTGATTTGTATTCTATTATCGAACATGTGGATGAGTATCAACATATTCTTTCCAAAAAATTAAGTCAAGTAAGTAGCTTTCGAAGACAAATCATTTTGCACGAAAGGCATTTGACCGATAGCAATTCTATAAATGAACTAGATTTATGGGGACATACAGAAACCAGAGAGAAATTAGATGAGTTCGTTGTTGATTTTGAAAAATTGAAAATTAATTTTCGAGGATTCGTTTCTAAACATTTGCATGCTCCGAGTTAAAAGAGAAGTGATTAAAGTCAATTTAAACATTGACAAACATCATTTTAAAATGGCAAAATCAACTTTATTTTGAGGTACTAAATAATAGAAAACTAAGAATACAACACCCTATAAAATTTTCGTTTGTTTTGTTGGAGTCCCCGAAGAATTTTCCTTCGGGGGCTTTTTATTTTATTGCATTTTCTTTCCTTCAAAAATTTCCTCTTCAGTAAAATCAATACTCAAAACTGGCAAATTTGAATTTTGAACTAACGCCTCAACCGTACTGCCTGAAAAAATTCGTTTAATAGGATGACGGTTATGATTTGAAATAGCAATTAAATCGGCATCTATTTTTTCGGCAAAATGTCTAATTCCAGCTTCCACAAATAAATCTGGATAAAGATGTTTTTCACATTTTGTTCCTTTACATTCTTTTGCAAATTCTTCGAGATGTCGTTCCATTTCTTCCGTTGACTTTGCATAACTGTTTAAGTTATTTACAGCCACTAAATGAATCACCTCAGGATTGAATCTTTGGATGAAATTTAAAAACTTTTGAAAAGACGCTTTCTCTTCATCCTTAAAGTTAGAAGCAAAAACGACATTCTTAAATTCATATTTTATTTCTCGATCTTTTACGATAAAAACAGGAATGTGTAATGCACGTACTACTTTTTGGCAATTTGATCCAATAAAAAATCCTTTCACCGCATTATGTCCATGTGATCCCATCACGACGAAATCGATTTGATTTTTGTCGACATAATCTTTCATGATAGGTAATAATTTGCCTGTAGTGCATGTTGTTTTTATTCTCACTTTTCGAACAGCAGCTTCTTTTTCCCAATTTTCAAACAATACATTTACATTCTCCACAAAACCTTTTCCAGCAGAAGAATTCGCTAATAATGAAAAACCTAAAGCTTCTCCATTTCGACTGTCATCCATTGTCGTCAAATAATGAATAGTCGCATCAAAGTACTCTGCCAACGCCAATCCCATATCCATCGCATTGATGGCACATCCTGAGAAATCGGTAGCTACTAAAATATTTTTCATGTTTTCGAATTTTAATTTAATCAATGTTGTGAATCAAATTTATTCTAAAACGGAAGACAGGATGGTGACAAAAATCACCATTGGTTTTGATATTTGTCAATTTGGAGGAATTGAGAAGCTTCCTTGTAGGTTAAAACTGGATAAATTTGAGTAGAAGAGAAGAAGTTCAAACAGAGAATAGACTTAAAGTAAAAACCCTCATAAATCACTGATTTACAAGGGTTTGCTTTTAAAACTGTGGTCCCACAAGGACTTGAACCTTGGACCTACTGATTATGAGTCAGTTGCTCTAACCAACTGAGCTATAGGACCTAAAAAGGACGCAAATTTAAGTAATAGAATCACGCCATCCAAGATATATTAAAAAAAAAGTGGTTTATTTTCAATAAATAAACCACTCCCTTTTTACCCTATAAATCGAATATTATTTATTCGATACTACATTGACATCCATCGTTGGATATGGGATACCAACACCTTGTTTGTCAAATTCTTTTTTAACATGTTCTTGCATGTAAAAGAAAGCCTCCCAATAATTTTCACTCTTTACAAAAGGACGAGTAGCAAGGTTTACAGAGCTATCACCTAATTCTGCAACTACAACTTCTTGCTTAGGTTCATCCAAAACGTATGGGCACCTTTTTCCTACTGATAAAATAACCTCTCGAGCTTTATCAATATCATCACCATAACCAATTCCAAAAGTCAATTCTACTCCTATTTCTCCTTCTCCTGAAATATTGGTAATTATATTACTTGTCACCACTCCATTAGGAATAATAATTCTTTTGTTATCCAATGTCGCTAGAACTGTATTAAATACTTGAACTTCTTTTACCGTCCCCGTTTGTCCTCCTCCAATTTCTACCAAATCACCTACTCTATATGGCTTGAAAATTAATAACAACACTCCACTTGCAAAATGTCCAAGACTTCCTTGCAATGCCATTCCAATTGCAAACGCTAGTGCTCCAAAAATAGCAACAAATGAAGTCGTCTCTATTCCAAACATTCCCGCTACACTTATTAAAAGCATAACTTTAAGACCGACACTTACCAATGACCCTAAAAACGGTTGAATCGTTTCATCCACACCATTCTTCAGCATCATCTTTTTGATTCCACTTACAATCATTCCTATAATCCAAAAGCCAATGATTAACGTTAGAATTGCGCCCACTACTCTAGGTGCGTAACTAGTTACCAAATCTGAAAATTTTTCGAGGTTAAAAAGGTTGTCCATTATGTTTGTAAATTTTTAATTAAAAAATTAGAGTTAAAAAAAATTTAATATACGTTCTTCTGACGGAGCTTTATTCAAAAAGACACACTCTGACAGTTAACTTTACAAAAAATTAATCTACATATCAGTAGATGTTTCTTTTGCCATCGTAATTCCCTGAATACTTGACTTCAATTATTAAAACTTATTACTAGTTTTGCGTTTAAATACTTACCAAATTAAGATAACCTTACGCTTCCAAATATAAATATTATTAAAACCATTTTTAACATCCTATTGGATGTTGCAATTGGATACGATTTAAGTTTATTTCTTAAACAAAATAGGTCAATCTAGTTTGTCTCTGATTCTGTATATAATTTTAATACTCCATAGTTCGGAGAATAAAATAATATGGAAGCTTTATTAAATCTTATTCTAAATATATCTTCACCTAGTTCTAATTTTAACAATCATGAAAGAAAAACGTACTCGATTTACAAAACTATTAGTTGCTAACCGAGGAGAGATTGCCATCCGGATTCTTCGAGCTGGCTCAGAATTAAAATTAAGAACTGTTGCTATATACACTTATGAAGATCGATATTCTTTGCATCGTTATAAAGCTGACGAAGCATATCAAATTGGAGAACAAGATGATCCACTAAAACCATATTTGGATATTGAAAAAATCATTCAAGTAGCAAAAAAAAATGAGGTGGATGCTATTCACCCTGGTTATGGTTTTTTGTCAGAGAATGTACAATTTGCTCGTAGATGTCGAGAGGAAGGAATTATTTTCATCGGTCCAGCTCCAGAAGTGATGGATAAATTAGGAGACAAAGTTGCTGCAAAAAAAATTGCACGTGCAGTCAATGTTCCTTTGATCGAGGACAGTAAAAAGAAATTAACTTCTGAAGAAATCATTGTAGAAGAAGCTAATCGAATTGGTTTTCCGATCATGGTAAAAGCCGCTGCAGGTGGTGGTGGTCGTGGAATGCGAGTGGTCAGAAATGCAAAAGCATTAATAAAAGCATTCAACGAAGCAAAAGGGGAAGCGAAAACTGCTTTCGGAGATGACACTATTTTTTTAGAAAAATTTGTCGAGAACCCAAAGCATGTTGAAGTCCAAATTCTTGGCGATCAATATGGAAACATCGTTCATCTTTACGAACGTGATTGCTCTGTCCAACGACGTTTTCAAAAAGTAGTCGAAGTCGCTCCTTGCGTTGATCTTAAACAAACTACTAAAGATAAACTTTACGAATACGCTTTAAAGATTGCTCGCCAAGTTGGTTATTCCAACGCTGGAACAGTTGAATTTTTAATAGATAAAAAAGAAAACATTTACTTCATCGAAGTAAACCCGCGAATCCAAGTGGAACATACCATTACAGAAGAAATTACTGGAATTGATATTGTCGCTTCCCAAATTTTTATTGCGATGGGATATCCACTTTCTCATCGAACGATTGAAATATCAAAACAAGAAGATGTGCAATGCAATGGTTTTGCCATCCAATGTCGAGTTACGACAGAGAACCCTGCAGAGGGTTTTAAACCTGACTATGGAACACTTGTCGCTTACCGAAGTGCAGGTGGATTTGGAATTCGACTAGATGCAGGAAGCGCTTATGCTGGCGCAAAAATTTCGCCTTTCTTTGATTCCATGTTAGTAAAAGTTACTGCCAAAGGACGATCACTCAAAGGTGTTTGCGAACGCTTGCAAAGAGCATTAGCGGAGTTCCGAATTCGAGGTGTAAATACGAATATTGGTTTTTTACAAAACCTCCTTCGCAACGAAACTTTTCAAAAAGGAGAAGCTAGAGTTAACTTTATCACAGACCATCCTGAGTTGATGAATATCCCTCGCTTTATGGATCGAGGAACTAAAATGTTGAGCTACCTCTCTGATGTCATTGTCAATGGAAATCAGGATGTGAAATTTGTTGATCCCAATAAAACATTTCGGACACCTATAGTTCCAGCTTTCAACGATGCCATTGATTATCCAAAAGGAACTAAAGATTTATTGGAACAAATTGGTCGAGAGAAATTTGTCAAGTGGGTAAAAAATCGAAAAGAAATTTTATTCACCGATACTACTTTTAGAGATGCACATCAATCACTTCTGGCTACTCGTGTCCGGACAAAAGATCTGTTAAATGTTGCCGAAAGTTTTGCTCGTAATCATGCGCAAAGTGTTTTTAGTATGGAAGTTTGGGGAGGAGCTACTTTTGATGTTTGCATGAGATTCCTAAAAGAAGACCCTTGGGTTCGGTTGGCAAAAATTAGAGAAGCCGTTCCAAATATTTTATTGCAAATGTTATTACGAGGTTCGAATGGGGTTGGGTACAAAGCTTACCCTGACAACTTGATTGAACAATTTATCATCAAAGCATCTGATACAGGAATTGATGTTTTTCGAATTTTCGACTCACTCAATTGGTTGGAAAATATGAAATTTTCTATCAAGACAGTTCGAGAAAAAACAAATGCATTGGCTGAAGCATGCATTTGCTATACTGGTGATATTACAGATCCAAGTCGAACGAAATACACTTTGGAGTACTATATTGATTTAGCAAAAAAATTAGAAGCGGCAGGTGCACACATGCTTTGCATCAAAGACATGGCAGGTTTACTCAAACCATATGCTGCAGAATTATTAATTACAAGTTTGAGAAAAGCGGTCAAGATTCCGATTCATTTACATACACACGATACCTCTTCAATTCAATCGACCACTTATCTAAAAGCTATCGAATCGAAAGTTGACATTGTCGATGTTGCTTTAAGTTCGGTTGCAGGTTTGACTTCTCAACCTAGTTTTAATTCTATCGTTGCCATGCTAGAAGGACAACCTAGAGAAAATATTATTGACCTCGAATCATTGCAACAGTTTTCTGATTATTGGGAAACGGTTCGGGAATATTATTACCCCTTCGAAACTGAACTCAAAGGTGGAACGGCTGATGTTTACGAACATGAAATTCCTGGTGGACAATATTCTAACCTTCGACCTCAAGCTCGTGGACTTGGTTTGGAAGATCAATTTGAAACCATTAAAAAGAATTATAGAATCGTCAATGACTTGCTCGGTGATATTGTAAAAGTAACGCCATCATCAAAAGTAGTCGGCGACATGGCAATGTTTATGACTGCCAATAAATTGACGAAAGAAGATATTTTGGAACGAGGAGAAAGTTTAGCATTTCCAGATAGTTTAAAATCTTTGATGCGTGGCGACCTTGGACAAACCAAAGGAGGTTTTCCAAAAAAATTCCAGAAGATAGTTTTGCGAGGTGAAAAACCATTTCGTAATCGACCGAATGCACATTTGAAACCTGTTAATTTCAAAAAAGAATATGCTGCTTTCCAAGAAAAATTTGGAGCATACATTAATGAGTTAGATTTCCTTTCTTACCAATTGTATCCAAAAGTTTTTGAAGATTATCATGCTTTCGCTTTGAAGTATGGAACAGTTCGTCACTTGCCGACTCCTGCATTTTTCTATGGATTAAAACCAAATGAAGAAACTCTCGTCGGTATCGAATCTGGTAAAAACTTGTTGGTTCAATTTCTAAGCAAAAGCGAACCTAACGAAGCTGGTATGCGAGAAATCGCTTTTCGATTGAATGGTCAGACTCGAACTATTTTGGTAAAAGATAAATCAATCAAAAGCGAAGTTATCATTCATCCAAAAGCTCAAAAGGAAAATGAAATCGGAGCACCACTCCAAGGAAGTCTTTCAAAAATATTGGTAAAAGAAGGTCAAAAAGTAGAAATGAATACTCCTCTCTTTATCATCGAAGCCATGAAAATGGAAAGTACCATTACTTCCCCGATGAAAGGAAAAGTGAGAAAAATCCATATCGCTGAAAAGTCAATGTTGGAACAAGATGATATGGTAATTGAACTAGAATAATTTTTTTCAAAAAAAACCGCAATAGGTAAAATACTTGTTGCGGTTTTCTTTTCTTAAATGTTGCATCTCCTCACATCTTTCTAAAATTAGCTCCTCCTTTTAATACCATCAAAAATATAATCCCAATCAAAGCATCTAATCTTTAACTAAACTAATAGTTGGATAAAGTATATATTTTTTCCTCGTAAAATTATACGAATCTCTTTTAAGTTTTCAACGTATTAACTATTACAATAATTTTTATTTAAAATTTGAGCTTAGAAATTAAGAGTATAATTTCTCAAGTCATCATCATTTTACTAAAAAATATTTTAACTAACCTAATCTCTTTATTTAGACTTTTTAATCTCTGTTGTTTTAAATAACGTAATATGAACTCTATATATAATAGAATTATATGCATTCTTATTATTTTTTGCATTTTCGAAGATGCAAATGCTCAACTGAGTACAACTCATTATTTACCTCCTGTTTTCTCCTCGACAGAAACTGGTACTGATGGTCTACAAAGGCAATCCATTTATTTATCCACTCCAAGTGCGACTCCCATAGATGTTAACATTCAGTCAGCAGATGGAGTAACTCTAAATATCAACATTACCATTTCCAATACTTCCGCAGGTGTTTTTGATTTAAATGATTATTATAGCGATAATGATCTATCTAATAATAATACTTTTGTTGGGGTCAGAATGGGTAAATTAAATACAGCATTAACCAATGAAGGATTATTTTTCGCCGCTAATTCTCCTTTTTTAGCAAGTTATAGACTCGTTTCTGGTTCTCAAGGAGATATTCTTACCACAAAAGGTGAATTTGCCAAAGGAACAGAGTTTAAATTGGGCGCACTTCCACTTTCTGTATTCAATCTGAGTACTACTACAAATAGAAATATTTTTGCCAGTTTTTTGGCGATAGAAGATGACACAGATATAACTGTTGACGGATACGATCCTGATCTTCTATTTAAAATGTCTGATGGAACTTATCAGAAAATACCTCCACCGATGGTATTCTCATTAGACGCAAGAGAAGCTTATGTATTTGCTGCAGATAGAAATGGAAATTCCGTTACTGGATTAAATGCTGGATTAATCAATAGTTTAGTAGGAGCAAGTATTACTTCAAATAATCCTATTGTAATTAATAGCGGGAATTTAACATTATCGGGTAGTGCAACTAATGCTTCTGGTTCTAGAGATTTTGGATTAGATCAATCGGTACCTATTCAGTATTTAGGAAATAAATATGCTTTTATCAAAGGTAATAGTACAGGTAGTAATATAAATACCTTTGAAAGACCCTTAATAATTGCAACTACAGATAATACCGATATATACATCAATGGAGTACTTGACACTACATTACAAGAAGGCGAATTTTTAGATGTTCCAGGTAGTAATTATTCTACTGATGGTACAATGTTAATTGAAACATCAAATAGAGTTTATGCTTATCAGGCATTATCTGGAAACAATGCTTCAACTGGCTTAGGAATGAATTTCATACCTCCATTAAATTGTTACTTACAAAGAGAGGTCAATTTTATTCCCTCAATAGAGAAATTGCACCCAGACATTAATATGACTCCTTTTATCAAAGTAATAACATATACAGGTTCCGTAATCACCATAACTGAAAATGGAGGAACTCCAGATGTAATATCAACCTCTAATGCTAAACCAATACCAGGAACTACTGACTGGGTAGCTTATTCTATTAGCGGTTATACTGGTAATGTAAAAGTTGAATCAACTGGCCCGACCATGATTAGTCTTTTTGGGCAAAATAATGTTATTGGTGCTGCTGGATATTTTAGTGGCTTTGGTGGTAATCCTCAAGTAGAAATTATTACTATAACAGGTGGTATAGATGATTGTTATTATCATCTCTCTATCTCTGAATTACCAGAGAATACAACAGATTATTATTGGGTACGAAGTTCTGATAATCAAATAGTATCTAAAGACAGCATGTTTACACCAACAGAATGTGGTAATTATGAACTACACGTTTTCAATGGAACTTGCAATGATATAGTCACCACTTCTGTTAGTTGTGAACCAAAGAATTGTAATTTTGAGACAGATGAAGATGGAGTATGGACTGGAATAGACCAAGACGATGATAATGATGGTATTCCTGATAATTTAGAATGTCCAAATATTAATGCAATAAGTAATGGAAATTTTGATAGCAATTCTGACTGGACTACCTCTGGAGGTTGGAATATTACTGGTGGAGAGTTAGTTAACAATGGAACGACTGAGAATAATGCTTTATTAGAACAAAATGCTACAAATATAAGTGATGCATGTTTTGACCAATTATTATTGTCGTTTGATATCAGAATGAATAGTACTCCTATTACCTCTACTGATACAGCAAAGTTGATCATAGAATTAGCAGGGATTCCTTTAATAGAAATTAACAACCCAAATGGTGATTCTATCGCTATTGTAAAACGACTTCAAAACTATATAATCTTAAATCGAGCTGCCTTTATTATCAATGATCCTTTGGATTTGAGCTTTACAAATATTGAAATGCAAATTGACTGGAGTGGACAACCTAGTACTGGTGACCTGACCTTTGACTTCTCCAACAATGGCGATCCAGTAGCTATTGATAATATCAATTTAACAGTTCAAGATTGTAGTCAAGATTTTGATAATGATGGTATTCCAAATTGTCAAGATCCCGATAGTGATAATGATGGATGTTTGGATGCACTAGAAGGTGATGGAAATTTCACTTATACTAATATTCAAAATGATACTTTGACTGGAGGAGTTGATCTCTTAGGTATCCCATCTATTGCCCTTGGTGGTCAAGGTATTGGAACGAGTCTAAATTCTGCAGTTAGAGATACTGCCTGTAGTGAATGTCATATTGATCATCCAAATTATTCTGATTTTGACATGGACGGAGTAGGTGATGTTTGTGATTTAGATGATGATAATGATGGAATTTTAGATACCGATGAATCCAATATTTGTTTCGAAGGGACTAGTGCAGCTGATCCATTTACTTCTTTAGGGCAGGCAGCAAATGTATCTACCGCTGGAATTTATTTTTTCAACTTAGCTGGAAATGCTTTCTCTACCTATGTTGATGCCAATGGCTATGTCAAAATAGCAATTGATTTTGGAAATGGATCTGGAAATTTACCCCAAGTAACATCTTTGAATAATTCAACTAGAGGTATTCTAAACCCAACAGTATTGGCAACCCTAATAGATTTAACTGAACTTAAGCTTACGCATTCATCAGGTAATTTGAATATCACAACTACTGATGCTACTTTATTATCTCGTGTGGTTTCGAATACGACCCTTCATCGAGGTTTAATCGATAATGGAATTAACAATAGTTGGGTTGGCACAAATGCTAACTATATTACTGTAAATGCTAGTTGTAATACTTCATCGGGAGGATCACTTCACCAAAATATTATCCATCCATGTGGTAACGCTTTGACCACCCATTGGATTCCATCAGGTAGCTATCAAAGATTAAGATGGGATTTTGGAGAAATGCCGAATTCCGAATCTTTTAGTCTTTGGGTAAAAGGCAATATTGAAGTCTGCACGATTTCTGATATAGATACGGATGGAGATACTTTTCCGGATCGAATTGATAACGATAGTGATAATGATGGATGTAAGGATACACGTGAGGAAGATATTTATGATCCAGATGATGATGGAATAGCAGGAATAGGTGCCCCTACAGTCGATATTAATGGATTAGTAATTTCAATAACCTATTCTACTCCTACTAATAATTTTTGGCAAAATGCTAGTTTAATTAGTTCTGTTTGTCAAAAATGTCGAGTCATAAGAACTAATCGTCACATCCCAAGAACAATAAAATATTAATCCTTTTTATAAAAATAAAACCGCAACAGTTATTAACTGCTGCGGTTTTATTTTTAATCCTTATTTATATGAGCTTAACAGAATTAAGATTTATCTTTTCGAAGAAACAGTTGGACATCGAAGACTTCCAAAATAATAAACGATTCCTGCTCCAAAGAAAACATAAGAATCATTCGCTTTACTATTTCCACGTTGTCTTCCTTCTTGTCCAATTTTAACTTCAGTCACAGATCGATCTGCCAGAGCAACTGCCACTTCTCCACGCAAGGCTTCCAAGTCACCAACATCAGTATAAACGCCACTTACATCATCCAAATAATCTGTAAACAATCGTCGAGCTGAAAATTCAACATTTATACTCCACTCATAATTAATATCATATTTCAATCCAATACCATAAACCAATCCACCTTGAGTAGCATAATATTCTTCGCCTCGAAATTGTCCTTCTGTACCCAACGGACGCAAGTCTACCATCTCACCATTGTACTCCGTTTGTGGATTAAAATTAAAAACATTGAATCCTGCAAAAAGATAAGGAGTAAAATTTTCATCTTTACTTCCATGTACGTATGGTAAAAAGTTAAACTCAAATTGCATCGCTCCATCAAAAATTCTCGACTCAAAATTTAAATTTCGCTCTTGCTCAAATGAATTTTTTGAATTGGCATCATCAGCAGCAATTTTGCCATAATTGGCCGACATTTTTAAACAGATCCGATTATTGAAATTATATCTCGCAATCACACCTGCTGCCAAGCCAGGTTTATCTACTCTAAATTCGGTATTTAAATCTCCGTAATAATGAGTTGCTCCAACCCAACCTCCTAACTCCCAGCCTTGTTGAGCAGTAGCAAAAAAGACACAAATTGTGAGGGTGAGTGTAAATAATAATTTTTTCACGTTAAAAGAATTTTAAGATCGTTCCTGGAATTTCCTTAAAGGTTAAGGATTTTCTTTTTTATAAAAATGAAGTTGTTTAAAATGTTTTGCTGACCTACGAGAAAAGCATTCTTAAACAACTTCAATATATTTGCAATTACAATGCCTTTATATTCAAGCATTCAAATTTTCCGCAAAGTTAATCTAAAACGTGGAAATTCCCTTTTGTGTTATTCAAAAGAATAATATTAAGAAGATACTTGTCAAATATTAGGCAGGATGATAATCCATACTTTGTTGGATCTTATTTTTTGCCATACTTCCCGCTAATTTTTCACATATAAAAAGCCCTAAATCTAAAGAAGAAGCAACAGCGCCGGCCGTTATCAATTGACCATCTTCCACTATTCTTTCTTTTACAACTGAATTGCAATATTTTTCTAGATTTTTATAATTATCAAAATGAGTGGTCGCTTTTTTATTTTGTAAAAAACCTACCGCTCCAAGCAGTAAACTCCCTGTGCAAATAGACACTTTATATGGAACATTTTCTGCTGTTTTTAACCAAGCTATAAACTCTTGATCTTCTTGTAAATCTTCTGTTCCATAACCTCCAGGGACAATGATCATATCATATTCTTCAAGTGCTCCTCGAACTTTATCAACTTTTATTTCCAGTCCAAAACTATCTTTTATTGAATCAGACATGGCACAAATATCCCAAGTCAAATCTGGTAAAAAACCAAGTGATTGTAACCTTGAAATAGGATCATAGATTCCGATAAAATCCAAAGTTGTAATTCCATCAAAAAGGATGTAGGCTATTTTCATATTTATATTTCACCCTTGAATTAAAAATATCGCAGGTCGTTTATGGAGATTTGGCAACTTCGTTTTTCGCCAATCTTTTATTTTTTTAGTTAAAATAAATTCTGTTTCCAAAGAAATATCTGCCGCCACACAAAGTCGTGTTTCAGGTGATAAAACTTTAAATGCTTCCTCCAACATTCCCATATTTCGATAAGGTGTCTCGATAAAAATTTGGGTCTGCCGATGCTTCCTGGAGAGTTGTTCCAAACGAGTTAAATCCTTTGCCAATTCTGGTTTTTTCGCAGATAGATATCCTTGAAAACTAAACCCTTGTCCATTCATTCCTGAAGCCATCAAGGCCAACAAAATTGACGATGGCCCAACAAAAGGAATTACTTCAATTCCTTTTTCGTGCGCCATTTTTACAATTTCTGCACCTGGATCTGCCACGCCAGGACAACCCGCTTCGGAGAGCAATCCCATATCATTCCCATTTTCTGCAGGCTGCAAAAAAGTAGTGATTTCCTTAGGCGTAGTTCTTTTATTTAATTCAAAAAAAGTGAGGTCGGCAAAGGCTTTTTTAGGCTCAGTCGTCTTGATAAAAGCTCGGGCTGTTTTCGCTCTTTCGGCAATAAAAAAATCCAACTCATGGAGTTTTTCAATAACATAAGGAGGAATCGTGTGAACCGCATTTTCGCCCAGCGGAGTGGGAATTAAGTAGAGTTTTCCTTTTGACAAAATAGTTTTATTTTATTTTTTGCAAAATAGGAAAATCCCTAAATCCAAGCAGACTTTTCAACATTTTATCCACATTTATTTTTATTTATTCTTGGTAAAAAAGAGTTATTTTTGACGATTCCCTCCCCTTCTCATTGTATCTTTGTGCTAGTTACAACCAACTTTCAGTCGGTTGTAAAAAAAATTAAAACGTAAATTCTTCTACCGACTTCCATACGGACAAAAAAGTCGGTAGCTACATAATCGCAATATGACTGCAACTTCATATACTATTAATCTTCCTCAATTTGTTGGTCCATTCGATCTACTCCTTTTCTTCATTGAACGTGATGAATTGGATATCAATGATATTCCAATTTCGACAGTTACCAAAGATTTTTTGGAGTATATCAAAGCGATGGAAGCATTGAATATTGATTTGGCAAGCGAGTTTATTTTAGTTGCAGCTACATTGATGCGTATCAAAGCAAAGATGTTAATTCCCCGAAAAGAGATTGATGAGGAAGGAAATGAAATTGATCCACGGGACGAATTAGTTGCTCGATTAATGGAGTACAAACGATATAAAAGTGTTCTCGAAGAAATGCGTTTTATGGAGGAAGAACGCTCTGTGAAATTTGATCGTGGAAATGTTGAACGAGAATTAAAATCGTTAGCAAATATCGCTTTGGTAGATATTGAGTTGGAACAATTGTCTTTATATAGTTTGATGAAAACTTTCCAACGAGTGTTAAACAGAATGGAAGATCGAAAAAAGAAAGTCGTCCATCAAGTTTATAATTTTAGCCACTCAATTCAAGGTCAGCAAATTTTCATTTTAAAAAATTTAAAGAAAGGAGAACAAAGGAGCTTCGAAAGTTTATTTGGAGGTTGTAAAAACCGAATGCACGCCATCATCACTTTTCTAGCCTTACTTGAGTTATTAAATTTACAAACAGTCAAAATAGTTAACGGAATCGGGATGAATAATTTTTGGCTATCTCCATACGATGAGGAGGAGTACAATAAATTACCTGATGCAAACAATGATGACGAAGAGGAATAAATAATCAAATTTAGCTCTCCTCTTTTTTGAAAAAAACAAAACATGGATTTACAAAAAAAAATGTTTGGGGAGTTAAAAGATAAAAAGATATTTGATCTCGCCCGCACTTACGCTTTTTCCTACGCAGATAATATTGACAAAATGGATGTCTACCCATCCGATGAAAATCTCAAAAACTTAATAAATTTTGATGAGTCAATTCCTGAAAATTCTACTTCAGCCGAAAACATTATTTCCCAGTTAAATAAATTTGGTTCGCCAGCTACGACTGCTCAAACTGGTGGTCGCTATTTTGGTTTTGTCAACGGAGGAGCTATTCCTGTTTCTGTTGCAACAAAATGGCTAGCTGATTTTTGGGACCAAAACGGAGGGCTCTATGTTACGTCTCCAATCAATGCAAAATTGGAAATGATCTGTGAACAATGGCTCAAAGAACTTTTCAACTTACCAGAAGAAACAGTTGCAGGTTTTGTGAGTGGAACTTCAACTGCTAACTTTTGTGGCATCGTAGCTGCAAGATTTCGCTTGCTAAAAAATCTTGGTTGGGACGTCAATCAAAAAGGTTTGAACGGCGCTCCAAAAATTAGAATCATCGCTCATCAACAAGTTCATTCTAGTATTGCAAAAGCATTAGCACTAGCAGGTTTTGGAAAAGAAAATGTGGAATGGGTGGAAGCTGACGATCAAGGTAGAATGATTTTAGAAAAATTACCCAAACTCGATTCGTCTTGCCTAGTCTTCCTTCAAGCTGGAAATGTAAATACTGGTGCCTTCGATCACTTCTCCGGAATTTGTAAAAAAGCAAATGAAGTTGGAGCATGGGTTCATATCGACGGCGCATTTGGTTTGTGGGCAGGTGCTTCAAAATCGTTATCGCACTTGACCGAAGGAATGGAACTCGCTTCCTCTTGGGCAACGGATGGACATAAAACTTTGAATGCACCTTATGATTCGGCAGTTGTTTTATGCAAAGATTCTGAAGCATTGATTTCTGCTTTGCAAGCGACTGGGGAATATATTATTTATAGTGAGCAAAAAGATCCAATGCTTTGTACGCCTGAAATGTCAAAGCGGTCGAGAGCAATTGAAATGTGGGCGACGATAAAATATTTAGGAAAAAGTGGAATTGATGAGATGATGACTGGTTTTCATTTTCGAGCCAAGCAGTTGGAAGAAGGTTTACGTAACAATGGTTTTACAATTGTGAATGATGTGGTTTTTAATCAAGTTTTAGTGAGTTGTGGAAATTCCGAATTGACAAAATCAACTTTATTGAATCTTCAAAAATCAGGAGAGATTTGGTGTGGTGGTTCGACTTGGAAAGGGGAAGCAATGATTAGAGTGAGTGTTTGTTCTTGGGCAACGACGGAGGAAGATATTGAAAGAACAATTGCTGCATTTGTACAAGCACGTGGTGGTCTGCTACATTCCTAATAATAACCTCACCGTTTCCAAAACACCCTCTCCCCTCTTTTTATCAAAACCTTCATCAGCATTTTTTTTCTTAGACAATTTCATTTGCCCTTTTTTCGCTAATTCCAACATCTTCTCTTTTTCAGGAGCAGAAAATTCAGCAAAAGTTCTTCGTAGCAATGGAATCAAATTTTGGAATGTAAGGAAATTCATTTCATCAATCCACCTATCCAAAATATTCCATAAGTCCATATTATGAATTAACAACAACCCACTTCCATGCAAAAATCCTTCTAACCAATTCGCTGCACTAGTCGTATCATTTCCAACCGAAAGCATCAAGTACATTTCATTCGCTACATCTGAAACGGTAATTATTTTTTTATCAAAAAGCATTCGCAAGCAACCACCTTTTAACAATGTATTTACATTTTGTAATCGAGTGATTCGATCGAGGGTTTTATTCCAACTTCTCAAATGTTCCTCATCATCCATCAAGCTGATCGAATGATTCGTATCTAATATTTTTTCAAATAAATCTTTGGTAAAGTCTTCGTTCACTCCAACGCATGCATTTGGCAACAACACACAGATCCTAGGAATCATTTCATTAATCACTCTTTCCAAACTACTGACATCTAACTTCCGAGTACTCCCATATCGAATCGCATAAATCAATGGACGCAACGCCAACATTAATTTTTCCACATCAGTTGTCAACGCAGAAAGGTCTCGTAATCGTTTTACCAATTTTGGAATTGCATCGGTTAAATCTGCTTTCAATGAAGTCTCCACCAACTGAGTCAACTCAGGCAAATTTTCAATTTCAGTTGTTCTCTTTTTGACAAAATTGACACTTGCTTCGTAAACGGTATTCCCCCACATTCCCGCACTAATAATATTCAATGCGTAATCAGGTTTCCAAACCAGTTTCCAAATTTCTTTAAATTGACCTTTAGAAAACTTAGAAACTTTTTTGGCCTGTCCCCACTTTATTCCTAACAGATCTAGACGATGCAATAAATGGCTTGCGCGTAAATTACTCTCTGTCCGCAAGTCTAATTCTTTGACAATTTCATCTGTCGAGTTTCTCTCTTTAGTCAATCGAGCAGACTTTACACTTTTATCAAAATCTTGTTGCAATGGGATTACAGGAATCTCAGGCGGTACTTTTCCCATCACATCACCAATGATTAATTTGCTTTGTATGAGTTCCATTTGTGCTTCATGGCCTTCGCAAAAAATCGAAGTGGCCGCTTCATACATTTCTCCAATTCCAGCAATCGGCAATTGTCGAATCGAAGCTAAAGTCTCCGCTAAACGAACTGCTTCGA
>OJFR01000306.1_pt1 | contig 16916 bp, 4 predicted proteins | sample 1594121 | NCBI WGS metagenome assembly OJFR01 (sample SAMN05416812, study PRJEB24817) | seawater metagenome | isolation source: Sea water | place: Canada:Atlantic | collected 2013-07 | reverse complement strand
TGGAGTAAATCAATTTGCCATCTTTTATAATTCCTAATGCGCAACCTGGAACATCAGGTTTGTTCCATTCTGAAAAGATGCTATCAATAGCTTGGCTTTCTTTTATTTGTCCAAACGAACAAAATGAAAATGAACAGAGTAATATTAGTAGAAGAAGATTTTTCATGTTCTGATTTTTTTATAGTTTAAGAAAATTTCATTTGGTTTTTTAAGGTTGTAATGATATTGCCTTTTTAAAAGTATCGTCTTGCTATTGAACAATAATTTGTTTCGTAAATACTCCCCGATTTATTATTGAACAACTTCAATCTTAAGCGGGTTAAAAGTTTATCCTCCTTCAAAATTTGACGAAAGGTTTTACTATAGTTTCTTGATCCGTGGATAATATTATTTGATAAACGCCCGGATTAAGTTTACCTAAGTCAAATTCCCAGATTGTGATTCTATCTTGTTTTTCCAATACTTCATAGCGCACTTGTTGACCAATGGCATTTATTAATTGAAGATTCAATGTTCCCCGCCAATCATTATCAAGCTCAATCCTGACCATTCTTGAAACAGGGTTTGGATAAATCGACAAGCCCTCGCTATGCTCCATTTCTTCTTTTACTGCTGTGATGCAACCTATTTCACCATCCAGAGACACACCATCCCATTTATACAAACCACCTTCTTCAGCACCGTGGATCATACCTCCCATCCATCCAGTTTCCTGATTAATAAACTCAAGGGCAAAGACCGGTTGTTGGCTGAGCAGTTCCCAGGTCTGCCCTCCATCTTTAGAGATGGACATGCCGGATATGGAGTAGTATCCATTGAACATGATATAGGTCCCACAAGAGTTTTCTGTTTCATCAGAGCCCTCCACAAAATAAATCCCGGTGGTACGAGGTGTAGTTGGAACATCCAATTCTGTCCATGTCGATCCGCCATCAGAAGTGGAAAAGGCTTTAATTATGTCTGTTCCAAATGCGTCGTTACCGGAAACAGCAATTCCATTTAGTTCATCTTTGAAAGCTACGGATTGAATAGCAATACCAGCAGCCACCTCATGTACGGTCCAGGTATGTCCACGATCACCAGAATGGTACATTTTACCGTTGCTTGTCCCAAATCGAAGGTGATCTCCCTTTGCTTGCATATACTTGGTATCATTGATAAATAGTCCTTCGCCAATAGCAGCGGGATAAACATCCGAGCCCAATTTTTCCCATGTATCTCCTCCATCTGAGGTAATATAACCTACGTGGGAAGCGTATAAGAAGTTCGCTTGATTTATTAACTCCCCTAAAGCAAAACCATGGTTTTCATCAAAAAAATGAAATACATGAGGACCTTCATTAGGATTTACAAAAGAGGAAGTCTGCTCGGTCCAGCTCGCTCCACCGTCCGTAGTTTTATACACCTTTCCAGCATCTTGCCCTGGAAAGGCAAGCATCATCGCCCAGGCCAGGTTTTCATCCATTGCCTGAATATCGACTAACTTGAAATCAGGGTTACTCACAGGGATCACTCCGGTAGTCCAGGATTGCCCACCATCTGATGTTCGGGAAAATTGGTTACCCAACTTTTGAATTGTCCAGATTATATTTTCATCAACAACTGAAATATCACCAGTGACAAAACCTGGCGTTTCCAGACCACAACCTATTTCTTCCCAATGGCTATCAGGCGCATTTTCACATAAAACTTCTCCTAAAAATTTAGCAGATTCATAAAGCAGCGTTCCATAAGACCAGTTCCCATGGCCAGTACTTTCTGAATGCAAATAAAATTGATTTTTTATACCTGCCTGATCAGCGGCTGCATGCATTTCACAACTACCGTGAAGCGTACTAACTGAAGGGTAAAAGCCACAAGGTACTCCCGGATCTAGTTCATCATGGAAACTATATAATGGAGGATCGTTGGCATCAATATAATGACTTTCGGGAAGCGCTCCAGAATAATTCAGTACGCCCTGAACTGCAGAAGAGTATTGGGTATTCGTACTACTATTACCTTCAATGCCACCAAGCATATTTATAATAGCCATTAAAGCTGGAGAAATATCATCTGAGATATCCATAAACCCAACGGTACTTGCCATGATCGCTCCAGAAGATGCCCCTCCGGCAAAAATAAAATCCGGGTCTATACGATAATTATCAAGGGTAGCTGCATCTTCCCGGAAATATCGGATAGCTGCTTTCATATCATGAACGGCCATTGTAATTCCTATAGCAAAAGATGAGGCCGTGACTGGTACATCAATCAATCGATAGGAAATCGAAGCGGCTACAAAACCTCTTTGTGCGAAATCCTCACAGATGTAGGCCATGTGGTCTCTATCTCCTCCAGTGAATCCTCCACCATGCGCAAAGATGACCAAAGGACGCTTTTCAAGAATGTCGCCTTCCGGTTCGAAGATGTCCATCTCTAGCTGGATGGTGGTACCACCGATGGTGACGTTTTGGCCGTATTGAATGTCTGTAGTTACACTTACATTTTCAAAAACGGTGTTGAAATAGCGGTTGTCGTCGCAGCCTTGCTGAGCGGAGGCGCTTAGAATATTACATAGAATGACTAGTGAAAATATTATCTTTTTCATAATTGGATTATTTTATTGAATTTTGAATGTTAAGTTTTACAAGATGCTATTGAAGAATAATTTGTTCTGTAAAGACCTCCTGATCTATTCTGATAAGAAGCGAATAGATTCCTTTTGGAAATCCTTTTAAGTGAAGTATAGTAGAAGGATCATTTCCAGAGACCTCAATGGTCAATAGTGATTTTCCAAGAGTGCTAAATAATTGAATACTGCCTTTTTCGTTTTGAGAAAAGGAACCGGATAGTGTACTCAAATCTATATGCAATTCATCAGCCGTTGGATTGGGATACACCGAAATATCTAGTGCTGGTTGTTTAACTTCCACGGCTCTGATGTCAGAATGTTCAAAGGCGCCATCAAAATCGATTTGCTTAAGGCGATAGTAGTTAAAGCCATCCTTTGGATTTTGATCTAGGAAGTTGTAAGAAACAAATTCAATAATTGTTCCTCTTCCTTCTACAAAACCGATTACTTCCCAGTCTTGGCTATTGCTAGATCGTTGGATTTCGAAACCGAAATTGTTCTGTTCTGAGGCAGTTTGCCAATCTAATCCAACTGTATTATCAGATAAGACTGCCGCCTTGAAATCGATCAGCTCGACAGGTAGCGATGTAAGGAAATTAACTATTAATTCTTTTGGAACACAGGAATTACAAATCTCCAAGTCACCGGTAAGACTCGGCCAGTTAATAGTTGTTGTTGGATCAACACTCAAAGCACCGGTTGCTGTGAGGATAGTAAAAGAGGTAGTGCTACTAGGTTCAAGGCCATTTATAAAACTGATGTCGAGTAATCCATTTATTGTAGCATCACCATCAACAACTATTTGATCAAAATCATCACAAGCAATGCCATCTGCTAATTCAATGTCAAGTGTGCCGAAATTGGTGAAATGGGTATCAAAACTCAGGCAGCCTGCATTAGGAGAATTAGAACCTGGAGCAAGATTTCCGGCAAAAGAATTAGTAAAATTGGAATTACCATTGATTGTTCCTTTACCATCGAGTAAGCCATTATTTGTAAATGTCCCGTTGATCGTTAGGTATTTCCCTAGGCCTACTCTTAGAGTACCATTATTCGTCAAAGTATCATTAATAACAGCATTGGAGCCAATTGTAAACAAAACCCCACCATTATCAATAGTCAAAGAACCACTACTTTGTGCCAAATCGCCACCGTCGTAAATCCATAGATCACCATCATTTTCAATTGTCAAATTACCGCCACTTTGTGTCAAATCGCCTCCGCTGTAAATCCATAAATCACCATCAGTTTGAATTGCTAAACCGCCGCCAGTTTGAATCAAATCGCCACCGTTGTAAATCAATAGATCACTATCATTTTCAATTGTCAAATCACCACCACTTTGTGTCAATTTGCCACCATTTTGAAGAATTATATCACCACCATTTTGAATTATCAAATCGCCACCATTTTGTGTCAAATCGCCATAGTTACTTAAACCACCACTATTTTGAGTCAAAGTGCCACCATCTATAGTCAAAGTACCACCACTTTTAATATAGAAAGAACCAGTACTTCCAAAAGTCAAAGAACCACCATTTTCAATGGTCAAAGAAGCATCAGGTTGAATGGTCGAAGAACCATTTTCGCCAATTATCAAGGAGCCACCATCTTCAATTATCAAGGAGCCATGGATGTTTAATAATCCGCCATTAAAAGTCAAAATACCAACATTTTTAATTGTCAGAGTGCCGCCATCTTCAATCCACAAAGGGGTATTATTTTCAATCCCAAAATTGCCACCATTTTGAATCAAATTGCCTCCATCTTTAATGTTCAAAGAGCCAATATTTATACTAACAGTACCACCATTTTGAGTCAAGGCACCATTGATATTTATCGTGCCTCCATCTAAAGTAAAAGTGCTTCCATTTTTAATTTTCAGAGTACGATTAGCCTTAATTTCCAAAGTGCCGCCATTTTGAGTGAAAGTGCCGCCATTTTGAGTGAAATCACCATCGTTATTTAATGAGCCACCATCTAAAGTAAAAGTGCCACCATTTATTCTAAAAGAGCCGTTACTTTGAAAAGCACTTCCAGCATTTATAGCCACAGAACCTCCACTTTGAGTAAAAGAACCATCATTTATAGTAAAAGATGCATCATTTTTAATTGTTAAACTACCTCCACTTTGGATCAAGGAACCACCGTTTTCAATTGTCATAGAGCCTTCACTTTTAATGGTAAAAGAGCCTTCACTTTCAATTCCCAAAGAACCTCCTGTTTCAATTGTCAGTAAATTCTGACTGTTTATGTTGAGAGTCCCATTTACTTGTAGCGTTTGGCCAGATGAGATAGTTAGTGGGTTTGTCAAATTCACACTACCATTGGAATTGATTCGGACAATACTCCCCGAAATCCAGTTAAAAGTTCCTCCTGGCCATTGAGTAGAATTACTGTTTAAGATAAGTTCTCCTTCTGAATTTAAGTTTAGAATGCTAGTGTTTGCCAAAGTGCCAGCATTGATCAAAGTACCAATGAGTGAAGTGGTTCCATCGTTATTAAAAGTTCCACCGTCTTCGATGGTCAAATTCTTACCATCATTAACTATGAGCGACCCTTCATTTGCCAAAACACCATTGATAATAACTGGATTACCTTTCTGTGTAAATGTCCCGGTATCTTGAATGTTTAGAGAATCTCCAACATCTACTACCGTTATCGTCCCATCATTAATCAAGTTTCCTATAATGGTTGCTTTACCATTTTGAGTAAATGTACCACTGCTCTCAATTACTAGTGATTTATTAATATTTATTTGTACGACTCCATTATTATCCAAAAACCCAAATATGTTAGCATTGGCGCCTTTGTGTGTAAATTTTCCAGTATTATATATGGTCAAAGTTTTTCCATTACTTACATTTATCGTCCCATTATTCTTATTAATCAATGTCCCATTAATAGCAACTGAAGTCCCATTCTGGGTAAATGTTCCAGTATTTTGGATAGTCAAATTCTTACCATCATTAACTATGAGTGATCCTTCATTCGTCAAGGTGCCAGAGATGTTTGCCGAAGTCCCATTCTGGGTAAATGTTCCGGCATTTTGGATGGTCAAATTTTTACCATCGCTAACTATGAGCGCCCCTTCATTCGTCAAAGTTCCAGAGATGTTTGTTGATGTCCCATTCTGGGTAAAAGTCCCCCCACTTTTAATGACCATTTCTTTTCCACTTTCAATTGTAACAGAACCCGCATTAATGAAATCACCATAGATTCTTGTTATTGGACCACTTTGAATAAAAATGCCGCCACTTTCAATTTCCAAAGTACCATCAACTCTTAGTGTGTTCAGGCCATGATTAAATGTACCTCCATTAGCGGCGATCGTTAGGGTTTTTCCAGTATTGACTCTGAGAAAAAGTCCCCCCGGAGCCTCGCTCAAAGTCCCTTTAATGATTACATCTGTATTGAGAAGGCACTGCCCTTGAATAGTCACTTCATCACCTGCGGAAATGGTAGATCCGGGATAAAAGGGGAACCAATTACTATTAGTTGTCCAGTTATTATTGGCAATATTATTAAACGTATAGATCGTAGCAAAACCAGAGGTTAGCTGCGTCAGTATAAATATTAAAGTCAAAAAAGAGAAGTAAATGTTTTTCATAGTTGAAGGTTTTATAGTTAAAAAAAGTATACTTCAAATATGGAGACAGATGCCCCTTAGCAGCTATAAGGATTTTGACAAAGGCTCAAAAAATGGTAACGAAGAGTGGAAAAAATTATAAAATAGGTAACATGACAGGATGTTACAATGCTTTAATAGACTGATAATCAATCGCTTACATGTAACATTATTGACTTTAGGAATTATTACTGATTTCAGAAGGAGTTTTGCCAAATTGTTTGACAAAGAGTTTTGTAAAATAAGAATGGTCAGAAAATCCGACTTTGTAAGCCACCTCTGAAACGTTGAGATCAGTGCCTTCTAGTAATTGAAAGGCTTTCTTTAAACGAACGGAGTGAAGGAATTGGGAAGTAGGCATCCCAGTCAGCGCTTTTAATTTTCGATGTACTTGCATCCGACTCAGACCAGCTAAACGACATAGTTCATTGATATTAAAAGATTCTTCTTCTATATTTTCTTCAATGATGGATTGGAGTTTCTGGATAAAATCATCTTCTTTGTTTACTGGAGTTTTTGATAGGTCGGATATGTTTTGATAACTTAATTGTAATTGCTGCCGAAGCTCAATCAATTTTTGTAAACGTATTTCTAGCTCCTCACGGTGGAAGGGTTTGCTGAGGTAAGCATCTGCTCCTACATCCAATCCATGTACCTTGTCTTCTTGAGTGGTTTTTGCCGTCAACAAAATTATAGGTACATGACTCGTTCGTTCGTCTGCTTTAAGTGTTTTGCAAACGGTGAAGCCATCTGCTTCCGGCATCATGACATCGCTGATAATAATATCTGGTACAATGTCCAATGCTTTGTCAATACCTTCCCGACCATTATAGGCCACTTCGATTTTATATTGGCGCTGAAGACAAGAACGTAGGAACTTGACAATATCTTTATTGTCTTCAATAATTAATACGAGCGGAAGATCGTCTACCAAAGGTTGAAAAGGTATAAAGGATTCTTTTTTATTAATTGAATTAGTTGGCAACAACAATTCATTTACATTAATGTCTTCGCTTTGGTGTGGTGCTAATTTACTAATTGGAATCCGAACGGTAAAGACGGTACCATCATCGACTTTGCTGGTCACTTCTATTTGACCATTCATGAGTTCCACTAATTCTTTGACAAGGGCTAGGCCAATACCGCTTCCTTCAGAATGACGCACATCCGAATCGTCCACTTGAAAAAACCGATCAAAAACATGTGGGATATTTGCTTCTGGTATCCCTGTCCCGTTGTCCCGGACAGCGAGCGTTAGATAAGGTTTTCCATCGAATAATTCTTCTTTTGCATGGACGATCACTTTACCTGATGCACCTGTGAATTTGATGGCATTGGAGAGTAGGTTGGAAATGATTTGCTGCATTTTCTCAGCGTCATAATCCATATTTAATTCATCCAGTTCCCGATAGAAAGTGAGCCGAACATGTTTGCTATCCGCCATCGACTGAAAGGATTCAACAAGGTATTCTGTAAAGGGAATAATGTTTCCTTGTTGTGGTTGCAGCTTCAATGCATTTCCTTCCAATTTGGACAAGTCGAGCATCTGATTGATCAATTGCAATAATTGTTTGCTGTTGCGTTTGATGAGATCCTTTTCCGCCTCATTTCCTTTTACCAGATCGGAGGCACCCATGATGACCGTAAGAGGCGTTCTGAATTCATGGGTGATATTGGTATAGAGTCGGGTTTTGGCGACGTCCAGTTCTGCTAATCGTTCTGCTCTTGCTTTATCTTTTTTGAGTAGATTGACCCGATAACCATCAGCAAGGCCCAAGGCTATTATTGTCCCCAAAATTAAGGACTCTATAGCTATTACAGGAGCGTCTAAAAGATGGCTATGCTTCGCATTGACAACAATAAGTATTACTAGTGCAATTCCCGTGAAAAGCATTGCCAGTAGAAAGTATTTGGCAGGTTGATAGCCCTTTCTTGAAACGAGTATGGCCCAAACAATTGGTACAAGAATACTGATCCAAATAGTAAGGCTCGAAATGATCTTCTTAAGCCCTCCTAGTTCCAAATATATTTCCCACGATGGGAAAATATCTTTAATGATTGAGAGGAATTCATTTAGAAAGAGAACAATCATAAAATATAAAACAAGCTTTTTGAAGCGAGGATAATAATGATTGACATTCAAATAATGCTGTGCAAATTTTACTAAACCAATTTGGATGAAGGTCAACGAAAGTCCAGCAAAAAATCCCCTATTACTAGTGGAAATACTGTCAAAAAAGGGAATGTTTTTAAAATCAATAATGGCTAGGAAAAACAGAGATATCCCAATCATTAGAAGTGTATAATAAAAGGTAGTTCTTTCTCTGGATATCAACAAGAGCAAAAGGCTGTATAAAATTTGCACCCACAATACACCATGGAAAAAGATATAAAACAAAGTACTGTCAAAAAGAGGCTTTTCATAAATATGATCATCTCCTTTTGTAGCCTTATTGTTTTCAAAAGTACAACCTTCTAACTCGTATGCTTTATCTATTGCGGCATAAACAAAAGCAGCTCCCTTACCGCTGGCCTTGTTTCCTCTAAATACAGAATTGTAAATACTTGAAAAGCTCCCTGGTCTGTCTGGAATAATGGAGAGCGCGCCTCCATCACCTTCTTTGTTTGTATTGTTTTCAAACAAACAATTTTCTATCCTGCTATATGCTTTTTTGCCGTTTAAGGCATAGTTCACGTGTACGGCGCCGCCATGAGTAGCAAATCGACCATATATATCTTCGATTGTATTTCCTATAAATTGAGAATGCTTAATGAAAATAGAATCATTTGATCCCATTGATTGATACATTAGTGCTCCTCCGGTATCTGCGTAGCTCGTCTCAAACCTACAAGAGTCTATATTGACTCGATTATCCAAACATCCAGGCATTAATTGAATTGCCATTGCACCACCCCAGCCAGCGGTTCTGTTTTTCTTGAAATTTGAATGGCTTATGGAAGCTAAAGTACTGGTCCCAAATTGCGAAATATAAACTCCTCCTCCTCCTTCTATTCCATCAGGAGTTTTGGTGGTATAGTTATATTCAAAATCACAATGCTCAATTACAAATTCATTGTTAACACTCTTGCGCATTGCCACTAACTGAATCGCACCTCCTTTTCTATTTGCATAATTTTTTTGAAACGTAGAATTTTTTATAATGATAGAACTGGTCTCTCCATATAAAAGACCATAAATCCCTCCAGCGTATTTTGAATTGTTATTTTGAAATTGGCAACTATCGATAATCAATGTTGATGTTTTATCAAAAACAATTGAATCTTCAAAGTACAAAGCGCCCCCTGCTATGCCCGCGTGATTTTGTAAAAAAATACAATTCCTTACGATCGCTGATGAATATAAAAGAAGACCACCTCCTTGAGACTGTTCATTATCTTCTATCTTTTTAGCAGCATGTCCTCCTGTAAATGTAAAGCCATCAATTGTTGGGTTAGTGCTTGTCTTATTTTCTACAAACATGATGGTGGAGACATTGTCACTTCGATTGGTCTCGAAGTCATCAGCTATATCATCTTCATTGAGATCACCAGAGAGGGTGGTAGAATTTTTGAAAATATCTCTTTCAAAAATGGAGGACTCTGTTCCTGCAAAACCACCATAGAGTTGAATACCTTTTGTTATATGAAAAGTAGTTGATTTTGGATCACCGGGTTTACCGGGAAAGTAGGTTCCAGTAGCAATCCAAATTTGATCATTATTACTAACTGTGTTTAGAGCTTGCTGAATAGAAAGATAAGCGTTTTCCCAGGATGACCCGTCATCTGTTCCCTTTGCATCTTTGTTGACAAAAATTTGTGCATTGCTGTATTGACAACAAAGTAATCCTATTAAAAGAAGAAAGATATTTTTTAAGATGGTCAATTATTGTTAGTTAAATGCATTAAGCTGTCAAAAGTTTGGCTGCTATAAAACTAGCACTTCTATTTTCTTTGACCAAATTAAGTCTAAGAAACCTTTTATCCACTTTTCAGTCTATATTATCCAGCGATCGAAAACTCTTTGTTAGTTGATTAAGAACCTTCCTTAATTCTCGGAAGGCAATTATCCCAATATATCATCTAACTTTTAATATCTTTACAAAAAAAACATTATCTTAGCAAGCTATAACTACCTAGGCTCATCCCTGAGCTGTTCAAAGAATATTGTTTCTAAAAATTATTATTTCCTAAATACCGTAATACTGAAATTGGTTTTCTAATATAATTCTTGACAGAATTATAAGCAGCTATTTAACCATTATAGGTACTCTTGTTTATGAACGAAAATTTACGATCAACAAACTTTAAACTCTTAAGCTATGCCTTTGCTACGAATCCTCCTTTTCTCTTTTTTCCTATTCGGAACATTTAGCCTTTTTTCTCAAGATTTAATTATTAACTATACCGAGCCATCTGATTTGATAGTTTGTGATAGTAATGATTTTGTTTTCACTTTGACGAATGCTTCACCTGATACTTTGTTTCAAGTAGCGGTGACGGTTGGAACTCCGACAGGTTTGGAATATGTGGTGGGAAGTATTTCCAATGGGAATGAATTGGATATTACTGTTCCGAATGCTCCCGTTTTTTCTTATCCAATGATTTTACCTTTTGAGGGAATTGAATTTACGATCAGTACTGAACTGAAATGTGCTTTGGTGACAAGTATAAATAGTGGTGCACTTTTTACGAATACGATTAGCGCGGAATGGGATGGAGGAAATAATTCGGCTACCACTCTACCCTATATTATTGAAACGCCACTTTTGGTAGTGACTGACGTGACCAATACTTTGGCAGCAGCAACTCAAGGGGAAGTCATTACTCGAACCATCACTATTCAAAATACTCGGCTGGGGGCATTACCTAGTTTTACTTTTACAGATAATCATTTGGGTGGAATTGCTATTTCAAGTGCGTTGGGTACTATCATTTCTTCGACTGGAAATAGTTTTGTTTTGGAATTAAATGGAGATGATTTTATGACGGTGGGAGATGGAGATGATCTATTTGAAAAGGACGAAGTAATAGTGATTACCGAAGTAATTGAAATTTTAGATTGTGGATTTGATGTTCCATTTACTAATTCTGAATATGAAGTTTCGTGGGGTTGTTATAATCAAGTTTGTCAAGTAGCCACTCAAACTGCGGTGATTGATATTATTCCTTCGTCAGAAAATCCCGATCTATTTTTTGATGCTTTTACTACTTTACCAATTGATTATTGCGCAGGTCAATCTGCTCAACAAGGAGTTACGATTAAAAATATAGGCGTTTACGAAGCTGTCGAAATTACACTATCTGTTGATTTAGGCTCTTTATTAAATATGCCCACTTTAGGAGCAGGTTTTGATCCTAATACTTTTGTACAAGACAGTAGCGGAGTAATAACATCAGTTACACCTGTCGTATCTTCTCCAACCGAAGCTACAGATTGTCCTTTCCCTACAGGCTTATTTAAAAGAGGAGATTTTTCATGGGCAAGTCTTGCTCCAGGTGATTCGATCACCTTGACTTGGGATTATTATTATTGTGCAGATCCAGAAGAATGCACGGGAGGAGGTCCTCCGTTGAGTTTTAATTATTCTTATATTAATCATTGTCCAGCAGATACCATTAGCGGAACAAGAGGTGCATCTTTTGATAATGTCGAAGAAAACTATGGACAATTATTAAGGGACTCCTTGTTTTATAATTTTGGTGAACCACTTATAGATGCAGGTGGGTACGTGATGAATTATGCCATCATTTCTGATAAGCTTACTGGCTCAGGAGTACTTGATGTTGAGTTTACTTTGCCTTGTGGATTTAGTTGGGCAGGTAGTCCATTGGAGCTTGGAGGGCAAATGCCGATCAGTCTAGATGTTACCCCTTCAGGAAATGAAACAATCGTAACTGCTCAATATAATTTACCCTTAGATACCACTTGGGCGTTGACTCAATTTGAAGTTAATTTCACCTGTGATCCAAGTTGTGGGCCAGGGTTGGGTGCGTGTGTGGTTCCTTACATTACTGATCAAGGCGAAATTGGCTGTGGTACAGAGGAAGATATTTTGATACAAGTAACCCTTCAAGAGGATCCTTCTGTTCCACTTGAATGCAGTATGCAAATGTGCCGAACGATTACATTAATTGTTGATTGTGATGGAGATGATTTTCCTGGCCCAGGAAATGGCCCGTTAGCGTTTCTTTTGTTTAACCATGAATTTGAACGATGTAATTATGACTTGCCTGACAATGACGATGATCGATTGGCTGATTCAACTGGCGATTTAGATTTTGATAAAGTAGCAACAGATCGTGCTATTCCAGGAGATACCGTCACTAATGTTTTTAATGGCCGAATAGAAATTCCAGGCGGTGGTTCTATACCTGGTTTAGATATAGATTTGATGACCGTTCAATTTGAAGCACATACTATGGATAATGGCTTGAACGGAGGTCAAGCTTTAAATTTTGAAAGGAACGGTTCTCTATTTGCAAGTGGTGGAATTACCCATGTGAGTGCGACGGTTAGAATTTTTGATTCGAGTACAGGTACTTCTTTTGAATGTGAAATAGGAGGGCCAGATTTGGTAGTGGATTCTATTTATCAAGAATTCCATGTAGTGAATACGGAACCAGTTATCCCTATTGATGAATTGCTTTACAATCAGTTTAAATACAATACTTCTCTTTCTAATATTCCATGTCTTCCTGCAGGTTTTGAATATCAAGATGGAGACTCGATTATTTTTACCACGAAGCATCGGATGGTTTATAATCCGCTTCCGCAAAATGACGGTTCATATTTGCCACCTGTGGTAAATATGCGTGCAGCAGTCGTTCCTATTTTCTGCAATATTTTTAATCCATTTATAAGTGCACTTCCACAAGTGCATACAAAGTGGCAATATTCTGGTTATCGCTACGAGATTATTCGAGGTGAATTTCATGCCTTGCCTTGTGATCCATTTACCACTCCTGGAAATATTGAATTAGCTTTTGTTTTAGGAAAAGATAATTTCTTCCCCTTTGAATATCGTCCTTTGGCTACGCTAGAAAATTGGAAAATTAGTTTCCCTACAGGTATTACTGTTTTAGATTCAAAACTTGCTTACTTACGATATCAAAATGGTGCTAATATTTTCTTGGCAGAAGATTTAAACTTTACAGTCAATAATGGCTTCCATGTATTTGACGTAGATCAATGGCATATGCCTACTTTGGATGAAGGTTGGCAAATGAGGTTCTTCCATGAGTTTGAAACTGAGTGTACACTCACTTCTTTTGACTCGACGGTTTTCAATATGGAAATGGAATTAAATTCTGGACTTCCAGAACCATCAGATTTAAATATTACCCGAACGGAATCTAATTTTATTTCCGCAAGTCCAATCATGAACGCTGCTGTTAATTTAGCCAACTATTCTAGTTTTGATAATCAGGCTTTTTGGGATTTAGTTATTTTAAATCCTAATAATGGAATTACTGAACCTGCCTTTAATGCATGGCTGCAACCTATTTCAATGTCCGGTTTGATGTCTAATTTCCAATTAACCAATACAACTACAGGAGCGGTCGTTCCTCAATCTAATGGTATTTTCCAATTAGGAATTATTGGCTTAAATCAATTGGTCAATTATCAATTGACGGCAACAAATAATAGTTGCGAAACTGAAGTCATCCAAGTTCATTATGGTTGGAACTGTACTCCATATACCAGCACGGGACAAACTCCATGTGCTGACCAAGTGATCATTTTTACGGCAAGTTCACCAAATGGAGAATTGGAAATGGATGTCGAAAGTCCAACTGGGCCATTCGAGCTTTGCGATGAGATTGATTACCATACAGTTGAAATTTATAATGCTCAATTAGGAAATGTTTTTGACGTGGTGATGGAAGCAACTTTGCCTCTAGGTTTAGAACTCGTTCCAAATTCTAGTCAAATGGCCTACCCTACTGATGATCCATTTATCGATATTCCTGACCCAACTAATATTGCTGGAAATGTTTATCAATGGGATGTTTCAGCGCTCAATGATTTTATCCAAAACAATGGATTGCTTGGCGTTTCACAAGATCCCGGCAACTCGGTAAGTATTCGATTTTTGACGACTACTGATTGTGGATTTGTTGCAGGGTCTCAAATTATTTTTAATGTTATTGGAAAACAGAATTGCGACGAACCAACCAATAATTTATCAAAAGCGGGTGATCCAATTAATATAGCAGGAGTAAATCCACAATATTCTTCAGATATAAATATTGCGATTACGAGTTCTACTTCGATTACTTGCGACGCGATTGTGCCTTTGAATATAAATATTTTACCTGATGGGACAACTTCAAATGCAGATACAGTTTTGGTTACATTGCCACCAGGCGTGAGTTATGTTTCTGGATCCTACACTCCAATCAATAATGCTTCCTCTTCTCAACCAATTATATTTAATAATGGTGGGCAAGAAATTTTAAAAGTAAAAATTGACGCAGGCATTCCTGCGAATACTTTGATTTCATTTGAAATAGAAACTACCGGTTATGGTGCAATTGGATGTGGTGATCAAGTGATCCAAGTGCAAGCGGTGCAACGGCAAGATGCAGTTTGTACCACTACGGGAGAGCTTTGTTATGTCCTCGCAGCAACGGGTTCTGGAACGATAACAATTTCTTCTGAGCATCCTGATTTTAGTTTGCAAAGTTTAGACATTGTTGCTTATGGAGATTCAGTTAATTACGAAGTGAGTATTTCCAATTCAGGAATTACAAATACTGCTGATGTTCAAGTTGATTTTTATATTGACACAGATGGAAATGGAGAACTTTCAACAGGTGATATTTTTGTGAGTTCTGGAACTTATGTTGGAAGTATAGGTACTAACCAGACTGTTATTTTAAGTGGAAACATGATGTTGACAGCAGATCAATTATGTAATTTAATTGCAGTCATCGATGAAGATAATAATTGTATTTGTGGAACAGAGGCTATCCCAGTAACCGCACCTATTAATTCTGTTTTGGATAATGAAATAGTTTGTTCAGGAGCAGAATTGGAAATTGGAATTCCAACCACCAATGGACATACTTATCAATGGGATCCTCCTGGAAATATTACAACGACGAATAATTCCATAACAACTTTCCAATTTTCAAATACAGCATTGGACACTTCTTATTTCGATTTCACTTTGATTGACAATAATGGAAGTGGTTGTGAAGTACATCATGTGATAGAAGTTGCGGTAATTCCAGTTCCTGGAATTAATCAGCAAGACCTTGAAATTTGTGCTGGGGAAACAGTTACGATTTCGGCAACAGAAGGTGGTTCGTACGTTTGGGATGGACCGAACATTTCTAATCCAAATGCACAAACTCAAACAGTTACGCTTTTTGAAAATACAACTTTTACTGTTACGATCACTTTGCCTGGAGGTTGTGAAGGAATGGATGAAATCAATATTGAAGTACTACCCTATGAATCAGTTATTACTCAATTGGAAAAATGCCCAGAAGAAGCAGTCCTCATAATGGGGCAACAAATTACGGAAGCAGGATTTTATTGTGACACTATTCCAAATGCCACAGGTTGTGATAGTTTGATTTGTTTGGAAATAATTAATTATAATTCTCAGACGGAATCTAATCGCGAAATGTGTTCAGGTGATTCTATCGTAATTGAAGGTATCACCTATTTTGAGGAGCAAACGGTTTGCAATACTTTCACTTCACTCTATGGTTGCGACAGTACGCATTGCATCAATATTCAATTGATTCCAGAACCTTTGGCAGAAAACATTACTGCTGAAATCACGGTAGCTGAAGGCGAGGAAACACAACTCGAAGTCACCGCAGGTTTTGAAATGTATGAATGGTTTCCAACAACAGGTTTGAGTTGTACTGATTGCCATAATCCAATTGCCACCGTAAGTGAAACGACTGAATATACTGTAACCTTAACTGACGGAGATGGTTGTACTACTCAATTATTAGTTTTAGTTACAGTACTTCCTCCTTGCAATGTAGAGCGATTATTAATTCCAAATGTGTTCACCCCTGATGGTGATGGATTAAATGATCAATTTGGTGTTGTGGAATTTGAAGGTTTTGAAATGGTGAGTTCCATAAAAATATTCGATCGTTGGGGAGAAAAGGTTTATGAAAATTCAGGCGTAAATCCTTATTGGGATGGAATGATTGATGGAAAAGCGGGACCTTCTGATGTGTATATTTATATCTTAAAAATCGTTTGTGCTGATGGGGAGGCGATAAAGCATGGAGATGTTACGCTGATTCGATAACCATGTAAATGTATTGTTGTAAAAAAACCAATATGATTTCAACTGTCATATTGGTTTTTTCTATAACAATATATTTACATGGTTATTCCTTGGGTTACTTTAGTTTTCTAGGGTCAGTCCAAGATTATTTATTATTGTTTGGTCTTTATAAACTTGAACTCTTTCAAGAGGAACATCTAACTGCGCAAAATCTCCCTTTGCAAATGCGTGCTGCTCTTTTACAAAATCCGTCACATCCGAAATTCCCGTAATCCACTCTTTATTTAATCGATGCAACATCTCTCCTCGAATACCTAATTGAATTGCTTTTCGATCTAACTTTTCGCCCTGTGGATTATGATCAGGGTCCCTGTCTCTTATACACATCTCCGAGCCCACGAGACCGAGGCTG
>OJFR01000305.1_pt1 | contig 16950 bp, 7 predicted proteins | sample 1594121 | NCBI WGS metagenome assembly OJFR01 (sample SAMN05416812, study PRJEB24817) | seawater metagenome | isolation source: Sea water | place: Canada:Atlantic | collected 2013-07 | reverse complement strand
CGAGATCAGCCTCGGTCTCGTGGGCTCGGAGATGTGTATAAGAGACAGAGATTTTGTTAATAAGAACGATCTTCAAGAATGGATGAACAACAACTCCTCCATGAATATTTACAATTTTCGAGAAGTAGAAAAAATGACAATTTTTGATACCGCTAATGATAAATTTAAAATAGGTGAAGTCAATGATCTAGAAATAAAATCCTCCATTTTTTCCAACTATCAAATACTAAAACTAAATGAATCATTATCACTAAATGCTAAAAGTGGCGATGTTTCCATTTCCGAAGTAGCTAAAGATTTCAAACATATAAACCTGAAGAATACGCATAGCACCATAAAACTCAACATTGCAGAACATGGGAATTTTGGAATTAATATTTATAATGTTAATGCTATCGACTACAGGCTTCCACCTAATGCTAAATTAATTGAAAAAGACTCCAATAAAAATGCCTATTTCAAAATTGGTGAAAGTAAAAATACTGGAACTATAGATATTCAATGCGACAGGTGCGAGTTAGATATTTGGGACTAAAAAAATCTTTTTTATAACAATACACTTTCATTTTTTTAATAAGACCAGAGGTTAACTCCTTCAATGGTAATGGTCATCCTTTGAATTTAATGAAATTTGCTAAATCAAAAAATCATGAATAAAAAATCAATGTTATTTTTTTTTGGAGTTTATTTTTTGGCTCACATAACTTTTGCCCAAAGTCTACCTCTTATACATGCTAATTCCAACCTTGTTGATATCAAAGAAGGTAACACTTTGGCTAGAGGAGCATGGAGCATAATGCCTGAGGCTAATCCTGACATTTTCACTTCCAACAAGCTAGGTGAAATGGTAACATTTTATACAGACATAGATTCTATTTCTTTTAAAATCGAAACTGGGGGCACATATGATTTTATCATTTTATTAAATGGAAAAGATTCTGCCTACACTCAAATCAAATATGAACCGACCTATTTGGAAAAACTAAAAATGGCAAAAGACTATCAAAAAGAAACGGAAATTGAAATTCCTAAATTCACTTATCAATCATCTTCTGATCCAAATTTGGTGGCACTCCGAAATGGTTTTAACCTAGATTCAATTGCAGGAACGGGAAATGAAGTGTCCCAAATCCTCAACTTACTCCATTGGATTCACGATCTCATTCCTCATGATGGCAACCATAATAATCCAACCATTAAGAATGCATTAAGTATGATTAACGTTTGCCAAACAGATGAAAGAGGTTTGAATTGTCGAGGACTTGCAATAGTTTTAAATGAATGTTATTTGGCGATGGGTTTTAAATCACGATTTATAACGTGTATGCCAAAGGATTCTGTTTTTCAAGATTGTCATGTAATCAATTCAGTTTATTCATATGATTTGCAAAAATGGATATGGGTTGATCCAACAAATGATGCTTATGTAATGGATCAGGAAGGTGAATTATTAGGATTAGGTGAGGTCAGAGAAAAATTAATAAATGAGGAAATGTTAATATTAAATCCTGATGCTAATTGGAATAACAAACATTCAACCTTAAAAGAAAATTACTTAATGAATTATATGGCCAAAAATTTATATCGGTTCAGTTGTGTTCTTGAAAGTAAATATGATATAGAGACTCCTCAACAAGGAAAACAGATAGAATATTTGGAATTAATTCCAACAGATGGACTGAATCAAAAACCTAAAATATCTGAAGAATATTATAAAAAATCAGGAATGACTATTAAAACTTATAAGACTAACGACTCCAATATTTTTTGGGCGAAACCTAAAGAATGAGACAATAATAACTGGGTAGTCCTTCCAGGTTTTTAAAAAACCTGGAAGGACTTTTTTCTACTAATTTAATTTTTCACAAACTTAAAACTCTCCACCTCTACCCCAACCTGTTGTACTGACAGAACATAAACTCCATTAGCCAAGTCTGTCAAATCTATTTTTTTCAAACTTCCCCCAATCACATTTACATTTTGCAATTGAATTGATTTCCCAGCCGCATCAAAAATGGATAATTGATATTCCCCTTTCGCTTCTTCATTAAATAAAACCATCAAATGATCGCTTGCTGGATTTGGAGAAATCTGAATAATCGGATTTATTTTTTCCTTCGAAATATTTTCAATACTTGTTTCCATCGCATCACTTACAATGAATTGTTCAAAATTTCCAATCTCCGTAAAGACCATTTCATCAGTCGAAGGAGAAACAGCATTCGCCGCCCCATATAAATCCCATAGTCCTATTCCATTCGGTTCACGTAGGTGTAATTGATAATTGGTCAACAGTTCTGAGTTGACAAAATCGGTACTCGTCAACTTTAATGTCGCCTCCAGACCAATGGTATTAGTACCATAATTATTGACCACCCAATATTGTGGAGTAATCGCAGGAACATTTGTAGGAGTATTGTTAGGATCTGCATCTAATCGTGTTACGACCACTTCTCCATTCGGGGGAGTAGTACCAACAGGAATTTCAATAACGGCATCTGTTCCCACAAAATCATAAATCCCATTGCCCACGTTTTCCATTCGAGCAACGGCTCCAGTTGCAACTGGAATTGGAGATACCTCATCAATCAATGAATTTAGAACTGTCGCTTGATGTCCTCCGATCACTTCGTAAAGTGCACTTTCATCAGCATCATATTGATTGATTTGATAGTAGGTGACTAAGCCATTTTCTATTGTAGGATTTTTTATTAAATGTCTTTTTTCTCGAATTTCTTCTTGTGTCAAAGCGTAATTATAAAATGCTAATTCATCAATTTGTCCATGAAAATTTCCTCCTTGATTATGAATATCATTATTGATATAAAAAGGAGATTGAGAAAAATCTACCGCTTGGAAGTTTCCAGTCTTAATCCAAGGTTCTTGACCATCTAAGTAGATTTTTACTTCAGTTGGCGTGTAAGTAATCGCAACATAATGCCATTGATTTACTTGTAAATTTAGATTTGAAGTTTCCCAATAATTCACATCCGGCGAAGTAAAGATTAAATTGGTATTTGCCGTATAGTTCATAAAAGCAAAACCTAAACCGAAGCGAGTATTTGGAGTATTTGTACTAACTATTTGAGCAAAACTATTTTGTAATTCATGCAGCTTTACCCAAGTCGTAATCGTAAATTCATCACCCTCAACTGGCACACTCGAAAGTGCAGGTCGATTAGTTTCCCCAACTGGCAAGTCAATCATTTTCCCAGCTACATCATCAGGTTCGCAAATGGAAGTTTGCACTTGAATAAAATTTTGCATTAATTTTGTGTTGCTATTTCCAAACTCATCAGTTATGGTCAATGACACAGCATAAGACCCAATGTTTGCATAAGTTACAGAAGGATTTGGATCAGTTGAAATAGCTGGATTTCCACCTTGAAAAGTCCAACCATAAGTTGCATTTCCAGAAGAGTGAACGCTATTTTGAAAAAACTTTATTGGTGTTAAACCACATTTACTTTTATTAGAACTAACTGAAAAATCTGCAATCGGATTCATCGACTCTTCAAATAAGTCATGTTCCCAGGCACCTCGTGAACTTCCCATTCTGTATTTCCCTTTAGCAGGAACGGCGTAAATATTTCGAATATAACCGAGCATTGGAAGACCAGTTCCAAGCGGTTGATATTCTGTCATATTATTGTTTTTATAAAAAACGCCTGACTGCCCAGCGAAAGCTAAATATACTCCTCCATCTGTTCCTCGTTGATAAACCATTTGAGAAACTGGCGTAGTTGGTAAATTTGTAGATGTAATGTTATTCCAATTGACTCCACCGTCAGTTGATTGCAAAATCTTTGCTTCGTTTTGCCAATTTCCGTAAGCAGCCCACAAGTGATTTGGATCATCTCCTACTGCGATGTCAACGATATTCGACTGACCAGATGATGTCGTGGTAGAAGGTGTCACGACTGACCAATTCGCACCTGCATCAGTTGATTTCCTAATTTTATTATTGCTCAATAAAACATACATGACCGTGGTATCAGTTGGTGCTAAAAGTACTCGATTGACTGTTTCTCCAAAATCATAGAAAGTTTCGAACGAAGTAAAATTGTTGTGCGTCACTTCCACTTTTGATCCTGAAATGCCAAAAGCAGTTTGATAAAAATTCGGATGAAAAGTCACTCGATGTAAACTGATATCTGGTTGAATTGCTTCCGTGGATGCAAAGGAATTATCTGCAGCTAATTCAGTTTTAAAAATGCCATAACCATGATCGAAATAAATCCATCGGTCATTACTTTGGTTCACAGAAGTCTGTCCAGCATCTCCACCACCTCGACTAATCCAACCATTGTCACCAGCAAATCTTCGAATCTTAGTTGGTCCATGATCACAACCTGCGGAAACAATATCCGAATGTGGTGAACTCGAAAATCCCCACAAGTCTATCGAAGAAATTTCTCGGCCCACACTTTCAACAGTTGCCATCGCATCCTTAGACAAAGCCATTCCACCATCCGAACCAATCAAAACCAAATCTCCCACCACATCTATATCTCGAACATCAGGATGTACATATTTTGGACAACCGCCATAACCATCTGTCATGTCTGTAAAATTGGCGCCACCATCGGTAGATTTCATAATCGAACTCGCTCCATAAAAACCGGTGTACACATTATTTTCATCTAACCAATTAATATCGCCAGCCTCGACATAAGAATCCAAAACCACTTGACTCGCCAATGTTCCATCTTCATTAAAATGATAAATATTTCCATCAGCAAATTGACCGAAAACATAAAACATATCAGGCTGTGCAGGTATCGTTCGAAAGTGCAAACTGGTAGGAAGTGAAATTCCAGTAGCGGTATTTAGGTTGACTAAAAAATCAAAACTTGCACCGCTGTCCGTTGATTTGTAAATGCAAGGTTGGTTACTCGAATTAAATAATCCAAGGTAAAAAACATTGCTATCATCATGATCTTGTTCGAGTCCGAAGAAGTTGTACGTTCGTTGATAAATGCCAAAAGTAGAATTATTGGTGTACTGACTAGTGTAGGTATGATTCGGACCACCAGTTGAATTATCGAATGCTAAGATCCAAGAATCCCCTCCATCAGTTGAACGATAAACCTCTTTCCCAAAAGTTGATAACAATACATTTACATCCGACTTTGATGCCGCTAAATAATAGGGTCGAGTACCAGGATTGTCTATTCTATTGAGCTGTGGGCTCATTGACCAATCAATTCCGCCATTTTCACTTTTTAACAAACCTGCTTCGGTTGCTGCAAAAACCACCGAACTATTTAAACTACTCGCCTCAATATCGCCGTAATAATAATCTCGATTGGCGTAAGTATTTGTTCCGTTTGCAAAAGCTGCATCACTCAACGTCCAAGTATCTCCTTGGTCTTGACTCACCCAAAGTCCTCCATAAGAATAGCCCGCAAAAAGGTTATCCGTATTATATGGATTGATATAAACTCGATCACAAAATCCACCCGTGAGTGATGAAGTTGTTCCACAAGTAGTTTGATCTGCATAATTTGGACCAATGGCATCCCAAGTTCCGGTTGTGGTTTCTACTAAGTTATTTACATCATTTGAAATTGGTTTGACTTGTTCAACATCAGCTTGGTGAGGAATGTATTCTCCCTGCGGAGTCATACTCAATCGAGCATCTTGCAACCAACGAATGAACAATTTTTTCTGTAAACTTTTTTCTTTTTTATGATTGGAAAAATAATCATTGTACATCTGCTCAGCTGTCAAAACATTTGGATTGGCACTATTCATTTCTATCCACCAATTAGTGGAAGAGTGATCTACCTTTTCAAATTTGAAATGGTTCTCTTGAATTTGATTTTCATCAAGGAAAACTTGAGCTTCAGAAGAAGTAAAAAACGAAATAAAAAACAATACAATTACATATTTCAAAAAGGAGGATAAGTTCGGCATTTTAAGCGTATTTTATTAAAAAAAAATAATGAAACAAAATACGGTTTTTATTAATAGTTAAAAGAATGTAAAATGAAATTCAGAATCTTTTTTCAATCCTATATCCAATTCCTTAGCTAGATAATATTGCTTCAATTCTAGCAGAGATTTTCATTATTGTTAGGAATAGCTTAGCACTTATGAAAATCACAACCAAATGATACAAAAGAATCGTCGTACTATAACAAATGGTTGGCATTTAATACGTAGACTGGGTAGTGTAAAAGAGGAATATATTTTGAATTTTCTGGCGGAATAAAATAAAGAATAAACAAAATTCTAAAAAAGATAAAATGATTATGTAATATACCCTTAAATCAAAAATAAAAACTCATGAAAATTAAAATCATAATGCTATGTCTTGGAATCATCCTATTTCAAAATGGATATGCCCAAAAAAAAACTGAGAAATCTATTTATACCTCAAGTTCAATAAATTATTATCCTGAATTAAAATCGTATTCCTTTCTTAAAATAATTGAAGGAAATCAAGATAAGTTGGTATTGAAATATCTAACCGGCAACTCAGGAACCTTTGTTATAGATTCCATTTCATCTCCTGGTGTATTGAATGAAACCATCAATAAGTTTCCAACACAAATATTCAACCTTGGAACGAGTATCCAAATAAGTAAAGATCACTCAACCTTTCATGAGATCTCTTTAAGCAGATTTTCAAGGAGTAAATCCTCTTATGAAAACACCTATTTACTGAAAGATGCTATGGGGAATAATCGATTACATTCTATTGGTTATCGACAGAAAAGTTTTATCCTCTCTTTAAGATATGAATATGGTAGAATGTTTGGGTATAAAAAAAATAATTTCCGATTTGGATTATCAGGATTTTTTGAACCGACTTTATATACCTATAAGAGAGAAATTACATCGGTACAAGATTATCCAATCAAAGCAACTATTTTTTCATTTAATGTAGGGATAGTTCCAATGGCATCTATCAAATTATCAAAAAGGGTTTTTCTAGATTTAAAAGTAATACCAAGAATTTTACTGGGAGAATATAGTAATGTAACAGTAAACAATCCTATTTTGTCACCAGATGATCAAAAAGGAGGACGTGAGTTGGATTTCCCTGAAATAGATATTGCTGGTGCCATCCAAATTCGATATCTTCTAAAGGAAACTAAGAAGAAAAGAAAGTAAGGGAACTACTTATGGTACCTCTTCGAAACTAAGATATAAAGCCACTTTGTATTTGTTCCGAGCATCCAAGGAGACTCCTACATTTGTTGGAATATATAATAGACCAGTTGTAACTTTACTAAATATTCAATGTCTACGCAAATAAATTGCGTAGACATTGAATATTTGAATTTCATAAAAAAACTTGACTTAAAACTAGTTTACCCGCTTTCGTTCTTCTTCAGAACTTGTACTTCGTGCGCGTGCTTTTTTGAGTTTCTTATTCCCAAAATTTAAGCTATAGGTAAGGCGATATATTCGTGCAGACATTCGGAAAAAGGCATGATACTGAAAGTTGTTTTCTTCAACCGATTGAGATATATCTAAATTGGAGCCTAAAAACATATCATTAAATGTGAATTTTAATGTACCCCTATTATTGGAAAACACTTTTTGTACACCTAGATTAACTTGTGACATGGGATTAAGATATAGTCCTCCCATCAGAGATTTAGATTGATAAAATCCAGATAACTCTATAGAAATCTTTTTTGGTAGTATGAGATTTACACTTCCATTATAGTTCCAGCCACTATTCGAATAACTTAGTTTCTTACCTTCTACCGTATTGACAAATTGTTGCCGAACAATGCTGACATTATTTCTAATCTCGAGCCATGGTGTAGGATTGAAGGGTATTGACAAACTAGAATTCCAGACTTTACTATAATCAAAATTTTGCGGTATAATGATAGCGACATCAGTCGAAGGGTCGTTACTTATTTGCCAATTTACCAGCGCTTCTTTTGTATAACTATAATTGACTTGTAATTGAATGGTTTTCCATTGGTAACTCAAACCTCCTTTATCGGTTATGGAAGGTTGTAATGAGGGATCCCCAGTTAATAAGGTTGTAGGGTCAAAAAAATAAAAATAAGGAGCTAGTAATGTAAAGTCAGGCCGATTAATACGGCGACTATAAGAGGCTTGAAATTGGTTATTATCGTTGAATTGCTGTGAAAAAAATGCACTAGGGAAAAAATTTCCATATTGTCGATCTACTATATCAGGTCTTTCAATTGACCCAAGATTAGCTAAAGTATATTCATAACGTAACCCAATCTTTAAACTAGTGTTTTTATGTATCTTATAATTAAGTGAAGCATAAGTAGCCACCACATCTTCAGTCATATCAACTATCGATGTGAAAGCTGAGTCTAGTTGCCACGATTGACCGATCTTATGTTCGAGCGAAGCATCATTAGTGAATTGTGCAGTACGAAGTTTAAGACCAGTTTCAATTTGAAGTTGATCGTTGGGTTTAAATCTATGATCAACTTTTGCAGACCAAATATCCATCGGTGTTTCTTTTCGAACCCGTTGTTCATTCTCGTTTGCTAGATTACCAACACTATTGAAATAAGAACTATTATAATTACTGGGATTAGTGAAGTAATAATTGACATAGTCAAAGTCTATATTTAAAACATTATTTTCTTTAAAAGTATGTTGAAAATTAATGTTAGCTAAGGCATTCTGCCAACGATTGATTTCGTCGCTAGGCATATACAATGAATCAACCAATTCTTGGTTCTCTACTTTTTGGACGGTAGTTAAGGCGTCCATAGAGAAGTTTTGACGGGACCAGGCAGCTAATACTCCGACTATTGTTTTATCGCTTAATTGATAATCTAAGCCAAATCTGGCCTGCAAATTATTTGTTCGGGTATCCCGATCTGAAATAGTAGTAGTGCTGTAATGAACCCCTCCAAATTCGTAACTTCTATTTATATCGAAAAACTGATCTCTGGAGTCAGTAGTATAAGCAAAGTCGCCAAAAAAATTTACTCCTTTCTTTCGATAGTTAAAATTAGTATTTACTCCATATTTTTCGCCTAGACCATATCCTCCATATAAAGATGCAGTTCCATTAAACCCACGATCTGTTGATTCTTTAAGAATGATATTAATAATTCCACCAGTCCCTTCTGCTTCAAAGCTCGCTGGAGGTGTATTAATTAGTTCAATTCTTTCGATATTCTCGGCGGTCATACCTTTCAACCTATTAATTACAGCATTAGCAGGAATTCGTTCTACTTTGCCATTAATCATAATGACTACACCTTCGTTTCCATTCAAGGCAATGGTGTTCCATTGTTCGTTTACAATCACTCCTCGGGAACTCTTCAATACTTCTAATGCCGAAGACCCTGAAGCAGTAATTCTATTAGAAACATTTACTACTAAACGGTCAACTTTTTGTTCATACCATGGTTTCTTTGCAGTAACGACCACCACTTTCAGTCCATATTCAGTTGGATCCAGGATAATGGAATAATCTGACCTACCTTCAATAGCCTGTACAAATTGTTCACTATAACCAATGTATTCAAATTTGAAAAGTCCAGTAAAGTTTTTTTCCAAGTTTAGTTCAAATTGACCAATATCATCGGTCCTCGTTCCAGAAATAAAAACAGAATCAGGTAATGAAATTGCACTTACAGTTGCATTAGAGAGTGGAGTTTTTTCATTGGTAATAATAATTCCGGTGTAGTTTGATTGGCTAAAAGTAGTATTCCAACAAAAGAGGAATAAACAAATGATAAAGATTTGTTGAATAGAGGTTTTCATTTTGGTAATTTGAGATGATGAGGAGATGAGTGTAAATATGCATTATTTACTTACACCTTATTTAGTGTTTTAATTTCATCAGTAAAATTACAACTCAAGAAGATTCTAAGCTTCGGTTATTTCAGCATTTGCTTCCGATAATGTTGCAAAAATTGGATTTGACTCCTAATATTGTTGCAAAGCAATAAATGTTGTGAAAAATACCATTAGGAGAAATCACTATCGGGCGGCGCTTGGAGGTATCCCAAATGAATCTTTAAATACTTGTGAGAAATAGGCAGGTGATTTAAATCCGCATTGATAAGCGATTTCAGAGATAGATAATTCCTTTGAAGAAAGTAATATTTTCGCTTTTTGCAAACGGACAGAACGGATATAAATAGAGGTAGACATTCCCGTGAGTGCTTTTATTTTTCTATGTACTTGAGACCTACTAAGATATAGTTCCTGTGCTAAGTCATTGATAGAAAAGTCTTCATTAATCATATTAAGAAGAATGATATTTTCAACTTTCCCAATAAAGGTATCTTCTTTTGAGATAAAGGATTGGTCCTCTTGTGGAACATTTATTAAAGTATTGCTATATTTTTTCTGCAGCGTTTTTCGAACCTCCATCAACTTATTCAATCGGATCATCAGTTCTTCTTTTTCAAAAGGTTTGGTCAAGTAAGCATCTGCTCCTTGTGTCAGTCCCTTAATTTTTGCTTCGGTACTTGCCTTTGCTGTTAGCAGGATAATTGGTATATGACTACTTCGTTCATCTTCTTTTAAAATTTTACAAACCTCAAAGCCATCCATTTCGGGCATCATGACATCACTAATAATGACATCGGGAAGAATCTCCAAAGCCTTTTCTACACCATCCTTTCCATTCCTACAACTCAACGTTTGGTAATATCCCTGCAAACATGATTTAAGATAATAATCCAGATCAATATTATCTTCTATAATTAAAAGTATAGGCAAACCATTTTCTGATAAAACAGGCTCATTATTAATTGGGATATTTGATACAGGCAATGAATTGAAAGTTTGTTGTTCATTTTCTTTAGCCAAAGGGGCTTTATTATGAATAAGAAGAGTTAGAATAAAAGTAGATCCTTCATTGATTTTACTTTTTACGCTGATTCTTCCGTTCATTATATTGACTAATTCTTTAACCATTGCGAGTCCAATACCGGTGCCTTGATTATTATGTATAGGATTGGCTTGATGAAAGCGATCAAAAATATGTTCGATGTTCTCCTCAGAAATTCCGATGCCACTATCTTTTACTTTTATTTCTAAAAGGGATTTTCCGGAAGAGTTTATCTTATTTACGAGAACAAGTATTTTTCCATAACTCGGTGTAAACTTGATAGCGTTGGAAAGTAGGTTGGAAAGAACCCGTTCTAGCTTTTTCGCATCAAAATCCATCATCAATTGATCTTCTTCCGAATGAAACTGAAGACCCAGTTGTTGCATATTTGCGTAAGATTCGTGAGATTCAACAAGGTGTTTTATGAAAACAATAATGTCATCGTTTTTCAAATTAGTCTTTCCCTTTCCAGCTTGCATTTTTGAAAGGTCAAGCATCTGGTTTACTAAAGTTAGCAAGGTCCTAGTACTTTTTACAATTAAATTTAATTTCTTTTCTGGCTCTTGTTTAGGTTTTTCTTTAAGTTCCTTAGCCATCCCTTGTATAACGGTTAAAGGTGTTCTGAATTCATGAGTGATATTTGAGTAAAATCGAGTTTTAAATTTATCCAATTCTTTGAGTCGAAAGGCTTCTTCTTTTTCTTTTCTTCGATTAACTTGAATGCGGTACCAAAGGAAAAAAATGCCAGAAAAAATTATTGTAAATAAGGCATAAGCCCACCAAGTCTTATACCAATACGATGCAATATGGATCCGCATTACTGAAGAGATTTCATTCCAAACATTTTCATTATTCCTGACTTTTAACTTGAAGTCGTAAGTACCACTTTCTACATTTGTATAGGCTACATACCTTCGGTTTTTCGGGTCGACCCAGTCAGGATCAACTCCGTCCAATTGATATTGAAATTTTGCACCTCCAAAAAAAGTAGGCTTGATGGCAGAGAATTCAAGAGAAAAGAAGTTCTCCCCTGCTTTTAAATAAACATCAGTTGTTTGAAAAAGCGACGATTCTAAATTTATTTCCTTATCAAAAACTTTAAATGAGTGAATGTAAGGATGAAACAAATCTTGGTTGATTTTTAAGCTGTCAGGATTAATGATATTGATCCCGTGCCGATCACCTATTGCAAAAGCACCATCGGATAACTCAGTAAAAGTTGTTGATTCCGTTGTCGAAAAGGAACTAGATTTATATACATAAGTGCCACTTCGATCTGCATTTATTTTTTCTAACCCCTGATTCAAAAGCCAGATATTTTTCTTTTCGTCCAATAAGAAACTGAGCGGCTTTTGCATTTTCAATCCCTTGGATTTATCAAAATACTCTACAATCCCTTTCTCGGGATGATCCGCATCGGTGATGCCAATCGCTCCTTCATGTGATCCGGCAATTACATTTCCATCCCCATCGATGCCCAAAGAAGCAATATGATAAACTGCTTTTTGATTTGAAAAGAAGTATGGGAAAAGATAAACAGTATCCCGACGGGGATCATATACTTTTAGGCCTTTAGAACGAATCCAGATATTGCCATTGCGATCTTCCTTTAAATCCGTGGCTGCACCAACTCCTGATAATTCGGGATGGCTAAATTCTTTTTTAAAGTGTCGTGTCTTTTTAGATGTTGGATTTATCTTAAAAACCCCGTCATGTTGAGTGCCCACCCAAATGTTTCCCCGACTATCTTCGATCATCCGTCTATATTTGGTATTGTCGGGTTGAAAATCCCAAGCGACCAGTCTTTTCTCTTTTTCTAAAACTTTATAAATACCACTTTCGGAATCCAGAACCAGAATTTCACCAGCTTTAGTTTTCACAACATCCCAAGCCAGAAAACTAGGTCTGTCGTCAAAATAAGATTTAGGAGGTGGAAAAACTTCCCACTCTTTGGTCTTGAGGTCAAGCCGATATAGTCCTTCTGAAAATTGAGCAGCGATCCATAGTTTACCATTCGTTTCATCCTCTAGAATACGGCGAACCAGAAAATCAAAATCTGGTGACTTTATACCATAAGAGTAAAATTGGTTTTGCTGGCGAAGCGGATCAAAAATATAGAAGTTGTTATTTTGCCAAAATAAGGCTCTGTTTTTCTTATCGGTTTCATAGATGCCATAAAACGTTTTCTGGATATAGTCATTTTTTTTAAATTGAATAACCTTTTCTTGTTTGACATCGTATTCTATCAGGCCAGCTTCAGTAGTTATAAACAAAGAATTAAGTGATGCCGCTTTAATGTCAAAAATTGCATCAATAAGCGGTTTCGGGTCATAAGATATTCCTTTAAAATCATGCTTTTTAAATTGCGCCGTTTGTGGATCAAAACTATACAGTCCATCTGCCCAGGTTCCGATATACACTTTTTGGTCTGAATGATGAAAGATACTTCTGAGCGAGCTTCCTTTTGGAAAATGTAAAGGGTAGCGGGTATATCGTTGATTAAGGAAATTAAACTTAAGGAGAGCTCCATCCAATGCACCTAGCCATAACAGAGAATCATTAAAGGAATCAATTGAATAGCTCATGAAGGTATTAATTCTTCCCTTGTCCTTATTCTCTTCTCCTAACAATAGTTGATAAGGAAATTGAACAATAGAATCGTTCTCCGGAAAATAGTTTATTAAACCTTTATTTTTTATTGAGATCCAATAGTTCCCAAATTTATCCTGATGGGTCCAGTATAGTCCTTGCCCCTCCAAACCGCTTGAGTTACTCGAATCAAAACGAACATTTTTAAATTGCTCTGATTCTAAATCAAGAATACTAAGACCACCTTTTGCGGTATTCCAACTTGTTATAAAAAGCTGATTAGTTTGTTCATTATAAAACAAATCAGTCAAATCATTACACATCAAAGAAAGACTATCTTTTGGATTATGATTAAATGATTTAAATTGACTTCCATCATACCTGACTAGACCATTAGAACCTGCAATCCATAAAAATCCATTCTTATCAATAATGGCATCATTAATATAGCCAACCCGAGCATCTTTTATGATTGGATTTTCGAAATACTGAGCAGGTTGCAAATAAGCTGTTATGGGGCATAAAAAAATTAGGAGCAGAAATGCAATAACTATTTTTGCTCTGAACAAAAATAAAGGAGTACTGTAGATATGTTTGTCAAAAAAACTAACCATTTAATTTTGATAATTCTTTCTTATAAAGATATAAAAATAAAGTATTCACATTCAACTTCTGCAAAATGCATTGAATTTTGAAGCAAAACTAGGTGGATATAAAAACTCTTGCTTTTGTTATATCAGCAAAGTCTTCTGGTATTGTTGCATTTAATTCCTGACGTGTGGTTACTAGAGGTTTCTCGCCAAAGTACAATCCAAAGAATTCAATATCTGATTTGATTAAAAAGAAGATTGTTTTCGTTTAACCAAGTAATAAAACATGTTTACATTTACTAAACTTTAAAAAATAGTAAACTTAAAACTCAATTTATCTCTCATCCCGTTTTCTATGAAAATCCTAATTGCCCCAGATAAATTTAAAGGTTCGATGTCTGCTCAACAGGTTTGCGTAGCAATTGGAAATGGTTTGAAAAAAAATGATTCTTCTTTAGATCTAATTTATCATCCTATGGCCGATGGAGGAGATGGTTCATTAGAAATACTTTCTAGTCATTTATCTTTGAATAAAAATGACATAAAAACAATTGATCCGATTGGAAAAAAAATCTCCACTCATTATTTCACTTCAACAGATACTGCATTCATCGAAGTAGCTAGTGCAAGCGGTTTAGTTCTTTTATCCAAAGATGAAAGAAACCCACTACTCACTTCAACAATTGGTACAGGCAAAATGATTGCCGATGCCATTTTAAAAGGTTATCAAAACATCTATTTATTCCTCGGAGGAAGTGCGACAAATGATGCAGGTATGGGTATCTTAACCGAACTTGGTTTTCATTTTTTAGATAAACCCCAAAAGAAACTTTTACCCATTGGTGAAAACTTATCCAACGTAAAATTCATTCTGCACTCTCCTATATTTGATTTAGAAAAAATTAAATTCACTTTACTTTGCGATGTTAATAATCCGATGTTTGGAAAATTGGGAGCAGCTCAAGTTTATGCTTTACAAAAAGGTGCGACAAAAAACCAGATTCAACTCTTAGATGAAGGCTTAAAAAACTTTAGCACAGTTTTAAAAAAACAAACGGGAATCGATCCAAGTCAAATTCCTGGAAGTGGAGCTGCAGGTGGAATTGGAGGAGGATTAGTTTCACTTTTAAATGCGAAACTCGAAAATGGATTTGAAGCGATCTCACAACTGACTAATTTAGAAAAACAAATCGAATCTGCAGATTGGGTGATTAGTGGTGAAGGCAGGTTAGATGAACAATCGCTTCAAGGTAAAGTGGTGAATGGAATTGCCAAGCTCTGCATAAAGCATCAAAAACCATTTTCTTTATTTGTAGGAAAAAATGAATTATCTAAAAAACATCTTGAATCTTTTCATGTAAAACACATTTTTTCAATTTTGAAAAATGCCAAAAACATAGATGATGCAATTTCAAATGGAGGGTTTTATTTAGAAAAACTTTCTAATCAATTTTATCAAAAAATCAAAAGCCACAAATCAAAGTTTTGATTTATGGCTTTTGTAGATACATTGTTACATTACTTCGTCTTACTCCAATTTGTTTGAGCCTTTCCTAACATTTCCTGCTCTGCCCCATTCCAAGGTACAATCGTATTAAATGGTTTCCCTTGATAAAAATCATTGTAAAACATATACAATTTCCCATCTCTAATTTTAAAAGTTGTAGGATCAGATGGAACAGTCGCTCCTTGCATCGCCATCGCAAATGCACAGAAACCTCCATACTGTGGCAAGTAATTCTTAGGGCTTTCTTTGAAAGTTTTTTGGTTTTCAGCACTACTAAAATAATATGTAGTTCCTTCCACAATTGCAGAATGTTCATTGCTACCCCGAACCGCTTTGTAAGCATTGTGATACGAAACAACATCGTAACCATTTAAAGCAACTTTGTCATCATTTGAGAAGGAAGGTTTTTGGCTATTCCCAACTTGAACAATGGAAACCATACAAATAGTTAAGAAAAATAAATTCTTCATAATTTAAAATTTATGTTTTTTACGTTAATTAATAAATCAAAATTAGGCACATTATTCCGAATTTTTTGTATCAAAAAATTCACTTTTATTGACTAAAAATACATTTTAATGATTCTTTACAAAAAAACATATATTTTTACATCATGAATAACTTAATCGGAGATATACTTTCTACTGTCAAATTCAAATCAGCAGTTTACTTCAAACATGGATTTTGTAGTCCTTGGGGAATGGATATTCCAAAGGGAGTATTTTCGCAATTCCACTTAGTGACAAGTGGGAGTTGTATTTTAATTTTCGGAAAAAAAACAACTCATTTGGAGAAAGGAGATATTGTAATTTTACCAGATGGAGCGTCTCATCAAATCAAAGATCACAACGATTCAATTTGCCAACCAGGACAAAAAGTAGTGACCAAAATTTTAAATGGGAAAAAACCATTTAGAGGGAAAACCGAAAGCACTCAATTGATTTGTGGTCACTACGAAATGGATCATGAAGTGAGCCATCCAATTTTTGAAAAACTTCCCAAATGTATTGTTATAAAAAGCAACGAATACGGAAGGTTCGATTTAATTTATTCGACTTTTGAGTTATTGGTGGAGGAAATGAATTTAAAAAGAGCAGGCTTCGAAACAGTCTCTTTGCGATTGGCTGAAATACTTTTTATTTCTATCATTCGACATTTCTATTTAAAACAATCGAAAGATCAACTCAATTTATTTAAAGATGAATTGGTTTTTAACACCATAGATTTGATTCATAAAAAATTAGGAGAAGAATGGAGTATTGAAAAATTAGCTCGACAAGCGGGAGTCTCTCGAACACTTTTTATCAATCGATTTAAAAAAGCAGTTGGTGAATCTCCGATGAAATATGTGGCAAATTGGCGATTGACAAAAGCAAAATTTTTATTAAAAAATACCGACTTAACTCCTGTCTCTTATACACATCTCCGAGCCCACGAGACCGAGGCTGATCTCG
>OJFR01000302.1_pt1 | contig 17003 bp, 13 predicted proteins | sample 1594121 | NCBI WGS metagenome assembly OJFR01 (sample SAMN05416812, study PRJEB24817) | seawater metagenome | isolation source: Sea water | place: Canada:Atlantic | collected 2013-07 | reverse complement strand
GTCTCGTGGGCTCCGGAGATGTGTATAAGAGACAGGGTATCACTGTATCAACCGCTGCCGCAAGAGATATTCTGCCTAAGCAAGTGTCGATGCCAAATACCTTGAAATTTGGTCGTCAATTGGCGGTCTTTATTGATGCCTTGTATCGCCAAGATGAAAAACTAGCGGTGAGCATGATGACAGATGTAATCGCAGAACCTTATCGAAAATCATTGCTACCCTACTTTGATGAATCTCGTGAGTTTGCGATGCAAAATGGCGCGATGGCATTCGGTATTTCAGGCTCGGGCCCAACGGTCTTCGCCGTGTGCGATAAACTTGAACAGGCGCAAACCATCAGCACCTGGTTAGAAGAGAATTACATTCAAAATGACACCGGCTTTAGCCATGTATGTCAGCTTGATGAACAAGGTGCTGTGGCAAAAGATATCAGCGCCTAGCATACTATTAAAAATACGCTTTATTGAAAAAGCACATAAGGTAAGAAACGTGGAACTAGTTAATTTAAAAGACCCCTCAGACAAAGTCAGCTTTGCAGAAGCGGTTAAAAAAGGGTTAGGCAAAAACCAAGGGTTATATTTCCCAACTAGTTTGCCAACATTTGATGACATCGACGCCATTCTTGATATGCCGTTCGTTGAGCGCTCGGTGGAAATTCTGAGTCAATTAATTGGTGACGAGATCCCGCGGGACCGTTTGCAAGGTATCGTTGAGCGTGCCTTCGCCTTTGAAGCGCCTTTGGCAAAAGTGGCTGACAACGTTTACAGCCTTGAGTTGTTCCACGGGCCAACCCTCGCGTTTAAAGACTTTGGCGGCCGTTTTATGGCCCAGTGTTTAACTGAAATTGCCGCGGGCGAGAAAATCACCATTCTAACCGCCACTTCTGGCGATACAGGTGCTGCGGTTGCTCACGCGTTCCACGGGTTAGATAACATCAATGTGGTTATCTTGTTCCCGAAAGGCAAAATTAGCCCGCTACAAGAAAAACTGTTTACTACCCTAGGTGACAACATTCATACGGTATCGATTGAAGATGATTTCGATGCATGTCAACAAATGGTAAAAAGTGCCTTTGATGATGTAGACGTGCGTGAAGGGTTACACCTTAACTCTGCGAACTCTATCAACATCAGCCGTTTGGTTGCTCAGGTGTGTTACTACTTTGAAGCGATTTCACAGCTAAGCAAAGAGCAACGTGAAAACGCAGTTATCTCTGTGCCTAGCGGTAATTTTGGTAATTTAACCGCGGGTATGATTGCCAAAACCATGGGCTTGCCGGTTAAGCACTTCGTTGCTGCAACTAACTTAAACGATACCGTGCCACGTTATTTAAAAACGGGCGAATGGGATCCAAAAGACACGGTTGCGACCATGTCTAACGCAATGGATGTAAGCCAACCAAACAATTGGCCACGTATCGAAGCAATCATTGAACAGGGTTACTTACCCCGTGAAGTGCTTTCAGGTGATACCGTTGATGAAGATTACACTCAGGTGGCTATGCGCCAACTTGCGCAAATCGGCTACGTTAGTGAGCCCCATGCCGCAGTTGCTTACAAAGCGTTGGTTCGCCATATGGAAGAAGGCGATACTGGTATATTCCTAGGTACAGCGCACCCAGCTAAGTTCCGTGAAACGGTAGAGAACGTACTCGGCCAGCCGATTAGTTTGCCTCAGCCTTTGGTTGACTGTTCTACCAAAGAAAGCCTAGCGGTAGACTTACCAAGCGATTATGAAACGCTTAAAAAGCACTTGTTTAGCTTATTAGGCTAAGTGTGGCGTTGATCATACAAGGGCGGGATAAATGACCCAAGCCGCTACGTGGCAAGATGTACTCGGTGAAGAAAAGCGGCAAGCTTACTTCACCGATATTTTGCACTTTATCGCCAGCGAACGCGCTCAAGGTAAAGTGATATACCCGCCTGACAAAGATATATTTAACGCGTTTGCCAATACCGAGCTTAACCAAGTGAAAGTGGTTATTCTTGGTCAAGACCCATACCACGGGCCAGAACAGGCCCATGGTTTGAGTTTTTCAGTACAAAAAGGCGTTAAACCGCCTCCTTCGCTAAAAAACATGTACAAAGCTCTGCAACACGATTTCCCTGACTTTATCGTACCTGATCACGGCTGTTTGCAATCTTGGGCGCTTCAAGGTGTGTTCTTACTTAATACTGTGCTCACTGTTGAGCAAGGTAAGGCGCATTCTCATGCCAAAATTGGTTGGGAAAGGTTTACTGATAACGTGATTACTCAGCTCAATGAGCATGCCAGTGGTGTTGTATTTTTACTGTGGGGCAGCCATGCACAGAAAAAGGCAGCGTTAATTGATGCATCTAAACATCATGTATTAACCGCAGCGCACCCGTCGCCTTTGTCAGCTTATAGAGGGTTCTTTGAGTGTGGGCATTTCGCACAAACCAATCAGATATTAAAAGACAGCGGTCGCAGGCCGATAGACTGGCAAATTTAAACTAGATTTCCCCCAGCAGGTTTCTTGTTTTTGGCACTAAGTTCTTTTGCATCTAGGCTTTGGGCATTAACTATCGTATTGCGCCCTTGTTGCTTTGCCTTATACAGGGCTTTGTCAGCGGCATTGAATAATTCGGTAAAATTCTGATCTTGGCTTAATTGAGCGACGCCAAAACTACAGTGAATCGGTTGTCCTGGGGCGACTTCTGCTTTGTTGACACTGGTTAAAATACGCTGTGCAATTTGCTGGGCTTCTACGTTAGTCGAGTCGGGCAGTAAAGCGACAAATTCATCCCCACCGAAACGCCCAAGTAAATCAGTAGGGCGCAAGGAAAGCTGCGCCACTTGGCAAACACTCTGCAATGCCTTGTCGCCAGCGCTATGACCGAATGTATCATTCACTTTTTTAAAGTTGTCCATGTCGAACATAATAAGAGACAGTGGCATTTCATCGTTCAGGCTACGATTAACTGCACGTTCGGCTTGTTGCATAAAATGTTGTCGAGAGGCTGCTTGAGTGAGGGCATCGGTGGTAATAATTGCTTGTAGCTTTTCGTTGTCTGCCACTAACGCAGGCACGGCGATGCCAAATAAAGCGTTTGCCGCAACAATGATAATGGCAAATTGATAGATCAATACATATTCATTAAGGCCAAATAGGTTCACAAATATCGCAATAAGCAGGCAACTGTAGGTCAGGCTAAGCATGTTGAACAGCGCACTTTCTGTGCAAGCAATCCACATATGCGGTAGCACCAGCAAGAAGATTACAAAGGCACTCTCTTGCTGTTGAGTATATTGGTTCAATAGCATGATGAAGCTAACAAGCAGGGTCACAAGCATCATCTTACAAAAATAAAAGGGACTTGCTTTGGTTTGATTAGGACTAAGATACTTTTTCAACACGAAACGTGTTTTCTCAAAATGCTCGCTCAGTAAAGCGCTAAACAAAGGAGCTAAAATAAGCACACCTGCATAATCTCCAATCCAAAACGCAAGCCACGTTTGGCTGATGTCACTTGCTGGCATCATATTGCTAAATACGAGGCTGTATATCACCAGCACAGTTGTACACAGAGACGCTACACCAGAGTGAATAATATAAAGAATAATCATACCAGGGGTGCTTAGGCGATCTAATTTAGCGATCCACACAAATAGCTGTGCACTTAGCCAATAGGGAATAATATGCGCCCCGGCGAATAGCAGGCCTGCTTGTATCGCTTGGGGTAAGTTTAATGGCAAAGCGTATTGTATGCATGTGAGCAAAGTGACGATGACAGCACAAAACGTTAATGGTAATACGGCAGATGAGCCAATGATCAGCAAAGCGGCGTAGGTTAATCCTGATGCGGGGAACCACACACTGGCGTGGGCGGTATATTCCATGAGTTGTGCAACAGCCCATACTGTTAGCCATAACACCATAAAGGTAATACCGCGCAGCCATTTGAAGACGCCTGCTGTAGACTGGATATTGTCTTGCATAGTTACCTCACCCCTGAACAATAGAGGCCGAGAACTACGACACCAAAGTCGCGGACAGGGTGAACGTCGTCCTAGGTCGATACTTGGGTTTTATACATTGATATTTACCCAGTACGAGCGTCAATCTTGCACTCGATGACTCGGTAAATATTCGCAAGTAGTAACATACTGACACAAAACATGCTCAAGTCACGACATATCAAATCTATTTTTAACCGAGTAAAGCCAGTGGTGACGCGGTTTTGGTAGGTTTTTGTACCGAGCTTAGCCACTTAAATTACCCCACAAAAAAGCCCCATTTGAAATGCTCAAATGGGGCTTTAATAGGTTGCTTAGTGAAGCCTCGCTTTAACTAAGTAAGCTGATAAACGTTACTCAGCCAATTACAGCGTGTTACTTTTGCTTAGACAACCACACAATCAAGTTCACGATATCGTCGTTGGTCATATCACGAGTAAACTTAGCCTGATATTTACCGTTGACAATAAAGTTAGGTACACCGCGCAAGTGGTTACGGTACTCTTGAACTAATTTGTTGTTCTTTTTCAGCATGCTATTTACGCCAAAGCTGCTGACCAGCTTGTCGAAATCGGCTTCTTCTACACCATTAACCATAAAGATATTTTTCAAATCTTTGATGTTAGTGATTGGTGATTTTTGTACGTGTATGTAACGAAAGATAGCGGTGCTTAGGGCATCTTCTTTCTTCAGCGCACGGGCTACCATAAGGGCACGACTTGCATCGTCTTGGGTTTCAGCACTGGTAAAGCCCATGAAGTTTACATGTACTTTTTCAAACTTTACGTCGTCGCCCATTTTCTCTTGAATTTTTTTAGCGATAGGTTCGAACTGAAAACAGTGCGGGCACCAATAAGAGAAGAACTCATTTATGACAGGTTTGTCGGTGGCGGTTTCGTTAATGATGGTGTAATGCTCACCTTCTTTCCATGTTTCTTGAGCGCATGCTTGAAGCGGAACTAAAACCGCAAAAACAAAAGCAAGTATGATTTTTTTCATTGTTAATTCATCTCTTTAGTAAAAATAACTCGGAGCAGATTAGCATAGCTAAAATAAAATGCCGACTGCACTTTGTAACCAGTTATAAGAAAATATATCCTATGGGGCATGCATTAACGCAGACTGAATAAGGTCAAATACGAAGTTCAGTTTCGTGCAACGCTGAAAACTGCTCTTTGAGCGCCAGAATTTGCTGCTCCCAATATTTAGGCTCAGCAAACCAAGCAAAGGCCTGAGGAAACGCAGGGTCTTGCCAGCGCCTATGCAACCAAGCCATGTAATGGACCATACGCATAGCGCGAAGTGGCTCAATCAGGCTTAACTGCGTAGGGTTAAATTCACAGAATTCATCATAAGCTTCAACGATCGTACTTAACTGCAATGACTGCGACTGACGATCGCCAGATAACATCATCCATAAATCTTGTACGGCTGGGCCGTTGCGGCAATCATCTAAATCGACAAAAGTAGGGCCATCACGCCACAAGATGTTGCCTGGGTGACAATCACCATGCAATCGGATGATATCCGTGGTGTGATAACGCTCGCTCGTTAATTTGACCACCTGCTCTAAAATGGTGAAAAAAGCCTCGTGCAAGCTCTGTGGTATAAGCTGGCTATTTTGTAATTCAGCCACAGACTTAACCAAGTAATCTTCAATCCCAATGGTGGGCCTGTGGGAAAACAATCGCGTTTTAGCCACCTGATGTATACGCCCGATAAAGCGTCCCATCCATTCCAGCTGATCTAGGTTGTCGACTTCGAATTGGCGGCCCCCTACAGAAGGGAAAAGCGCAAATTGATAGCCTTGATACTGGTGCAAACTTTTGCCATTAATCACCATAGGCGCAACCACAGGAACCTCATGTTCCGCTAGCTCTAATGAAAAGCTATGTTCTTCATTTAACTGGGCTTCGCTCCAGCGTTGGGGGCGATAGAACTTTGCGACATAACGTTTATTATCTTGGCCGATAAATTGATAGACACGATTTTCATAGCTGTTTAAGGCTAACAGGCCGGATTCCACCAAAACGCCCTCTGATTCGATGGCGTCAAGAATAAGGTCCGGTGTGAGTTCACTAAAATTAAAGGTGCTCATTAGCGATACAAGAACTTAGAGGGCTGTTTGATAATGGCATCCTCATCTTCTTGTGAGCGAATAGTGAAGCTAAATTCAGTCACGGGCTCATCCAATTGGTAAGGGTCGATAGCGATACTGATTGGCAAGTTAAATACCTCACCACCCATCACAGTGACACTCTCATCACCTATGAATCTGTGGCCTTCTAAGCCATTCACACTAATATCAAAATGCTGAGTATGTTGTGATTTATTCAGTATCTTGAGTGTATAAACGTTCTCGATTAGGCCGTCATTAGTTTCACGATATAGGGCGTTACGATCTCGAATGATATCGACCTCTAACGGCACGCGGCTTAATAATTCAAACACTAATAGTGCACTCATCAATACCAAAACAACCGCATAACCGATAAGTTTAGGGCGGAATATTTTAGTCTGGCCCCCAGCTAATTGTGTTTCAGAGGTAAAGCTTATGAGCCCTTTTGGGTAATTCATTTTATCCATTACGCCGTTACAGGCATCAACACAGGCACCGCAATTGATGCACTCGTACTGCAGACCATTTCGAATATCGATGCCTGTTGGGCATACCTGTACGCACAAGTTGCAATCAATACAATCGCCCAAGCCTTTGGCGGCATTTTGTTCACGAGTCGCCTTGCGTGGACGAGGGCCGCGCTGTTCACCACGTGCGGCATCATAGGCTACCGTAAAGGTGTCTTTGTCAAACATGGCGCTTTGGAAACGTGCATACGGGCATATGTGGGTACACATAATTTCGCGCATATAGGCTGCATTACCATATGTACACACGGCAAAAAACAGCACGCATACAGTCGCCCAAAAGCTAGATGAAAAAGTAAAAAAGTCGATGAACAGTGCGTCAATTGGTGTGAAGTAACCCACAAAAGTCAGCGATGTGAGTAGGGCAACACTGACCCAAGCAACATGCTTTAAGGTTTTGCGCACGAATTTGTCGGTGTCCATTTTGCGTTCATCTAACTTGATGCGCTTATTGCGGCTACCTTCAATCTTTTCTTCAAACCAAATATAGATAAAAGTCCATGTGGTTTGGGGGCACATAAAACCGCACCATACTCGTCCTGCAAAGGTGGTAACAAAGAACAAAGCGAATGCAGCAACGATAAAAATCCATGCTAATAAGGTAAGATCTTGTGGCCATAAGGTTAGGCCAAATATTTGAAAGCGCTGCGCGCCTATATCCAGCAAGATGGCTTGGCTGCCTTCATATTGTAACCACGGAAGAATGGCAAAAAGAGATAAAAACACCAACCCAAAGAAGCGTCTGAAGTTCTCTAATGCCCCTTTTACTGCTCGCACATAAATGCGACTGCGAGGGGTATAGTGATCATTGTGTTTGCTTTTGTCAGGACGATGAACCTGAACCGGAGAGATATCTTTAACGGGAATGCGGTCACTCATTGCTGCTCCTAGACTGAACCGAGATACTTAAGGCACATAAACGCGGCGCATTATAGCAGTTCGTAGTTCAAAATACGTCAACTTGCTTTGTTCATCGCTCTAAAGATTGATAGAGATCAGCCTAAAGAAGCATCCACAGGGCGTGAATAAACCCAATCAGTTAATGCGTTAAGTGTTGCGCCTAGGGTAGCGCAATATGAATTTTGCCCCGCCTAGGCGAGAGTCCTGAACCTGACAATCGCCTTCATGCCATTGCTGAATGCGCCGCACAATAGCTAAACCTAAGCCGGCTCCCCCTGATGCACGAGTGCGTGCTTCGTCAGGCCGATAAAATGCGTCAAATATTTTCTCTTGCACTGCTTTATCTATGCCGGGGCCGTCATCTTCAACACTCACAACAACGTCCTGTTGTGCATGATAAATCGTGACGCAAATACAGGTTTTGGCGTATCGACTGGCGTTAATCAATAGATTTTCTAGCGCCCGTTGCACAAAATGATCGTCGGCCAACAAAATAAGATCTTCGCCTTCAATTGAAATATCAAGTTGTGCCAAATAAGGTTCCCGTAATTGTTGTACCACTTGGGTGGTTAATGCCTTTAGCGGGATTTCAGCTAAATTCAACTCAGGGGAAAGTACATCACTGCCTGAGTAATCAAGCATTTCTTGCACCAAGCGCTCTAATTCTTCTACATCTAGCGTCATGGCGTGCCATTGAGGCGAGCCAGCGCTGGGGCGCGCTTCAAGAGCAAACTTTAATCTAGCTAAGGGGGTACGAAACTCATGGGCAACGGCGCCTGACAATTCTCGTTGAGACTGCAGTAAGCTCTTCACTTTCACACTCATATCGTTTAATGCTTGAGCGATAGGAGCAACAAGGGACGTCTGCGAAATGTGGTTATCAGCTAGGCTGCCATCATCCTGAACGTGGCTAACGCTGCGCTTCAGTTCACTTAAGTCGCGCCACAATGGCCAAATCCAAAGGGCGATAAGGCCGCCAAGTAAGAGAAAGAATATACCGCTGTACAGGGCGAGTGTTCGGCCATTGTTTTGCTCTCTGGTGATATCTAGCTCTAGTAAATCGGTATTGCTCAACGGGATATATAGCTGTTCGCCTATGGCTTCATCAAAAAGTAAGACACTCTTGTTTTCTTTGAGCTGCGCAGCACTTTGCTCACTCCAACCGATACTGGCGTATGGTACGATCCGATAGGGAAGTTGAGTGTTTTTTGCAAGCTGTAGTGGGTCACTATGGGTGTTAATGGCGGTATCGAAAAGCGTCATAATTGTTTTTACATGGCCGGTGGGGCCTTGCGGCTCTGGGCTAAAAGCACGCTCGAGCCCAGCGCTTAAACCAATCATGGCCAACACAATAAACAAGTACAAGCTAATAAATAGACGCGCCATATAGACTGCTTATCCCCACGCGTCAGCTACAAAATAAAATCCCTTTCCCCATATGGTTTTTATTCGATATGGTTGGCGAGGATCGTCTTTAAGTTTTTTGCGTAGCCGCGAAATTCGCACATCGGCTGAGCGATCTAAGCCGTCGTATTCACGGCCAATTAATTCCCGATACAAGGTATTGCGATCGACCAGTTGTGACGCGTTTGATGCGAGTTTCCATAACATATCAAACTCATGGCTGGTTAATGGTACATCCTGGCCGTGTAAAACGACTTTACGCGCTAAGTAATCGAGTTGCAGTTGACCAAAACATAATTGCTTTGCCTGTTCGCTTTGGGATTGTGGCAATGTACTTCTGCGCAGCAAAGCTTGAATACGGGCTAACAACACTCTAGGTTCCACAGGCTTAACAATATAGTCGTCAGCACCTATTTCTAGCCCAAGTACGTGATCAAAATCATTATCTTTGGCGGTCATAAATAGTAGTGGCCCTTGATAGTGAGGGCGAATTTTCTTGCATAAAGTAAAGCCGTTTTCTCCTGGAAGCATCACGTCTAGTACAAGCACATCCGGTTTAATTTGCTTGAGCGTTTCTAATAAAGCAGTACCGTCAGGTAAGGCTGTAACTTTAAAATCGTGCCGGGTTAAGTATTCACAGACGAGCTGGCTCAATCGTTTGTCGTCTTCGACAAGCAGAATGTGTGACATTAAAATAAGCTCCATGGGCTGTTTACCCGAAATCGGGTGCGGCGTTGGGTCGATTTCACGCGTAGCGTTTGTTCGCTTACCGTTACACCCAGTGAATTTTTAAGCAATAAACTGGCTTTGTTATCGATCGTTAACGATAGCTTTCGCTGAAGCTGGCGCTGGGTAGAGCAAAACAAACGCTGTTCGGAAAGTTGCGATAAATAAACACAATATGTTTGCTGTTTATTGTTATGTACTTCAACTGAGAGAGTAAAGGTGCATGGCTCGTTCGCCCGCTCTGCAACGCAGACATTCGGCTGAATTAGCCAACTTAAATGATGTTCTTCAGCTTTAATGACGCTGGGCAATACACAGCCCACTATGCCCAAACAGGTTAACAGCACTCTCAAACTAGCAATGCTCCAACGATATAATGATGACTAGGCTAGTCATTCGAATACATATCCAACACCGATAAATACAGCACGGGTGAATGACTGATCTACTAGTGGGCTGTTCGTCATGCCGCTGTTAAACCAGGTATAACTTGCCCGCGCTAGCCACTGCCAATCTTGGTTGATTGCCTTACTCGCCCCTATCGCCATAGTGGATTGCCAGCCCGACGCGCCTTGATAGTAAAACGTGCTGTCGAGGTTATCTTGTGGGTGTATCCCATAATAGTAATCAATTAATTGGCTGCTCTTCCAAGTTATTCCCGGTGCGATACTGACTTGCCATTCTTGCCACTTCCAATGATAGCGATAGCCTACTTCAAATTGATGGCCATGGTGTACGCCTGTGGCATCGGTTTTTGCCGTGAAACGCCATTGTGAGTTGCCGCTTCGGATATGCCAACGTATGCCAGCGTCGATAGCCCACTTTCTACTTTGAACATCATCAATTGATACGCGACGTGTATCATAAGGGGACTCATTTGAAGGCCCAACCGCTTGGTTAAATGCGTTGTTGGCAGGAAGCAATAGATTACTTGGGTGCCAAAAGGTAAAGAAGGCTTTTTCGCTGTTAATACTGACGAATGTATCCACTGCGGATGTGTCACTTTGCAGCCACTGGTATCCCAGCTCTGTGTTATCGAGATAGAGGTTGTCACCGTAATAGGCGATGTCAGGTAGCACCAACAATGGGATCGCGTCACCATCGACAAGGGGATTGCTTTTTGCGCCAACCCCCAAGGCTAACCCGAATCGCCACTGACCTGACTCTATACATTGCTGCCCTGTGCAGTCTGCGAGGGCAGTATGAGGTAGGGCAAAAAAACATAGTACGAGCAAGCTTATGCTAAGGCTTTTTGTATTAAATCTGCCCATTAAGTCTGCCCATTAAATTTTCGCATTAAATTCACCTATATCACGAAAAATTGCATTTGAAATGTAGTAAGCCAACGAGTCTGTGCTCAGTTAGTTCCTATCATGGCATGCTATCAAACCCCCAAGCAAAGCTCATCTGAGGGTTACAATTATTCACAAATCCTCGCAATTATGATCGAGACTCACCGCGCCATGTCATTAGGATGATAAGCCTACTCGTCGTGATCGAAACGATGCAATTTAACAACAAGGGAATACACCATGGTACGTTTTATATTCAGGGGCTTATTACTGGCAATGTTAGGCATGCAGATTAGCGCATGTGGCGGTTCGGATGACAATGAAAAGAGCGAAAAATACGATAAGCCCTATTTGCAATTCTACAACGGCTCAGCCGACAGCGGTGCGGTGTACGTTACGGTTGATGAGGCGAACAATATTGGATCTGCCGTGTATGGTGATGCAACAAGTGTTGTCTCTCTTGAACAAAGTGATGTTCAACTGTCGTTTAGTCAACAAGATAGCGATGGTAGCAGCGAAGTTTTGGGGGAGCTCTCTGCGAACATTGCCACAGGAAAAAAGTTACTTGTGGTGCTAAGTGGTGATACCTCTGCTGCGAATTTTACTGCTTATCCTATTGAACGCACCGAGTTAGTTAGTCGCTTTCGATTATTCGCCACCTCGGTGCTCAGCACAGGGCAAGACTATGATTTATATTTAGCACAAAGTGGTGACACTTTTGCTGATGCACATTTGCTTTCCAGCGTCTCTGAGGGGGCCTTAACCCAGTTTGAATCATGGCAGGCTGAAGACAGTCAGTCGTTTAGTCAAGGTGATTACCATGTTTACTTGACCTTACCGGGTGAAGATACACCCGTGTTTGAAAGTACTGACATTAGCTTTCAGTACGCCACCGAATATACCTTTGTTATCCGTTCAAGTGCGGGGGCGATTAAAAACAATTTAGAACTGGATCTGGTGATTAACTCTTCATCGGTGAATACCTACGCTGCAATAGATCAAGCTGCACAATTTCGAATTTATAACAGTCTAGATGCTAAAGAGGTGTCGGTAGACATTGTGGGTGCCCAAGATGAACAGCGCGCATTAACCATAGCAGCGAATGGTCTAAGTGAGTTTGATGCTATCGCCCATGGAGATTATCAGCTATCAGGCAAAGCCTCAGATGACGAAAGCTTCGCATTTTCCAATCAACTGCTCAGCTTAACCCAAGGTCGAAGCAAAGCGGTTGTGTTGTATGAAAATGCTGAGCAAACATTAGATGCGCTGACGTTTGAAGAAAGCCACTTACCGCAAAATGTCGAGCATGATGTGCAAGTAGTCAACGTGACCCCTGATTACGCCGCGCTTGACGTATTTTTTGTGCGACAAAATGAAACAATCGCCACCGCTAAGTATCGTGCGCAAAACCTAGCGTTTGAGCATTCAGCACGGTTGACCGTGAAAAGCGGCCAATATGAAATTGTGATTGTGCATAACCAAGAGGACGATACACAATTATTGCTCACACGCAGCCCGATGCTCAACATTGACCAAAATGAGAATTATATTGTGAGTGTTGAAACATCAACGAGTTCTCCTAGCGGGTATGAAGTGGTGTTATTACACTAGGCCCGCAGGACTGTTCCGCGATTAAAACGCTTCTATTTAGACCTAAATTCGTTCAGCAAAGATCAACACGCCCTAAATAAAGGTGCGAATTTATTCGTCTTACGTCGGTCTATTAAGTATAAGTATTAAATTGCTAAACGTTGTGGTGGCTATCTTGAATGATTTGCTTGAGTAACATGAAAGTAACCGAGATTCAGGTTGTATTCAGCACGCTCGTGTAAGCTATGTCATCATACGTAAAGCATCTTTTACTCAATCATATATGAGAGGTGGAAGGATATGAAAAAATTAGCCGTAGTTTTGTTGTCCGGCGTCTCCTTAATGCTATCAGCACATGCGTATAGCCAAGGAAAAGTTGAGGTGACGTGGGAGAACACAGACAAATACACTGATGTGCGCCCGTCAAATGAATCGCGTAAGCGTTTTAAAGAGCGCACGTTTAAACAGCTAGATGAGTATTTAGTTGAGTTGGCAGAAGCCTTGCCAGAAGGACAAACGCTGAATATGACGGTCACTAACCTTGATTTAGCAGGCCAGGTTTGGCCGGCTTCGTTTGTCGGGATTGGCAATGGAGCGAACGATGTGCGCTTGATTAAGAGCATTGATATTCCGCGTATTGCTTTTAGTTTTGAGTTGCTAGGGGCTGACGGTACGGTTTTGCAACAAGGTGAGCAGAACTTGAAAGACATGTCGTTTCAAGATCGTCACAACCCGTTTTTCTCCTCTGAAAACTTACGCTATGAAAAGAACATGTTGCGTATGTGGTTTGAAGAACAGTTTGAGCAAAACCTAGCGAAAAGCTAGATGTTAAAAAAAACACCGTCACTAGGGTGTTTTTTTATGCTTGACTAATTATATCAAGATAGTGAATAGCTTGATCTCGACCGTTTTGCTTCGCAGCATACAGAGCGTGATCTGCAAGTCGTTGAAGATAGTCAGCGTCTTTTGCTTCACCTGGTAGACCGGTCGCTATGCCCACGCTGATTGTGATGTGATCTGTATTTGGGTTGTATTTATGCTCTAAATTGGCATTGCGCACACTGTTTAGTAAAGTACTTGCGACACTTCTCGCGCCGGTTTGATCTGTATTTGGCAGGATAAACACAAATTCTTCACCGCCATACCTAGCGGCGAAATCACCGCTGCGCTTAGCGACACTTTCAAGGATTTGCGCAATTGACACCAGAGCTTCATCCCCAGCCACGTGCCCATAGTTGTCGTTAAAGGGTTTAAAGAAATCAACATCAACCATTAATAGTGACAGTGGCCATTTCTCACGTGTTGCCAGTTTCAGTTCATGCTCGAGACGCTCATCAAGAGCTCGTCTGTTAGGGATACCGGTTAGTCCATCAAGTAAAGATAATTGCTGTAAGGTGATCTTTTGCTGCTCAATCGTAGCGGCAAAATAATCAATGGTGTCAGCAATATCAGATATTTCATCATTACCGGATATATGGGTCGAATTACTGAAGCCATTTGCTCTGTCTTGAACGACTGCGTTTAACCTAACGAGGCGACGAACCACGCGATTTTGAATGAAAAATACGATAATCAGCAACAGGAGTAGGGCACTGAGTACATACATACCCACATTCTGAATTTGTTCACTGATGCGAACGGACGTTCGGCGAGTTTGCGTGATCAGTGAATCACTCAGTTGATACGATTTAAAGTTAAGCAAGCGAGAGTAATCAGCAATGAGACTATGCACAAAATTGCCGCCACCCGTAACACGACCTGATAATCGTAATAGGTTTATTTGCAGTGGAAAAATGCCATTTTCACTGAGGGCTATTTGATTGAACTCTGCGACTATGGCCTGCATTTTTGGCTTTTGTGCCGCAGGAAATTGCTGAATATTGCTGTAAAGCTCATCAATGATTTCAGTGACTTTAAACGAAGATTGACGAATGGTTTGTAAACGAGACAAGTTGACGGCGTTACTGGCCAATGCAACCGCCTCAAAAATAGCAGCCCGCCAGCGTTGTAGCATTTGAATATCTTGTTTAGATAAGCTGGTATCTGTGGTGAGTTTTACGACTCTGTCGTTCAATGCGTACAAGGCTTGTTCTTGAGTTGAAAGTAAACTCGCCATCTTGATGCGGTGCAGAGCGAGGGTTTTCAACTCGAGAATTTCGCTCTCAATCGCAGTTAAGTGAAAGTCTAAATATTGGGTGCCTTCACGGCGCTCCGCTAAGCTACGAATTTCGTCAATTTTTTGATGAACATTGCGCTCTGCTATACGCAGTGCGGGTTCAGAAGACGCAAAACTCAAGCCGTCACTAATCGCAGATAAAGTGGCAATGTGGTTATTCACTTGCTCAGAGAAGACCACTTGGGGCAAAGAGTCATTAGCGATGCTATCAAGAATATTTCTGAAGTCGACCAATTTTGAATAGGCTAAAAGGGTCACGGTAATGAATATGACGAACACGCTGATAAACGAGAGTGCAAATACCGAGCTTAAAGATATTCGCGCTTTCGATTTTTTCGAGGCAGCGACAGTGGCAGAGGTGCTCGTTTCAGTCATCAGATTGCACCAGTCTTTGGCTTAGGGTCGGGCCAAGTGTTTCCTGTTGACGGATACTGTCAATGAGTACATCAACGACCATTGGTGGATCCATGTAGCCCAAAGCGATTTTGGGGCATTCGTCTAAGACTTGATATCCATCTCCGCCGTTAGCAAGATAATCTGTCGTTGCGAGCTTATAAGAACGCGTAGGGTTGATGTTTTCTCCATCAATTTTAATAGATGTGATCCTTTCGCCCACGTTATTTTTTGGTTGATAAGTGACTTCTATCCCCGAAATTTGCGGGAATCTTCCACGCACTTGCTCAATGGTACTCAAGCCATTTTCAAGGGCTTGTTTGAGTTGTTGGCCTGTGATGGTGAGTACAGCTAACTTACTGCGAAAGGGGAGCTCTTGGGCGATATCTCTTCGGGTGAGTCTTTGGCCTTCAACATAGCTCTGGTTACCACGAATAATACCGCCATTGATAAGGGCCATATCAGCATTAGCAAATTTTCGAACCGTATCAGCCACCAAATTGGCAAAGGCATTCTCTTGTGTTCTAACGCTGGTTCTTAGCGTTTGAAAGTCTCTGATGACGGTGGCTATGGGCTGGTTTAACAAACGATTTAATCGAGAGGTATAACCTTTAACTTGCCCTGCTAAAATTGGGTCGCTGGGAAAGCCAGATAATTCTTTTTCCTGCCAAGTTAGATTGGAGATATCGCCGCTTTCTTTGTCTAATGTCAGTTTGAGTTCAGCTAAATAATTAAGTTTACTCAGCACCACTGCATTAGGGTGCTTAGGCATAATTTCATTGGGTAGATTGGTGAACTCTGGGCTAGTTGTAATAGTGATATCAACCGTGTCCTTCGACAACAACTGGTCAATAAAAGGAAAGTTATAGGAGTACATAAGCACGACAAGTTCTGCGCCTTGTTCTCGTAATTCATAGGCCGAGTCTGAAATCACTTTTTGCGGGTCAAGGATCACGACTTGCTTGAGCAAGTAATCTGAAATTGCACTCTCATCTAAAATCGAAATGATGCCTATCTTAACGCCGCGTTGCTCCACAATAACATTGTCTAATAACCCGTCTACGTTAGCTTGGCTGCGTTTATCAAAGACATTGCTAGCAACAATGGGAAAAGCAGCTTCGTAGGCCCGTAAAGACAGTTCATCTTCATAATAACTGAATTCACGCTTAGTAACAGACATCGCATCTGGCTCAAGGCTATTGAGAATGTCGATGATATGCGTACCGCGATCTAAGGATGCAAGCGGACTTGGCGCTAGGCTGTTGCCACCGAACAAAAAGAAAGTGCTGGTATTTTTTTGATTTCGATAACTTTGTAGGGCGCTTGCAAGCTCTGGGTACCCACCGACCTTTTTTAGCCCAATGACGGGCATGTCAGAGGCATAAATAATGGATATGTTCTGTTTATTAGGCGCAGAAGTGGTAGACGTAGGCGTTTGTGCACAGGTAAAGAAGGTGAAAAATACACCCGTCAGTAACAGTAGTATATGTGTTCTGTTCATGACATTACCTAAATCACCTTAAAAGCTTAACTATTTGATACGTTTAATATAAATATCACATATATGATGAAATCGGTAATCAGCTTTTAGTCTAAGCTGATAAAGAGCAAAGTCACATTTTGCGGTAAAGGCAACCGAACTAACAAAGGTAAGTTCGGTTGCCTTCATCAATGACTATAGATTTTCGATAGTCTCTTTTTGCTCTTTTAACTTCGTCATTTGCATGGTGAAGTCTTCAAGCTTGGCTTTTTCTTTATCAATAACCGCGGACGGCGCATTGCTAACGAATTTTTCGTTACTCAATTTACCTTGGGTGCGGCCAAAGTCAGCTTCAATTTTTGCAAGCGCTCTGTTGATACTGTCTCTTATACACATCTTCCGAGCCCACGAGACCGAG
>OJFR01000291.1_pt1 | contig 17362 bp, 13 predicted proteins | sample 1594121 | NCBI WGS metagenome assembly OJFR01 (sample SAMN05416812, study PRJEB24817) | seawater metagenome | isolation source: Sea water | place: Canada:Atlantic | collected 2013-07 | reverse complement strand
TCTACACCTCTCTATTCGTCGGCAGCGTCAGATGTGTATAAGAGACAGGATTAAGGCTGTGCTGGAAGATTATGGTTTGGAAGAAAAGAAACTAACTCCTAATGCTTCTTTCACCAAAGACCTTGGATTCGACTCACTAGATTATTCGGAACTGATTTTGACCATGGAAGAAGAATTCAATCTTTCCATTTATTTAGACCAAGTTAATTCGCCTATTGATACTATTCATGATTTGGTTAATACCATAGACGGGATTTTGAATACTAAGTGCTAAGACACAAATAGATTTAAACGTTCATCTTGATATCTGTACTATTCAATCACCATTTTGTCCTCTTCGGATATTAAAAAATTATTGAATTTATTTATTGGCTTTTCTTTGTATTGCAATTTGGAATCTTTGATTTCCATTTTGTGTTTTTTGAAGTTCTTGTGATTGATTTTTTTGAGTAAATATTTTTTGTCAAAATAAAATTGAAATAATTATCACAAGGATTTCTTTTTTTTTTTTGCTCTAAAGCAAAATAATTTATTGGGTATCAGTAGAGTTATTAATGATATCTAAAATTTGAAAAAGAAGATTATTAACTGATAAATGACAAAACAAATAGAATATATTTTTGTTATCTGGTTTCTATTTGAATGGTTTAATGAATGATTTAGTATTGAAAACTTATCAATGAATAAATTTCTTTTTTTTTTCACAGTTCTTTTTTTTGGATTTTTTCCTATTGAATCATCTGCTCAAAATCTGGAGAAGGTACTCGAATTTCTAACAGTCCATCCTAATAATAAAGCGGTAGAAAAGGATAGCACGATATATCCTGCTAAAGCTATTTTTACTCCTGTAATTACATATGCACCAGAAACGAATTTAAGTTTTGGAATAGGAATGAAAGGCCTTTTTAAGGTGAGAGGCTCAGGGGATGAAACCAGGACATCAAATATTCCATTATCCATACAATACACTATCGAAAACAAATACCTGTTCTTTTCAGGTTTCGAAATATTTTCTCCGCAAGAACGATATATGCTTACAGGAAATATTCGAATACAATCATTTCCCAGTTTGTATTTCGGTGTAGGACAGGATACTCCTAAATCTAATGAAGAAAAGTTTGCCTATTCTCAAATACTTATAGAACCCATATTTCTAAAAAACTTATTTCGGAAACACCTCTTTTTTGGAGGAGGCATTCGCTATAATCGAATCTCGGGCATGGAAGTAGAGCCCGAAGGTTTACTAGGTTTATCTGAGCAATCAGGAGCGAGTGGATCCACCTCTTCAGGAATACAACTGGCTATTATCTTAGACAGTAGAGATAATATTTTAAATGCCAGTAAAGGAATGTTTATTGGACTTACACATGGTTTTTATGGTAGTTTTTTGGGTGCCACACAGAACTACCAGTTGACAAGATTGGATTTTAGATATTATATGCAACCACTAAAAAAGCCATCTAGTATTTTAGGAATTCATTTCTTGGCTCATTTTAGTCATGGAAATACCCCTTTACTAGAGCAGGCAAGACTCGGAGGAAATGAAATCATGAGAGGGTATTTTGAGGGACGTTTCACAGAAAGGCATTTATTGGCGACACAAGTTGAATGGCGTCAAAAGTTATCGTACAGATGGGGAGTGGTAGGATTTGCTGGAATCGGCACAGTTGCTCCTTCGATTAGTGAATTTAATCTTGACTATATTCGACCCTCTTTAGGAGTAGGTGTTCGATTTTTAATTGACGCTGAGGAAAACTTGAACCTAAGACTAGATTATGGAATTGGTAATGAAAAAAACAATTATTATTTTAAAATTGCCGAATCTTTTTGAAATACTCATTTTCTTAAAAATTTACTAAAACAACTTTCCTGCTTATTTTTTAACCGTTCCTTAATACCTTTTTTTTTCTTTTCCAAAATGCTTTACCTGTAATTTTGTACTATTCAATTCCTATTTAGTCCTTCCTAGATGTTTAAAAAACATGGCATTTAATTTTTGTTTTTTCTTTGTATTCTAAAAGGTTAACCGGAGTCACCTTGTTGATAAAAGTCAAAAAAGTGCTTGAGAAAAATTTTAGTTATTTATGAAAAAACACATTTTACTTACACTTATAATATTTGTTTTTGCTTTAAAAGTGCATGCGCAAAATGGATTTATTTTTCATTTTAAAACTGGATATACATTTAATTCTAAAATTGAATTAAACAATCAAGCGGTAAGAAAATCTAGAGGATATACTGTTGACTTTGGAGGAACCTACAAAATTATTGTTTTTAAAAAATGGTATTCCGAATTTGGATTAGCAGGAAGAACTATTTTCTCCTCAGGTGAAATAGATGAAATAAGTTTTAATGCTAGGACATTGAGAGCTTTGATGATTGCCAATGTAGGATTTCAAATATCGAATCAATGGGAAATTTACACAGGGGTCGTTTTTCAAAATAACAATGACTTTACAAAAATAGATTTTAGAGTAAAATATTTTTGGAGACTAAATCACATCATAGGTATACGTTATGTCATTGCTCCTAAATGGAATTTGACGAGTAGTTGGAGTTTTGATTTAAGAAATTTATCTGATCCTTTTTTAATAAACGATCCCAAGTTTTTATTTCAAATTGGTGTAGAGAGACAATTATAAGATTAGAGTTTTAGCAACGGTTCAATAACAAAGAACATTATGAAAAAAATAATATTTATATTTTCTGTCATCCTCTTTTTTGGATGTTCGACCTTTGAAGTTAAAAATGATTTATCTGCATTGGATTTGGATTACGATTCACTAAGTCCTGAACTTATGGAAACTGATTTACCAGTTATCAACATTACAGTTGATCCAAATGAATTCGAAGATATGTTTGAGCGGATTGAAGAGGAAATTGAGATCGATGGTTATTTTAGAATGTATAGAAATCAAGAATTAGTAATCGATGATAAAGAAGTTGAAATAGAATTAAAAGGAAATTTCTCAAAACAATTTGACTTAAAATCTTTAGGGATAAAATTTGAGAAAAAATATGATAACAGTAGTCGTAAATTGATTAATCCACCTGTAATATTACCGCATCATAATTTAGATAAAATAAAAGCTATTCGACTTAGAAATTCAGGAAATGATTTTAAGCGAACAATGCTTAAAGATTTAAGTTATACGCAACTAGCAATTCAGACAGGAATGGATTTGGATTTGACTTATGGGGAACAATCTATAGTTTTTATCAATGAAAAATTTTACGGTTTGCTCAATCTCAGAACCGAATCAAATGCTCATGGAGTAGCAGGACTTCATGGCTCGAAAAAAAGCGAAGTGACTTTAGGTAAAATGGAAACGCAATCGCTCGTTAAAAAGGATGGAGATTTTGAACGGATAGATAATTTAGTTGAAGCAGTAAATAGCAAGGATCTGGATTATTTAAAAAATGAAATTGACATCAATAACTTCATTGATTATTTGGTTTTCCAAACTTATATTTCCAATACTGATTGGCCCCACACTAATGCTAGATTTTATGCGATTAGAGATTCTAAATTTCGATTTGTTATTTTTGATTTAGATTCTGCCAATAGGTTTGACCTCAAACGTTCCCCTATTTCTTTAATCGATAAAAGAGCAAAGAATTTTATTTCAGATTTGTTTTTTGTGCTTTATGAAGACTCAGATTTTCGTACACAATTTTGGAATAAATATCAATATATTTTAAGTCAAAATTTAATGTCAAAAACTACTTTTAAATCTTTTGTACACTCAAACTTAGAAAAGATAAAAACAGAAATGCAATTTAATATCCAGAAATACAACATTCCAGAATCAAAAATTGAATGGCTTATCGAAGTAGATAAAATGATTCAAATGTTTGAAGAAAGAGATAATAACATTGGAAATTTAGTGACGCAAGAAATTGAAGGATAAGAAATTGAGCATGCTGTCCTTTCCTTTCTCTTTTGGTTTTGGTGACAGAAATTGCTTAGCATAAAATCTGTATTGAAAATAGAAAGATGAATAAGATGATGAAGTCTTATTTGCCTTTCTATTCTTTGTAAATGTATTGTTTTGTGATTTGATGCTTTATTGAATTTCTAGACTGGCGGATGAAATCCGTAACCTTAATCCGTGTAGCACTATAAGTGCTAACGAGCGGCTTTCTTTTTATTTGTATTTTGCTTTGTGTTGGACAGCAGGGGGAGGGTAGTAAAAAGAATTGAGACATTTTTGTATTTTAAAAAAGGATTTCGAGCGCCGAAAATTGAATACTAATTGAAAATTTCGTATTCTTAGTTTTTTAATTTATCCAACAATAAGACTCCAACAATGAAAAAAGTAATTCTATTTTTAATCTTTTTTCCAATCCTTCTCTTTTTCATTCTAATCAATATTCGCCCTAGACCAAAGGCATTGACAACGTATTTGGTGCAGCCCACCAGCCCTCCAAAATCTAATGAGTTGAGTGTTCAATTTTTAGGCAACACCAATCTACTTTTTAGCGATGGAGCGACTCATATTTTGACGGATGGTTTCTTTAGTCGCCCTTCGGCTTTTAAAGTACTAAGCGGAGAAGTCAATCCAAATCGCGAAGTGATTATTGAAGAATTAAAAAAAGCAAATATCACCACCTTGGATGCACTCATCCCTTTACATTCACATTTTGACCATGCCATGGATGTGGGCGTGGTGGCAGATTTGACCGAAGCAAAACTCATCGGGTCTTCTTCAAGTATCAACATCGGAAAAGGCTACGGATTATCAGCGGAACAAATGCAAATTCCGCCACTCAACGAACCGATTTTTGTAGGTAAATTTAAACTGACTTTTATCGCTTCTCGACATTGGCAATATCCTGACAAGGCGCAGCGCGATAAATTATTAGACCAAGATATTGAAGCACCCATTATTCCTCCAGCATCCATTTATGATTACAAAGAAGGCATCAGTTACACCTTATTGATTGAGCACGATTCCACCAAAATTGCGGTACAAGGTAGCGCAGGATTTAAGAAGGATGCCATAGCAGATTTTGATGCAGATATTTTATTTTTGTCTATTGCGGGATTGGAATCGATGGATGATAGTTATAATCAAAACTTTCAAGATTATGTGGTCGAAGCCGTTCAGCCAGAAGTTTTAATTCCGATTCATTGGGATGATTTTACGGTGCCTTTATCCACTAATTTAAAAACGACGCATTTACTTTTCAATTGGCTTTACGGGGGCAATTTAGAGAAGGCATTTGAAATCGTAGAACAGCATAATCTTTCTAAGGATAGAAAAATTAAAGTCTTACCAGTTTGGGAATCTTTTAAAATGACAGATTTAATCGAGCGAAAATAATAGACCCGCTGTCCAAGACAAAGCAGACTGACAAATAAAAGGAAAGCTGCTCGTTAAATGTTTTACATTTATACGGATTAAAGTAGCGGGCTTTGTCCGACAGTCTACAAGTTTATGGGGAAAAAACAGATTATACCGCTCGCTCTATGCCTATCTACCCAAAAAGTAAACGCTGGCACAGAAGCTTAACTTCGTGCCTTCTAATTTGTGTTGCATCTCGCTAGCGCAATCTCTTTGAGATTGTGTTTAGCATTAACCAAGTCTGTGACTTTGCTACGATATAGAAAAATAATTTCCAAAACGCTTTACTTTACATTTCGTACTATTCAATCAAAAAGAATTAAGAGCAAAAGCAATTTGATGATTTGTTTTTATATTTGTAATATGAATACCATAGCTTTGAAAACAGAATAGTTCTTTTACATTGAAGTTGTTTAAAAACTCATTAAGACAGAATGAAAGATTCACTTGAAAAATATATTAAGTTAAAAGTTGACAATCCTTCTGATAAGGAAATACAGGAAATACTTGATATCTTTGAACTAAGGCATTTCAACAAAAAAGAATTCATTAAACGACCATTTACCATCAGCAAAGAGATAGGTTTTTTAGTAAAAGGAAATGTTAGAGCTGTTTTCTATAAGAAGGATGGTGAAAAGGCAACTTTTAGAATTCTCCAGGAAAATAACTTTGTTGGCGATATCATCAGTATAAAAATGCAAGAAGCAACGCCTATAGCTTTTGAGTCCATGAATAAGGTTACGATACTAATCACTTCTATCGAAAAAATGCATGATTTATTGAAAGGGAATCTTGCTCTTAATATAGTAATGAGAGAGCATATTGCAAATACTGCTATGGAATTGGGTAGAAGACATTTACTTTTTTTAACAGGAAATGCTAAAGAAAGATACCAATTCATTTTAGAGCAGAACCCTAATCTTTTTAAGGAATTCCCTCTACATTTAATAGCCTCTCTTATTGGTATTACGCCCACCCAACTGAGCAGAATTAGAAATAAAAATTCAGATTAGAAATTTCTCAACATTTGTTGAGGATTTTAAAGGTGCTATCATTTTACCTTTGTGTTTATATAAAATAAAACCTAGTTTTTATGAAGCAAATCATTTTTATTTTTCTGTTTTTTATTCTTGGTAATTCCTTATTTGCACAAAGCAATGAAAAAGGATTAAAACTTTCCCTACAAACGGATTTAATAGCTTACACCACTTCAGGAGGATGGAGTGCATGGTTAGCCCTGCAACATCATCAAAATAAACTTTCATTTGCTTATGTAAATTTCCCAGATAGATATGCGGATTATTCGGAAGAGACAGGTTTGATAGAGAACGACCAATTTTTTAGAATTCAATTAGCTCGATATTTTAATCCAGAATCGAAGATGAAAAACTTTTATGTCGGAGCCAATTTTGAATATCATTTGAGAGAATTAGAAGAAGAAGCAACAAGTGAAACTTTAGAGGAGACAGGTTTTAAAATTGCTCCAATAATTGGTTATGAATGGCATCCATGGAAGAAAAAAGAAAATGCCCTTCAAAATTTTTCTTTAGCAATTTGGGCTGGACCTACTTTTCTTTTGGGATATGATGAGGACTTCACATTTCAACAGACTGGAAGTATCTATGAAGCTAGAGAATCTATAGAAGTCTCATTAGGTGTTCTGGTGAGTTATACTTTTTTCAAAAAATAAAATTCGACTATCGGTAATAAATCTACCTTTTTTATTTCTTAAAATTTTTTCAAAAAATTATTAAACATGAAATCTTTTTCATTAAGCCAATACTTATTGGCACTAGCATTTCTATGTCTTTTTGCAGCATGTAAAGATGATGACGAAATGACTACAGACCCAGACCCTCCGGTATTACCGATAATTGAATTACCCAATTTTGTAGCATTTTCCTCTGGTGCAAATCCTATGTTACCTGAAGGAATTGAATTTGATTACGACCGGGAATCTTTTGTTATATCTTCTGCTGTAGGAGCTGGAATTAATTTGGTTAGTACAAGTGGAGCAGTATCTCCATTGGTAACACCACAAGTTTTTGGAGGAAATGGAATTTTTGGGTTGCAAATAGATAGAGACCATGACCGATTATTGGCAGTCTCTTCCAACCTACAAAATCCAATGGTGGCTAATCTTTTTATTTTTAAATTAAGTGATGGTTCGATGATTCACAATGTCGATTTATCTACCCTTCGACCAGGATTAAATTTTGTCAATGATGTTGCCGTTGATGCCAATGGCGATGCTTATGTAAGCAACTCTGACCAAGGCGTAATTTTTAAAGTAGATATGGATGGTAATGCTTCTGTCTTTTTTGAAGATGCTAATTTTGCACCTGCTGACCCAACGATGGAAACAGGATTTAATGGTATTGAATATCATCCAAATAACTATCTAATTATCAGCCATTATGAAACGAGTAAATTTTACAAATTGGATTTATCAAATCCAACAGAAATGAAAGAGGTGAGTTTGCCTGCTGGTTTTGTGGTAGGAGGTGATGGCATTTATTTAGATGAAAATGAATTGGTAGTAGTCAATAATTCGGCAGTCGGTTTTGTTTCAAAATTTGAAACGACCGATGATTGGGCGTCTGGAACATTAAGCGGAGACACTTATGCAACAGGCGATATTTTCCCAACGGCTGTGGTAAAAGTTAACGATACTTATATGATTAGCAACTCCTATTTCAACTATCCTGCTTATGCAAATAATCCTGTAAACTATCTTATTTCCAAAGCTACTTTTGATAATTCAGAAAGGTTCGCAGGTTCCTCCTCAGAGCTTCCAAGAGTGAATACTCCTATCATGCCATTTGGATATGGTACGAGTTATCCAGCACCTTTTTATGCCGATTGTTCGACTCCAATCGGAACAGGTATTTCTGACTTACGAGGAGATTGGACGGAGCAGACCGTTACGATTGGAGGAATAGAATTTCCAGCACAAGCAGGTGCACACTCGGAAAGAATCGAGCAATGTGGCAATCGAATTCTTATTGTTTCTACTGGCGCTTTACATGAAGTATTTTTGGATGATGATTCCATGTACAATGGTGTCAACGACGTCAATCCTATGGGACAACCAATTCATGCTACTGGACGATTTGAAAATAACACCATGATATTAACTCCAATATTTCCACCTCAATCAGGAGTGATGTTACCTGATGTTACTAGGGAATTGATTCAGGATGATAATGGGGTAGAGGTATTGAAATTTTTTAATGCTCAATTGCAGAGTATTAGATATTTGAAAAAGAATTAAGAACAAAAGGAATTTGATGATTTGTTTTTAAGAATATAAAAGGTAAATAAGATAGAGATTTCTTATTTACCTTTTTTTTTGTAAATGTATTGTTTTTTGCAAAATAAAAGGCAGAAGACTAATCCATCCTCTGATTTACAAATTTCCGATATTACTTTTGAATCTATTTAAAAAATAAAAATCTTAATAAAAATTATATTTTTTAGGTTTTAAAACCTAAATTTAATTATATTTTTAGACCCTAAAAAGAATACTAAAAAAAAGACTTATGGCAAATCAAGATTTAGTAGTAGAAACCATTTCAGATGGAACTAAAATGGCACAAAATCAAACAAGAGAATTACGTTGGGCGATGTCAGGTATTAAACGTAGAGCTATTCTAGCCAGACTACCATTAATTTCTTCTCTTATTCCAAAATCAATGATTTCTTATGTTGGAAGCAATTTACCAGTTAATGGAATGATGTTACATGGCGGAGGACCGATGCATTCAGCAGGAACAATTGATGAAAAAGAATGTTGTGTTGACCCTTTGACTTTAGACCCTGATGACCCTGATTTTATTGCAAAGACTTCTGGAGGTTTAAAATATATTAATGATGAAACTTTTGAACCTGCTCATCCTGAAAGAATCATCGGCAACTTTACTGCAGTCAATCGTTTTTTAACAAATGTATCCAAGGATTTTATTGCCGCAAGTTTAGACAGAAAAATTATTCCTCAAAAATCGACTAGAGAAAGAATTGAAGCTTACTTAGCAAGTGTTCGAGAATGTAAAAAACTAGAACGAAAAATTATTTTGGAACAAACCGCTACATTTGCTTTTCGGTCAAAAGATTGCCCAAACAATAACGATTGGCGAGAACCTGTTACCGATACCATTCATGGAATTATGTTTTTTGAATGGGGTGTAAAAGGTCAGAAATTTACAGGAACAATTTTAGGAGGAACAGGGAAGTATGCTGGAGCAACTGGCGAATTTCACAGAGAGCGATTGTTAGCTCCAAATTTTGCTGGAGCCGAAACTTTTAGAATTACTTTCCCTGGATTGCCTTTGCCTGATTATTATCCGATGTAAGTTTAAGAATAAAGTTTAAGTTCAAAAATCAAAAAAGCCTTTTCAAGTTTGAAGGATTTAAACTTGAATTTTATTCTTTAACTTGAATTTTTTTTAATTCAAAACAAAATGAAGAAATCAACTTTCACAATTTTTACCATCCTATTTTTTTGTTGGCATTCTCTTTTTTCATTGGACACCATATATAATACTCCTCCAAACATCGTACTTATCCTTGTCGATGATGCCGCCTTGATGGATTTTGGATGCTATGGGGGAGAAGCCTCCACACCAAATATTGACAGACTAGCCAATCAAGGAACTATGTTCCTCAACCATCATGCTTCACCGATGTGTGCGCCTTCTCGTTCTATGTTGATGACAGGGTACGATAGTCATTTAACAGGAGTTCCAAATCTACCTATTTTCACCCCACCTGAATATGCTGCTAAACCAAGTTATAAAGGTGTTTTAAATAACAAGGTATTTACGGTGGCAACTAGATTGAAAAAAAAAGGTTATCATACTTTTACAACAGGTAAATGGCACTTGGGACATACCGCAGAAACTTTACCTACGAAGCGAGGTTTTGACCGTTCCTATATTTTGGATGCCTCGGGTGCGGATAATTATGAACACAAACCATATTTACCAACCCAATCTTCCAAACCACCATGGTACAAAGATGGTCAACTCATTGACTTACCAGAAGACTTTTATTCTTCGAAAAATTTGGTAGATGAGCTGATTAATTTTATGGAAGAAACTCCAAAAGATGAAAATCCATTCTTTGCCTATTTGGCATTCCAAGCGATTCATATTCCAGTCCAAGCTCCAAAAGAATATACTGAAAAATATATCGAGACTTATGAAAAAGGGTGGGGCACCATTCGCCAACAACGATATGAAAATGCAAAAAAGTTAGGTATCATTCCACCTGAAGCTCCTTTGGGTAATATGCTTCCTGTTTTAAAAAAATGGGAGGCGCTAAGTGAAGAAGAAAAAAAATATAAAGCCAAAGCCATGGCAGTCAATGCAGGGATGTTGGAGGCGATGGATTTTCATATTGGAAGATACATCAAGTATTTAGAATCCAATGGAAAATTTGACAACACCATCTTTATTATTACCTCTGATAATGGCCCTGAAGCAAGTGCAACTGGGGATGTACAGTCTATGAAAATGTGGATGAAGTATCAAGGATTAGATCAAGACTATGAACGTTTGGGAGAAAAAGGTTCCATGAATTTTATCGGAGCTGAATTTGCAAGTGCAGCTGCTTCTCCAAGTTCCTTTTTTAAATTTTATGCAGGGGAAGGTGGTTTACGAGTACCCCTTATTTTTTCGGGTTCTAAAATTCCATCTGGAAATTCAATCGGGTCATTTTCAATAATAACAGATATTACTCCAACGATACTTTCATTAGCAGGAATTGATAAACCTGAATTGGCACCAGCAGGTTCTATGACAGGTAAAAACTTATTTCCATTAATCAATGGTCAAGTAGAAAATGCCTATTCTCCTTCTGAACCGATAGGAATGGAAGCAGCAGGTCAATGTGCTTTATTCAAGGGAAATATGAAATTGGTTAGAAATGGAAGACCCTATGGTGATGGTGTTTGGAAAATGTATAATTTGAAAAAAGACCCTGGCGAAACTTATGATTTAAAAGAAGTACAACCTCAAAAATTTGCAGAATTAATTCGAGATTATTCAGACTATACTGAAAAATATGGCGTCCTAGAAATGGGAATTAATTATGAACCGCTTTTGGAAATAGAAAATAAAATTATTGTAAAATTAGGGAAATCAATTCGACCTTGGTTGTTGGGAATTGTAGTTTTATTGATTGGTTTAATTTTTTGGAGGCGGAGGAAAAGGTAAATGTCAAGTTATTGATATTGCTATGAAAGAGGACTCTATAGTGTTAATATCAGTATCCCATACCTTACATCACTTGTAGCAATGATTATCAGAATACGGAAATAATTTGTTAGAATCTATTGCTCATTTCTATGATGTTTATGAGACAAAAGATAGAAAATACATCTCAATCGATTCTTTAGAACCTTAGTTCTATTCATTATTATTTGAAAAATCTGGTTTAGATTCTGAGTCCTAGCAATTTCAGCAAAAGAATGAAGTGCAATATTAGAGGTCAACTTTTTATCGATTTCGGCTTTGCGAGCAATCGTTTTTAAATGCTCTTTGATTTGAATGGTTCATACCAGTTAATCGTTAAACACATCCATTGCATTATCCAAATCTTTATTGATAATCTTTGCATAGACTTCTGTGGTACGAACCGAGGCATGACCTAACAATTTACTTACATGATGGATTTTCATTCCTTTACTGAGGGCTCTAGTTGCCCAGGTATGGCGACTGGTATGAAAGCTTATTTTTTTTTCTATGCCTGCGATTTTAGCTAATTTCAAAAGGTTTTTATTAGCATAGGCATTTTTACCATTAATAGCATCTGATAATTTATCAGAGTTTTCATAGTCCTTGTCTGAATCTAATAAGGGGAATATATGGTCACTTGGTTTTTGTCCTTCTATTTTATATTTTTCGATTAATTCTAAAGATTTGTCAGGAAGTTTGATTGATACAGTACTGTTTGTTTTATAGGTGTCGATGATGATATGTGTCCCATTAAAGTGAATCCATTTTAATCTGCAGATGTCTGAAATTCTTAGTCCACCCGTATAACAAGCAAAAACGAAAACATCTTTATGGATAGCAATTTTATGTTTAGGATTTACTTCACATTCTTCAAATGCTTTTAACTCCATTTCAGTTAAGTAGACTTTAGTAGTCTTTTCCCATTTCAATTTATAGCGATTGAAAGGATTCTTTTCGAACGGTAGTAAATCATCATCAACAGCTTCATTGAGAATTCTTCTAAAAGATTTCAAGTCCGTGTGTATAGTGTTTTCCTTATTGCCATGTTTTTTGAGTAAGAAGTATTCATAATTTTTTAGAAAGGAAGTGGTCATATCTTCTAAGGTAAAATGCTTTCCATCGAGATGGTCTTTAAGCTTATTGAGTGCAGAACGGAATCTTTTATAAGTTCTAGTTTTACCTTTACTTTGAAATTTTCTTTCGATGAAATTATATCCATACTCTAAAAACTTAGGGGAAGAGGAATTGGCTTTCGGTGAAAAGCTAGGCAGACCCTGAATTAATAATTCACGCAGATTTAGCAACTTATAAATTAATGAAAGTTGCTAAAAGTTATTATCTTTGAATAGATTTAGCAATTTATAAATCAATGAAAGTTGCTAAAAGTGCAAATAAAAATAGATTTAATAAAACATTCAACAATTATGGCAATTGAATTTATTGGTAGAAAATTAGAAAAAAAAGTTCTAAAAGAGGCAATTGATTCTTCGGAAGCAGAAATGGTTGCAGTAATAGGAAGGCGTAGAATCGGTAAAACATTTTTGATTACTTCTGTTTATGAAAAGCAAATTGTATTTGAAATATCAGGACTACAAACGGTGTCTTTAGAAGGGCAATTAAAAAATTTTGCAGCACAATTGACAAAAGTTATTAATCCTGATTTTCCTATTCAAACCCCGACTGGTTGGTTTGAGGCATTTCAATTATTGATAAATTACCTTAAACCAATAATGGGCAAAGACAAAAAGGTGGTGTTTTTTGATGAATTACCTTGGTTAGCCACAGCTAAATCAGATTTTTTAACTGCTTTAGCCTATTTCTGGAATAGTTGGGCGTCACGAGAAAATATTGTTGTGGTGATTTGTGGCTCTGCCGCCTCATGGATGATTCAGAAAGTAGTGCACCATAAAGGCGGGCTACACAATAGAATTACCAAACGAATTTATCTCCAGCCCTTTACCTTAGCGGAAACAGAAAAATACTTAAAAAGTCGCCATATTAATTTTGACCGTTATCAGATTATGCATTTATATATGGCGATAGGAGGAATCCCACATTATTTAAAAGAAGTCAAGGCTGCTCGAAGTGTCATTCAAAATATTGATTATCTCTGTTTTTCCAATGCAGGGATTTTAACAGATGAATTTTCAAAATTATATCCATCATTATTTGAAAAGGCGGACAATCATATTGCGGTGGTTAGAGCTTTGGCTAAAAAGAGAAAGGGATTGGTGAGAAAGGATATTATTGAAATAGCAAAAATTACTAATGGAGGAGGAACAACTAGAGTTTTAGAAGAATTGGAGCAATCCGGATTTATTACTTCTTATCATCCGTTTGGTAAAAAGAAAAAAGAGAAATTGTATCGGTTGACGGATGAATATTCTCTCTTTTATTTACAATTTATAGAAGATAAAGTAAATGCAGGCCCAGGCACTTGGCAGCACTTAAGCCAAAGCGCTGCATATAAAAGTTGGAGTGGTTACACCTTTGAAAGCATCTGTATAAAACACCTTTTACAAATCAAAAAAGCCTTGGGAATTGCCAATGTTTATATAGTTCCTTACTCTTTTACAAAAAAAGGTAAAGCAAATGATAAAGGGACACAAATAGATTTAGTTTTGGATAGAGCAGACTCCGTTATTAATTTAATAGAAATGAAATTCCATAAGGAAGTTTATAGTATTTCTAAATCCTATGCGGAACAATTAAATCAAAAAAAGGATGTTTTTCGAAGCACTACTAAAACGAAAAAACACCTCTCTTGGGCTTTGATAACTGCTTTTGGTTTTAAGTCCAATAAGCATAGTTTAGGATTAATTGAAAATCATATTACTTTGGATGTTTTGTTTGAAGATATCTCTTTAGATTATTAAATCAATAAAATAGACTTTATCCTTATACTGGCATTGGAGTTGAATGAGTTCGGAAACTCTAAGTCCATAATCTAGCATTATTACTTTCTGCTCATGTGAGTTTATTGTTATGAAATGACTTTTGTTAATGATTTTTTTTTATTAGAAGCATGAAGCTACAATTCTATAGTACGGAACACTTAATAGAATTGTATTGATTATAGCCCAACAATAAGAATGTTGTTGGGTTTGAATTTCTATTAGTTGCTAAATGTATATAAAAATAGATAGATTTAGCAACCAATAGAAATGCTAATTATTAGATGATTCCAATTTTAGTAGTGATTTATACAGTCTTTTTGACTTAATTTTTATTAACAGTAGCAGGCTTTAAAAACATCAAATCATCATAGCCTTCAATGTGGTCGAAGCCAATTTTTTTGTAAAACGCCTTTAGTTTATAAAATGATTTTTCAAAATCTTTGTCTAATTTTCGGAGATTCATTTCCTCTTCACATTCAGAAGTTTTTTCATCATCATCGAACTCAAATTGTATTGGAAAAGTTTGGACTACAAATAAACTGCAGCTACTTGCAAACTTAATATAGATGTCTTTTATGATTTTTTCACCTAATCTTTTCTCTTGGTATTCTTCAATTATTTCAAACCTCTGGATGATGCAGATGTCTTTTTTAGTAATGTCATTATTGTAGAATTTAAGGACGTCCTCATTAACTTTATTTTTATCGAAATTTGCAATTTGCTCCCCAATACGTAAGGTGTATTCTTCCGTTTCAAAAACAGATTCCATCCCAAAACCATTATTCATAGCAGAGCCAAATAGCATTAATCGAATTTCTAAGAAACCAATTTTTTCTTCCTGGTAAGTTTTTGTATCAACTGCAAATATTTCAGCATGATAAGAACTGACATATTTATTGCAAGTTTTATCATCAAGGATGATGAACGAATTGTATCTTGCTTCAAAAGTTTTATTTTTCATTTTAGTATGTTTATTTTATAAAAAGTATTCTTGAAAATTTAATTGTTAAATACATCCATCGCATCGTCCAAATCCTTATTTATAATCTTAGCATAGACTTCTGTAGTTCGAACTGATGCATGACCTAACAATTTACTTACGTGGTGGATTTTCATGCCTTTGCTAAGTGCTCTTGTTGCCCAGGTATGTCGACTAGTATGAAAGCTGATTTTTTTTTCGATACCCGCGAGTTTTGCTAATTTCAAAAGATTTTTATTAGCATAGGCATTTTTACCATTGATGGCATCTGATAATTTATCAGAGTTTTCATAGTCCTTGTCTGAATCTAATAAGGGGAATATATGGTCACTTGGTTTTTGTCCTTCTATTTTATATTTTTCGATTAATTCTAAAGATTTGTCAGGAAGTTTGATTGATACAGTACTGTTTGTTTTATAGGTGTCGATGATGATATGTGTCCCATTAAAGTGAATCCATTTTAATCTGCAGATGTCTGAAATTCTTAGTCCACCCGTATAACAAGCAAAAACGAAAACATCTTTATGGATAGCAATTTTATGTTTAGGATTTACTTCACATTCTTCAAATGCTTTTAACTCCATTTCAGTTAAGTAGACTTTAGTAGTCTTTTCCCATTTCAATTTATAGCGATTGAAAGGATTCTTTTCGAACGGTAGTAAATCATCATCAACAGCTTCATTGAGAATTCTTCTAAAAGATTTCAAGTCCGTGTGTATAGTGTTTTCCTTATTGCCATGTTTTTTGAGTAAGAAGTATTCATAATTTTTTAGAAAGGAAGTGGTCATATCTTCTAAGGTAAAATGCTTTCCATCGAGATGGTCTTTAAGCTTATTGAGTGCAGAACGGAATCTTTTATAAGTTCTAGTTTTACCTTTACTTTGAAATTTTCTTTCGATGAAATTATATCCATACTCTAAAAACTTAGGAGAAGCAGTTCCAAGAATTGTTGCTTTGATATCTTTGGTTCGTACATTTACATCTTTAGTATGCAACTCGACATAGGTGCCAAGCACATCAGAAATTTGTTTTTTCAGCCATGCATTTAGTCTAGTTGAATTAGGGTAAGAGCTTTTGATTTTTTGTTCATCCTGATTCCAAGAGGAGGGAGGAAGTCTAAAATTTAGGGAAATGTACTGAGGTTTTCTATCTTTAATCATGCGAATATAAAGAGGAGCCTCACCAGATTTATTGGTTCTCTCAGTTCGGAGAATTAGTTTTACTGTTGCCATGTTTTCTCGTATATTTATGTTTAATACAAATATACGCAAAAAGGTGCTAATGGTAAAACATTGGTTAAACAATTTGGTGATTTTTTGACCTTATTTTACTTTATATGTTATTAATGATTTTGTATTTAGTTGATAATCAGGTTTTTAAATAAAAAATAAAGTATAATTAATATGTTTACAAAGAGCCGCCTCGGGTACTCATAAATGCGTAACTAGTTGGTAATCAACTTGTTGCGCATTTTTATTTCTATGTGGTTAAACAATGGTAAAACAATTGAATGATGATGCCTATATGTCGATGATAAAACAAAATATGGGCTTGTAAAAGTGATTTAAAAATTCTTTAAAAAGAGTTAATCGAAATCCCTCGGTTAGCTCTTTTTTTTTGCGGATATTCCACCCCTATTTAAAATGTATCTGAGATCATGAAAAAATCTAAATCAATGAAAATTTTATAAACATCTAGAATACGGATAATAAGTGGTTGGGATACAAGGGAATAGCTTTGTACTTAGAATAATCAAAAACAGAAAAAAATCAATGAGTACAAAGCAAAAAAATAAAAGTCAACTAATTTTAAAATTCAAATAAAGTTTGTTTTCAAAAAAATAGAAACTATAATTTCAATATAAACTCTGTCAAATCTGTCTCTTATACACATCTGACGCTG
>OJFR01000286.1_pt1 | contig 17484 bp, 17 predicted proteins | sample 1594121 | NCBI WGS metagenome assembly OJFR01 (sample SAMN05416812, study PRJEB24817) | seawater metagenome | isolation source: Sea water | place: Canada:Atlantic | collected 2013-07 | reverse complement strand
GTAGAAACGTTGGGTGGAGGTGATGTTTTGGCGGGTTATCGATATGCTTTGGCTGCTATTGTAGTAGCAGGTGTCATTCAGTTTTTGTTCGGACTCCTAAAAGTAGGAAAGCTAGGTGACTTCTTTCCTTCTGCAGCAGTACATGGTATGCTCGCAGCTATTGGGGTAATTATTATGGTGAAGCAATTATTTGTGGCCTTAGGTACTTCTGCAGAAGGTGGTGGTCATGGTAATGACCAAGGCAGTAATCGTGGGGTTCTCGTTGCTGGCGAGCACTACACCGCAGATGAAGACGACACTTCGTCGTTGGCAACGCGCGCGTCGACGGCCAGAGACCCTGTTCCGGAGCTCGTGCAACTCGCACAAGCAGAGCTGAAGAAACGCTGGCACGCAATGCAAGACACCCCAACGCGGCGTGCAGCCAAATCGTCCCGGCCCCAGGCTCAGAGTTCGCGAGTGCCGCAGCAGCAGGAGGAGGAGGAGGAGGAGGAGGAACAATGCCCCAGCCGACTCCAGCAGGATTGACATTGGCGCCACACTCGCGGTGGTGGCGGTGCGGAATGGTGATGGTGCCATGCTGCGCACCGTGCTGGAGGCCAAGGCGGATGTGAACGAGGTGTGTGCTGACGGCACAACGGCCATGTTGGAGGCTGTGCACAGGCGCCGACAGGACTTGGTGAACCTTCTGATCGAGGCCAAGGCAAGCATGAATCGCCACTCCTCACCAAACACCGCCAACGCCGACGTCGACGCGGCTGCGGGCGTACCTGTGCGGCAGCCAGCGCGGCCGCTGGAAATAGCGGTCTTCCGTGCGTCTGACTGCACGCTCACGGAAGAGGACCACACGAAGCTGAGTGATATCGTGCGTGCCCTACTTGAAGCTGGTGGTGACCCGCGCTCGGCGCAGCAACTGGCGCTGGAACGCTACGGGGATGAGTTTCTGGCCATTCTCAACGGTAACGATGACGCCACTGGTGTTGCAGAGCCCGCCGGCCCGGATGGCAACGAGATCCTTGCCCTGGCCCTGGCCAACATGAGCCCGGCCGCCATTGCCCACCAGCAGAACCTGAATGAACAAACCGTGTACCGGGAACTAGCGAAACTGGTCACCGCGAATCAACTCAGCCTGGAACAGGCTCTGGGCATCAGCGAAACGGAAATCGGCATTATCCAGGACGCCCTGCTCAGCCAGGCCAATCTGGCCGAAGACACCTTCAGCTACCGGCAATTGAAAGAGCAACTGGCCGACGACTGGCCCACCGGGGTGCTGCATTGCGTGCGGCAGGCCATTCTCGCCACTGTATAAGCCTTCATGTACCCATACGCAGGGGTCAGTCATCCACCGGCAACCGCTTTAAAGAACGGGAAAACTGCAGGATCAGGAAATTGATCAACGATAGCACCAGGGCAATCTCATACCGGCTGTAAGCCACCGAGATGCCGATGGCGCCGGTATTCCACAGACTGGCCGCCGTGGCGGTACCACTCACATTGGCACCATCCTTTAAAATCGCACCGCCACCGATAAAGCCCATGCCGGTGATGATGCCGTACATGACCCGGGCTTCCGCATCCGAGCCCGTGTATACCTGCATACCCACCAGCATATAGCCACAGGCCGCCACAGAGACCAGCGGAAAGGTGCGCAGCCCCGCGCCACGGGCTCGCTGCTCGCGGTTCCAGGCCACCGGCAGTGCCAACAAAAAGGCGATGCCCAGTTGGTACAGGTGGGTAACGACTTGATTCCAGTCCAGCTCTTGCATCAAGCCTCCTCCCTCTCAGTCAGTATTGCCATTGTGACCCTGGCTACGCCAATCATTGCAATCCTTTTTGTCACACCCTGTAAGCAAAAGCTTACAGCGCAACAACAGAGCATTCCGGCCCGGCAAGCTAGTCTTGACCTTGTTTAAAAAACAAGCAACGGGGTAGTTCATGGAATACGAAGAGCAATTGGATCTGGAATGGGTACCCGAGGCCGTAGAGGGTATTTTCGAAGATGCCCATGCGGATCATCCCGGTCAGTGGGAATCCTTTGACGCCAACATGGCCAGCGCCCACGCCGCCTGAGCGTCACCACCAACCACGTTCCCGACTTATGGCGCTTTAACCAGGCCAGTTTCCGGGAGACAATGTCCCCATGGACGTAATCTGGATCAGCCATCGCGGCCTGCACCAGCGCCATGTGGAAAACAGCCTGCACGCGTTCGAGGCCGCCGCCGAAGCCGGCTTTCATACCCTGGAAACCGACCTGCGCACCACTCGTGACGGGCTTATCGTCCTGCATCACGATCCCGCTCTGATTCGCACCGCCGGCAGTGATGCCATCATCGAAGAGATGGAATCGGATCGTTGTATGAGCCACCGCCTCAACGACGGCCAGCCACTACTCACCTTCGATGACTTTGCCCGCACTTTTACCGAGCAACGCTGGGTGCTTGATATCAAACCCGAGAGCGCTGAACGTACTCTGGGCGCCCTGCGCAACTGGGCGGATCAACAACAAAAAGGCGATTGGCTCTGCCGCCAGGCACGCTTTCTGCTCTGGTACCCGGAGCACACACGACGGTTACGCGAGCTCTTCCCCGCGGCCATTACCATGGCCCCCCAGAACGAATGTCGGCGAGCCGGCCTGTCCCTGTTGATGGGTCTCAGGCCGCTGGCAGCCATCCGCAACGGGCGCACCTATTCCCTGCCGCCGGTCTTCCATGGTCTGCCCCTGTTCCGTCGCTCCCTGGTGGATGCCTACCACCACCTTGGCGGCCGGGTGCTGGCATTCCTGCCAGAGGGGCAGGAGCAGCAGCGCCAGGCGCTCCGCTCCGGGGTTGATGAGGTGCTCAGCAACACACCGCCACTCGGCTGATCACCTTTATTTCGCCACTCAGCGACGCTATCGGTAACCAGACCGCCGGGCTCGTGTTCCTGCCCCGGATCGGGTAGGCTTGCCGCCCCTTCTTAAGTTAGACCCAATTTCATGCCTTTTACTTCCCTTGGACTGGGGGATGACCTGTTGGCCGCTGTTGCCGATCAGGGTTATCACACCCCGTCACCGATCCAGGCCCAGGCCATCCCCGCCGTACTCAGCGGCCGTGATGTGATGGCCGCTGCCCAGACCGGCACCGGCAAAACTGCCGGGTTTACCCTGCCCCTGCTGGAGCGCCTGCGCGCCGGCAAGGCCGCCAGCAATAACCAGGTACGTGCCCTGGTACTGACCCCCACCCGGGAGCTGGCCGCCCAGGTCGCCGAAAGTGTGGCCACCTACGGCAAGAATCTGCCGCTCACCTCCACCGTGGTATTCGGCGGTGTGAAGGTGAACCCACAGATGCAGCGCCTGCGCGGCGGCGCCGATATCCTGGTAGCCACCCCCGGGCGCTTGCTGGATCTGTATCAGCAGAACGCGGTGAAATTCGATCACCTGGAAATACTGGTGCTGGATGAAGCGGATCGCATGCTCGACATGGGCTTCATCCATGACATCCGCAAGATCCTCTCCAAGCTGCCACCGAAACGGCAGAACCTGATGTTTTCGGCCACCTTCTCCCCGGAGATCCGCGCCCTGGCCAAAGGCCTGGTGAACAATCCCGTGGAAATCGATGTGAGCCCGCGCAATACCACCACCGAGCTGGTCACCCAATGGATCGCGCCGGTGGACAAACAGCGCAAGGCAGCCCTGCTCACCCACCTGATCCAGGACAACAATTGGTTCCAGGTGCTGGTCTTCAGCCGTACCAAGCACGGCGCCAACAAGCTGGCCAAGCAGCTGGAAAGCAACGGCATCGAAGCCGCCGCGATCCACGGTAACAAGAGCCAGAATGCCCGCACCCGCGCACTGGCAGACTTCAAGAACGGCAAGATACGCGCGCTGGTCGCCACCGACATCGCTGCCCGCGGCCTGGACATCGAACAACTGCCCCAGGTCGTCAACGTGGATCTGCCCAATGTGCCCGAAGATTACGTACACCGTATCGGTCGCACCGGGCGTGCCGGCGCCACCGGCCAGGCCATTTCCCTGGTCAGTGCCGATGAAGCCCAGCAGCTGAAAGATATTGAGCGGCTTACCCAGCAGCAGCTGGAGCGCAAGATTGTCGCCGGCTTTGAGCCTGGCGAATCACTTCCAGCAGCCGGGGCACTGCAGCCACCGAAGCGAAAACGTCCGAAGAAAGCCAAACCGGGTGGTGGAAACGCTGGCGGCGGAAATGCCCAGGCCCGCAACAACGGCGGCCAGCAACGTCAGGCAAGACCGGGGAACGACAGCAATCGTCCAGGTAACAGCCAACGGCGACGCCGCCCCTCAGGCAATCGCCGACCACAGACCCAGCAGTCCTGAACAAGAAAAGGCGCCAATAGGCGCCTTTTCTTTAGCTTCTAGCTAAAAGCTCGCAGCTGATTGATTTATCGCTGCCGCAGCAGGCCCTGATAGTGGGCCATATACCCTTTCAGCTCGTCATTGCTCAGATCCTTGAGCACCTTGTTGTTCACCGCATGCACGGCCTTGCGGCTACCATCAATCCCCACATTCAGGGCTTTCTGGGTCACAAAGCCGATTTTCACTTCCTTGGTGTTGGCGACAAAGACTTCATCGATAATTTTGTCCGACATGGCGCTCATCACCCGGGTAACCAGGGCCACGTCTTCGGTGCCCTTGCCTGCCGCACACAGCTCGGTGGCCTTGCGGAAATCAGCGGCAAAGCTGTCTTCCACCGGGAAAGCGATACTGGCGTGATTATCGTTGTCGTCGCCAGCCTGCCAGTACATGGCCTTCACGTTCTTCACCACCGGGGCAAATTCCGCGTTGGTCACCTTCTTGAAAATTTGGCGGGTGAGCATGCTGGATGCCTTGCCGGCGGTGGACACGGCAAAGTCGATCACCTTCTTCTGGCCACCGGACAGCTCGGTCATGTTGGCCGGCTCCACCAGGAACAGGCTGAGAATCCGGTCGGTGAGATGATCCACCATGTGAATGAACTTCTCGGCACTGTCTTTACGATCGTGCTCGACGGCATGAAGGAAATCTTCGGTGCTGTTCACCAGCGCCGGGTTAGCGGGAATCGCCACCACGTTCTGCATTGTTATGTCCTTGCCTTGCAAACAGTTGCTGTCACTGAAAAAACTCATGATAGCTGGGCGTTGGCCCGAGGGGAAACGCCGATCGGGCCGGAATAACAAAGCCTATACGCAGGCAGTATCAAATGGTGCTCTGAGTAACACCGGATTGGCGGGCCGTTTCTGAGGATCGAGTGGGTTGATCGGCATGGCGGATATCCACCTGGGGCGAGGTCACCATGGTGCCATCCATGGCACAGTCCGGGCCCAGCGTGACCGCGTCAAACGTAGCCGAACCATCCGTGTTTCCCCACACCAGTGATACCGGCCCCGGACCACAGACACCCCCCAACAGCGGCACCCTGACCTTGACCTGCATATCGTCCACCGTGAGGCGCCCCGGATGGTCCACCTGCCCCTGCCAGGGCAACTCCAGCGCCTTGATGCTTTTGCACAACGGATTCATGCCACCGAAGATGACCTCGGTAACCTGAATAACGCCCTGCTCGCTGACCTGGCCGTTGAACGTGGTTTGGCAACTGACCGGGATAGCGCCTTTCTTCATGGCCAGTTTACCGCTGGCAGAGAACGCCCCCGCCGGAGCCACCGTCACGTCTGCACTGGCCACCCCGGCACACGCCCAGGCCATAACCGCCCCGGCAATGATGTTCCTTATCATTATTGTTATTCCCTAGCGATGTGTTCACCGGCATGGTGGCATGATGAAGCGATACGCCCCAAGCCAGCCGGACGCAAAACCACGACCGCTCGGCAGTTTTTCTTAAGGAGCCTCTGAATAACTCCTCAACGCCAGGCTACACCAGCTGGTAACCGATACTCCCCAGCACCGCCAGCACTACGGCCCACTTGGCTGTCACGTAGAAGGTCTTGTTCTTCCGCTTTACCGATTTCAGGAAGCCCTTGTAGGCAATCACCCCTTTGCCCAGCTTGTTACCCACACCGGTGTGGCTACTATCCAGATTATCGATGAAAAACAAGCGGTTGAAGAACCAACCGAAGTACCAGTACACCTTCTGCACCCACTTCCATTTCATCGGTCGGTCCACGTCGGTCATCAGGATAACCCGCGGCGTCTCGGTGCGGTTCCAGGCCGAGTGGATGTAGGTTTCATCAAAAATGATGCTGTCGCCATCACGCCAGATGTAGTCATCCTCATTGACCGTCAGGCCACAGCCTTCATCATTGGGCGTGCTCAGCCCCATGGAATAACGCAGGGTGTAGGCGAAGGGATCATGGTGACGATTGAGCTTCTTGCCCGGCATCAGTACCGCAAACAGGGCAATGTTCATGGACGGCAGCTGATCCAGCAGGGCCATGGTTTTCGGCGCCAGATCGTAAGCAGAGGGCAACTTGTTGTCGTACACCTTCAGGTAAAAACTGGTCCAACGACCATCCTTGTAGAAACTACTGGCGGGCAAATCATCCTTGGCGGCGATCTTGCCTCCTTCATAAAGCGCCAGCGCCTCGTCGCGAATGGTTTCCCAGTTGTCCTCGATCAGCTGCAGCTCGGGGAAATGGTTCAGGCCGATGCGCGGCGTGGTAGGCACCTTCGACAGCAGGTAGGCCGGGATATTGAAGGGCACCATGAAAGTGGAAAAATCCGACAGCTGCCGCTTGAGCCCGAGCGGCTTGCGATTGCGCACCCTGATAAACACAATGCAGCCCACATAGAGCAGCACACAGACCACAATAACGGCCATAACCTGTACCTTTATTCTGCCAACGGGGCTTTAACTGCCCACGAAACGGGCCACCCGGAAAATGAATGGGCGGGATTTTACCTCAATTCAGCCGGTAAAACCGGAGGCACATCGGTAATTTGCTGCCGCTGCTCGTCACCACCGGCCCGTTTTGAGGGGGTCAGGGAGTTATGAATCAGGCAACACTTCCTCGAACCGGGACAACCCCACCTGCAGCCGCACCTTGACCAGAGACATCGAGGCATCGAGGACAGGCACAGGGCCTGAGACGAAAAAAGCCTCTAAAAAGAGGCTTTTCCCGATGCACATTGAGCACTGAAACGCTCAGGAAAGATTACTTGCCAGCGTCCAGCGTCTGGTAATAATCCATCAGAATCTGTGCCACTTCCGGGCGGGAGAACTCTTGCGGGGGCGCAATGCCCTGACCCAGCATCTCACGCACCTTGGTACCTGACAGCAGAACAAAGTCGTCCTTGGTGTGATCAGGCACGTCGCGCATCATCACCACGCGACCGAGTTTCTTCGAATAGGCGGTGTGATCGGCCTCGAAGATTTTAATTTCCAGAGCACCCGCTGGCACTTTCTCCTGGAAGATGGTTTGTGCGTCGAAGGCGCCGTAATAATCACCGACACCGGCATGGTCACGGCCAACAATCAAATGGCTGCAACCGCAGTTCTGGCGGAATACCGCATGCAGAACAGCTTCACGGGGACCGGCGTACAACATGTCAAAGCCGTAACCGGTAATCATCACGGTGTTGGGCGGGAAATACACTTCCACCATTTTGCGAATGGAGGCATCGCGCACGTCAGCCGGAATATCACCCGCTTTCAATTTGCCCAGCAGCATATGAATCAGGATACCGTCAGCGTTCAGCGCTTCCTGGGCCATACGGCACAGCTCTTCGTGGGCGCGGTGCATCGGGTTACGGGTCTGGAAAGCGACCACATTATTCCAGCCACGTTCAACAAACTCATTGCGGATGGACACCGCGGTGCGGAAGGTATCGGGGAAGTCGTCAGCAAAGTAGGAGTAGTTCAACACCTGGATGTCGCCGGAAACGATAAAGTTGCCTGCGGCCAGGAAATTGGCCACGCCCGGGTGCTGCTTGTCGTTGGTGGCAAAAACCTGCTCGGCCACGGCTTCCAGTTCGGCGTCAGACGCTTCTTCGATGGCGGCTACATCCATCACCGCAATCACCGGCTGGCCGTCCACATTGGGATCGCGCAGGGCGATGCGCTTGGCACCTTCAATGGCGCTGACATCCTGCAACATATTGACGATCGGCACGGGCCAGAACAGGCCATCGGCGGTGGTCAGGTTTTCCGCCACTGACAGCATGTCGGCCTTGTTCATATAGCCAGACAACGGGGTGAAATAACCGGCCCCCATCATCACCGCATTGGCGGCAGCTGCCGAGCTGATCACCACTGAAGGCAGTGATTCCGCTTCATGCTGCAAGGCAACGCGCGCGGCTTCATCGGCGACGTACAAGGGGTTCAATGCGTCCGCACCATGCGGTTTGACCAAAGAGACCATCAATTTACTCCATATGCTCAATCAACGAGGTATGCATGCGCGGCGCAGTATAGCAGAGGATCGGCACCAGGTCGGCCCGGCAATGGCAGCAAAAGGTGACACACGCAAACATAAGCACAAACAACCATATTGTTAGCGATCACTCACCCGGTAAGGCTCAGACTGTGCCAGGTTGTACCATTTTTATCCGGCTTGCTCCCCCGTATGGCCCTGTTCAGATTATCGATGAAAAACAGACGACTGAAGTACCTGCCAAGAACTCCCTGCATGCTCAGGCCACCACCGCCAATGCCTGTTCCAGCGGGCAGGCCTGCCAACCATTGTCGTTATCGCGCCGGGCCATCCCCAATCGCTCCAGCTTGGCCAACGCATCACTGATTTCAAAATCCAGCCGATACTGCCAGCGCCGTGAAAACCACTGTTCAATCTGTTCGTCCAGCGCTTTCGCCGACAGCGGCTGCGGGGTAGTGAGCAGGAAATAATAGGCCAGCAGGGCTTCCTTGCACTCCTCCTCCTCGGCCTCATCCACCAGCTGATAGATCACGCTGGCATTGTTTGCCACATTCTTGAAGTAGAGGTTCCGGGTCAGGGCCTGCACGAACTGCAACTTGCGGGTGCGGAAATTCTTCACCTGTTTCCAGATAAAGCCCACCAGGGTGCCCAGCCCCGCCAGCAGCGCCAATAAGGCAGCCTTGTCCAGGGTCACCGGCTCGGCATGCATTCCCAACCAGAAGCCCAGCAGCGAGCCGATCAGCAGCAATGTGGCCCCCAGCTTGGTGGTCAGCATCACACCGCCACCCAACAGCGCCGGCACTCCGATCAACAGCTTGTCGATGTTGCGCATGCGTACCTGGGTTTCCGGGAACAGCATCTCGATATCCGCCTTGGGGACGTTCTCGAACAGCTTGAGATAAACCCGCTCCCCAGCGCCCTCCTCTCCCTCTTCCGGCGGCACCTTCAGGTACAGGGCCACATTATCGTAATGGGTAAAGATAACCTTCTTGCGGTACAGGCCCCACAGCAGTTTCAGGGTTTCCGTGCGCTGGCTCTGCCCGCGGCTGTAAAGCAGCACGTCCTCGAACCGGGAAAAGTCCACCTTCAGCCGCACCTTGAACAAGGAGGCCTCTTCCAGCGCCGCTGCCAGATCCGCTTCGTTCACCGGCTCGTAATTCGCCTGTTCCAGCAGCTCCCCCAGCAAGGCTTTCAGATCCTCGGTGCTGTCCGTCAGCAGACCGCTTTGCATCAGCCTTGCCTGAGGATTCACGGCCAGATAAGCCTCCTTGAGTGCCTCCTGGCGGGAATGAAAATGTTGGTGCAGTTTGTCCTGAAACCGCCCAGCCAGGGCCTGAAACTGATCAGCCTGTTCCGCCGTCAGGCGCGCTTCCGCCAGGCACATGGCCACAATATCTTTGCGACGGTAAGGGATATAACGCAATGGGGTTGCGACTGTTCTCACGGCGGCCTCGCTTTTCATGGCATCAACATGAAACATGGGTCATCCATCAATTTGAAAGTGCCAATCATCCTGTTAGGCGCTTCAATTCATGGATATTCCTTATTCTTCCGGGCTCTCCAATTGACGAGCATCACTAAGCTTCTCAGTATCACCCCACAAAAAACGGGCCTGCAGCCCGTTTTTTGTGTTTTATGGATCAGATACCGCGTCAGTAACCATCATGAAAATAAAGGCGATAATTCCTGCGATCATGCAACATGGCGGGGTCAGCCAACCCTCGAAGTGCCGGCATCCCGATAATTCTGAGTGTCTTGATTGACTGATAACCGTACTCATAACGACTACTGGAACGATTAAAGGCTGCCTGATAAACCGTATCATTGCTGCCTGCTCTCATCGCGTAAAATCGATAGTCTGAACCATCATGCAGCATGGCCGTACGATTCCAGTCAGTATCACCTGGCATTCCATTGATATTCACAACAGGAATGGAATTACGACCAAACTCATAATCACTGGTTCTAGGATTAAAGGAAAACTGGTAAAACGCAGAGGGTCGCCCCTGCCGCCCCATATACAAGCGATAATCAGACCCGTCATGCAACATCATCAATCGACGACTATCACTATCATTTGGGGCTCCTGCGATTTTCAGAACAGGAATGGACTTGTAACCATGCTCGTAGACGCCACGGTCTGGATTAAAAGCAAATTGATAAAGGATGCTTTCTGAACCTTTTTTAAAGAAATATAACCGGTAGTCCAAGCCATCATGAAGCATCGCCGACCGCTTCCAGTCTGTATCTGCCGGCGCACCCGCTATAGGGACATTGGGTATCGAGCGATAGCCATACTCATAGCTCTGAGACGAGGCATTAAAGGCTGATTGGTTTATACCCGCAGCGCTGGCGGCATAGCCAGTCAGTAGCAATATTGGTATCAGAAAAAGCCGTTTGATCCCTGTTCCCCACATACCGCACCTCTTTTTTCTATTGGATTAACGGAAACACTAGTACGCATCAGAGTGGCGAGCAATGTGAACACTGGCTATCCCGCCGAGCCACGGCCATGGCCATGGCCATGGCCAAGTCCATAGCAGCACAGCAATTCATGGATTGTCTTTATTTTCTTTCGCTTCTGAGCCGCAAAAGAAAACAGCACGCAGAAAAAGCCGACAGATCGTTCCTGAGTGGGCTAAACAATCGGCGGCTCGCCCGACAGGGTCGGACCCTCTTCGATATCGTTGGTGAAGACTTCCAGCGACTGTGCCACTTCGCTGACTTCCTCGAAGCGGGCAATGTGGTAGAGGGCTTCGCCTTCGTTCACCAGTGGCATATTGTTGCGCCCCACCAGGATGCCGGCAGCCGGGGAGTGAATATTGACGTCATCGCCACCGAAAGGGCTGGAGATACGGCCGATCAGGTCATCTTTCTTGATCCAGGCCCCCAGTGCCACAAGTGGCAGGAAAACCCCATCGCGCTCGGCACGCACCCAGCTTGAAGAGCGGGCGATATAGGGTTCGCTGGGTGCCTTGGCGCGGCGGGCGCCAGTCATGCCCAGATGCTGGAGAATATTTAGCACGCCTTTGACGCCAGCGCGGATACAGGACTCGTCGAAACGCAGGGCCTCGCCCGCTTCATAGGTAATCACCGGGATGCCCTGGGCTTCCGCCACTTCCCGCAGGGTGCCCTCGCCCAGTACCGAGTTGATCACCACCGGCACGCCAAAGGCGTTGGCCATGGCGGCAGTGCCCTCGTTGGACAGGTCAGCGCGAATCTGCGGCAGGTTGGCACGGTGCACGGCACCGGTATGCAGGTCCACGGCATGGGTAGCCCGATCCAGCACCTGGCTTTTGAACTGCCAGGCCATACGCGCGCCCAGGCTACCGGTTTCGGAGCCCGGGAAGCAGCGGTTCAGGTCACGGCGGTCCGGCAGGTAGCGGGTCTTGTGAATGAACCCGAATACGTTGACCACCGGCACCGCCAGCAGTGTTCCGCTGAGGCTTTTCAGGGCGGAATGGCGCAACAGGCGGCGGATGATTTCCACCCCGTTGAGTTCGTCACCGTGGATTGCCGCACTGACCATCAGCACCGGCCCGGGCTTGCGCCCGTGGATCACATGAATGGGGACGTTCAGGGGCGTCTGGGTATAGAGCTGCGCCAACGGCAGCTCCACCTTGGCCCGGGTCCCAGGCTTGACGCTGACGCCATCCAGTTCAAACGGCAATACTTTCGGTTCTTTGGTATTTTTCATTTTTCACCCGAAACAGCCACTACATTACATCCACTGTAGGAGCCTCGCTTGAGAGGCGAACTCTACGATGCAAAACCTTCGCGCCTCAAGCGGCGCTCCTACGGGAGCCAGGATCAGCCCTTGGAGCCTTTTGTCTGGGTCCGGTAGGGACGCGCATCCTTTTCGATGAAATTGATAACCATGCTCGCCACGTCCTTGTTGGTGGAGGTTTCGATACCCTCCAGCCCCGGGGAGGAATTCACCTCCATGACTAGCGGACCATGGTTGGAACGCAGGATGTCTACACCCGCCACATTCAGCCCCATGATTCGGGCGGCACGTACAGCGGTGGCGCGCTCTTCAGGGGTAATACGGATCAGGCTGGCGCTGCCGCCGCGGTGCAGGTTGGAACGAAACTCGCCGGGCAGAGCCTGGCGCTTCATAGCGGCGATCACCTTGCCACCCACCACGAAACAGCGAATATCAGCACCGCCAGCTTCCTTGATGTATTCCTGCACCATCACCGATACGTTCAGGCCCATAAAGGCCTCAATCACCGATTCCGCCGCCTTGCGGGTTTCCGCCAGCACCACGCCGATGCCCTGGGTACCTTCCAGCATCTTGATCACCAGGGGGGCACCGCGAACCATGTTGATCAGATCGGGAATATCATCCGGGGAGTGGGCAAAACCGGTAATCGGCAAGCCAACCCCCTTGCGCGACAACAGCTGCGACGAACGCAACTTGTCCCGTGAGCGGGAAATGGCGACCGATTCATTGACGGGAAACACACCCATCATCTCGAACTGGCGCAGGACTGCCGTGCCGTAATGAGTGATGGAGGCACCAATCCGCGGAATCACCGCATCAAAGCCTTCCAGCACTTCACCCTTGAAGTGAATTTCCGGCTTGTGAGACACCATGCTCATATAGCAACGCAGGGTATCAATCACATGCATTTCGTGGCCGGCCGCCTCGCCCGCCTCCACCAGTCGGCGGGTGGAGTACAGTCGTTTGTTTCTCGAAAGAATGGCAATTTTCATGGCTGGTCTTTATTTCCACCTAGAAGAAAAGATGCCGTGGGATCGACAGCAATCTCGCCCATGGCGGTTCGTCCCAACAGCATACGGAATTTCATGTTTTCGCGATCAGTCAGGGTGATTTCGATGGGCCAACGGCGCCCCCCTAACTCGATATGGGTGAGGATCACCGGACGCTCTTCCTTGTGGCCACCGGAATCAGTGACGACCCGGCGGTCCAGCACCACGGCCTCGCAATGGCTGACCTGGTCCTGGCCCTGGATCGGGTGGATGGAAAAACGGACCCATTCCTGGTTATCGCGCTGAAAACTTTCTACCTGGAAGGCATGCAACGCAGAAGTACGGGCCCCGGTATCCACCTTGGCCTTGATCGCTTCAATGTCCAGTTCGGGTAACGCTACCCATTCCCGCCAACCGACGGTGACCTTATTTACCAATCGAGAACCCCTCAGTCCCTTTCCAGCAATTCGATCTTGTAGCCATCCGGATCTTCTGCAAATGCCAGGATGGTACTGCCGTGTTTCATGGGGCCAGGTTCGCGGCTAATGCGCCCGCCCCGGTCGCGAATACGCTCACAAGCAGCGTACACGTCGTCCACCGCCAGGGCCACATGGCCGTAGCCATCCCCCAGGTCATAGCGGGTCTGATCCCAGTTCCAGGTCAGCTCCAGCACCGCTCCTTCCGATTCCGGCTGGTAACCGACAAAGGCATTGGTAAAGCGGCCTTCCGGGTACTCCTTACGGCGCAGCTCCTTCATGCCGAGCACTTCGGTATAAAAGGCCACGGATCGATCCAGATTACCCACGCGCAGCATGGTATGCAGGATTCGCATGCGTCATTCGCTCCTGATATCAGCAATTTCAGCGGGCACGGGAGCCCTGACTCGTTACAGGGCGAATAGTGGTGGCAGAGGACAGGATTGACAATGAAAAAGTGGGGTTTGAGACGGTGAAGGCTGTAAAACATTCTGGTAATCGCCGCTCATTGCGGACATTCAGAGGCATCCCCCTTTCCATAACCCGCCGCAGGAGCGTCGCTGGCGGCGCGAACCGGAACGAAGTGCAGGTAACGCCCGCGAGGGCGGCCCGAAGGGTGCACGAAGTGCATAAACCCAAGCTCAGAAAATATGTATCACCACAGAGGACACAGAGATCACTGAGGGAAAACAGGTTTTCTCTGTGTGCTCTGTGCCCTCTGTGGTGAAAATGCTTTTGCCCCAGGCTTGGTATCGCGCCCCCAGCGACGCTCCTACGGGCAGCGCCTTGTGCATCGAGGCTCAGGGCAGAAACAGGCTGCCCTGTGCCTCTACCCACGCCTCCGGCACACTGCCCTCGCGGATGCGCTGAGGGTGATCGCCCACATCTACGCGGGCCACTTCCTGGCCGGTCTGGTAGTTGAACACGGACATCTGGTCGGTACCGCTCCAGGATACATAGCAGTGGTTGCCGTCGGCACTGGTGGTCACCCAGTAGGGCTTTTCGCCGATACCGGTTTTCAGCTGGTGGGAAAAATCCTCACGATCCACCAGCGCCACGTAATCGCTCATGGTGCCAGCCACACACAATGTGGAATCGTCCGCACTCATGGCAATGCCGTGGTGAGCGGAATCATTGACGTAGAATTCCCGTGGCAACCCGTTGGTCAAATCCGGCAACTCGGCCAGGCGCAGCACTTTTTCTTCCTGCATGTCGTACTCGATAAACCCGTGCAGGAACGATAGCTGGAAGTAGAAATAGCGCTCGTCGGCAGTGTGCGCCATGGGCCGCACCGCCGTACTGAGGTTGTCGTAACCAGCCTCTGCCAGATCCGCTTCCAGATCCAGCTGCTTGATGATTTCCAGGCTGTTGGCGTCCACCACCTGGAACACCCGCTCGCCCTTGGTAGCATCCAGCAGGTTCTGCCCCAGCAGGCCATCGGTGAGATCACCGATCAGTTGATTATCCAGCGGCGTGTAAACAGTGCCGATACTGGCGTGGTAGATACGCTCACCGTCCTCGGAATAGATATTCTCGTGGGGAGAATCCCCGGAAGGGAAGCGGCCGAGTTCCTCTCCGGTTTCCACATCCAGAATGTGCACCACATTGCCGGTGGAAGCGGATACCGCTACCTGGCTGCCATCCGGTGACAGGGCCATATGGTCCGAGCGGTAGCCATCCACCAGGAATTGCCAGGCGATCTCGCCGCTGACCACGTCGATGGCCACCACATCCGCATAGCTGGGCCGGGAAACGATCAGCAGACGACCGTCCGGCGAACTGTACATATCGTCCACATACTGGTGATTGCCTTCGCCGATCAGTACGCGAATGCCCTGGAAAAACAACAGATCCAGCGGATTGAGGGCAATTTCCTTCTCTCTTGCCGCCTGATCCGGGATGCCGCTGATACGGCCAAGGCGCTGATAGCTCTGAGCATCGATAACATCGATCACACCTTCCCAGTTGTTGCCCACAAAGATTACCCGCCGCGGGCCATCTTCAGTCTCTTCCGGCACCTCCTCGGCCACCTCATCCGGGGTGTCCTCCTGTGGTGGCGCCTCACGCTGGGCCTCATCGACATCGGTAGCAGCAGGCGTTGCGGAATCACTGCCGCCCCCGCCACAGCCACCCAGTAGCGACGCGGCCAGCAGAGTCAGTATCCCCAAGCGAACAATGGAAAAGCGGTTTTGCCCGATAGTCATGGCAAGGTCCTCGATCAGCCTGTTGTTGTGAGTATGTTGCTGCACTCAGGCTAATTGAGACTACCGTGCAAATTAAATGCATTTTCCTTGTCGTTATGTAACCGCAAAGACCGAACACCGGGCACAAAAAAAACCGCCGCAGCCTCTCGGCTACGGCGGTTTTCCGTATTGCATGCAGCGTGAAGCGTGCCGCGTTTCTTTAACTCAGCTTGCGGCCGTTCTTGGCAGCAATACGCAGACGCAGGGCGTTCAGCTTGATAAAGCCTTCCGCGTCTTTCTGGTCATAAGCACCGGCATCGTCCTCGAACGTGGCGATAGAGGCATCGAACAGGCTGTCATTGTCAGAGCGACGACCGACCACAATGGCGTTGCCCTTGTACAGTTTCATGCGTACTTCGCCGTTAACGTGCTCCTGGGTCGCATCAATCAGCTTCTGCAGGGCCAGACGCTCCGGGCTCCACCAATAGCCGTTGTAGAGCAGCTCAGCGTACTTGGGCATCACCGAGTCTTTCAGATGGGCAGACTCGCGATCCAGAGTCAGGGACTCGATGGCGCGGTGGGCCGGCATCATGATGGTGCCGCCCGGGGTTTCGTAACAGCCACGGGACTTCATGCCCACATAGCGGTTCTCGACGATGTCGAGACGGCCGATACCGTTGTCGCCACCCAGTTTGTTGAGCTTGGCCAGCACTTCGGCAGGGCTCAGGCTCTCGCCGTCGATGGCCACAATATCACCCTTCTCGTAGGTGAGAGTGATATAGGTGGGCTGGTCCGGGGCCGCTTCCGGGCTCACGCTCCAGCGCCACATGTCTTCTTCCGCTTCCCACCAGGGATCTTCCAGGTTGCCGCCCTCGTAGGAGATGTGCAGCAGGTTGGCGTCCATGGAGTACGGGGATTTCTTTTTCTTGGTGGAGAAATCCACCGGGATATTGCGCTCTTCGCAGTACGCCATCAGCTTCTCGCGGGAGTTCAGATCCCACTCCCGCCAGGGAGCGATCACCTGAATGCCCGGGGCCAGGGCGTAGGCACCCAGCTCGAAACGCACCTGGTCGTTGCCCTTGCCGGTGGCGCCGTGGGAAATGGCATCAGCACCGGTTTCTTCGGCAATTTCCACCAAACGCTTGGCAATCAGCGGACGGGCAATGGAGGTGCCCAGCAGATACTCACCTTCATAGATGGTGTTGGCGCGGAACATGGGGAATACGTAATCGCGCACGAATTCTTCGCGCAGGTCTTCAATGTAGATTTCCTTCACGCCCATGGCTTCTGCCTTGGCGCGGGCCGGCTCCACTTCTTCGCCCTGACCGATATCGGCGGTAAAGGTCACCACCTCACAGTCATAGGTATCCTGCAGCCATTTGACGATAACCGAGGTATCCAGGCCGCCGGAATAGGCCAGTACCACCTTGTTGATCTTGGACATTGAAAGACTCCGCATGTGAGAGGCCCCGGATCAGGCGCCCCCCGGTGAATCGAGGCCGCGTATTGTACCCGCCCTGCCCGGCTGGCGTCATCTCTGATCCGCTTTCGCGCCTGTTGCCCCTGCGGGCTTTCCGGTAGCATAGCCCCCTCTCGCGGCTGCCCAGGGCAGTCAGACGGGATTTGTGTGTCTGATGGAGTGATCATGAATGATCAGCACCCCAGCCTGGCGCTGCGGTTTCGGGGCTTTTTGCCAGTAGTGATAGATGTGGAAACCGGGGGCTTTAATGCCCAGACCGACGCGCTGCTGGAGATCTGTCTCTTATACACATCTCCGAGCCCACGAGACCGAGGCT
>OJFR01000279.1_pt1 | contig 17651 bp, 15 predicted proteins | sample 1594121 | NCBI WGS metagenome assembly OJFR01 (sample SAMN05416812, study PRJEB24817) | seawater metagenome | isolation source: Sea water | place: Canada:Atlantic | collected 2013-07 | reverse complement strand
GCTCGGAGATGTGTATAAGAGACAGATCACATAATGCGTGACTTTATCAAGCATTGGTACTTCGGACTTCATGTTTTCTCTGAAACGAACTTCAAATTCACTCATTTCAGCAGAAATTGGTTCCATTATTTCTTTGACGGACATCATAACTACAAATATAAGAGTTACTCCATCTTATTGTCTAATTTAAAGACAACAATACTTAAATGTTTACATGTTTAACCTAATCCAGCTAAATATTTAATTAATTGAAACAAAAAAAAACGTCCATCAAATTGATGAACGTTTTTTACAAGTTGTTGTGTTATTTTTTAATCTCTAATCAATTCAAGGAAACCGTGTCCTTCAACTATTTGACCTACAATTCCTGTAGCTACGTAGTTGTAAAAATAAGTTCCTTCTTCTGCATCTCTGCCACTAGGAGTCTTTCCATTCCAACCAATAGTAGCACCAATTTGTGTAAGATCTTGATCAGCCGTGTACATTATATTTCCCCAACGGTTTGTTATTGTCAATTGCAATTGAACTGTGTTTTCCAATTGTAATTCAAATAAATTATTACTTAAGTCACCATTCGGTGTAAACACGTTTGGAACTATCACGAAAGGTTCTGGATATTGACAATTTCCATCATCTAAAATAGCAGTTGGATCATAATTAACAGCTGCTTGATCTGTACAGCCACAAGTTACTACCGAAACTGAAGCATAAGTTGTATCAGCGCAAGTAGGAGTAGAATACGCGATCAGCATAATCGTTGCGTTAGATGTATATGTTTGATTTTGACTATTTGTATTTGAGATAGATAAAGATTGTCCATTTCCGAAATCCCAATAATAATTAGAGGCATTTTGACTGGAGTTGACAAAATTTACTTGTAGCGGTGTACAGCCAGAATTTGGATTGGCCGTAATTTGAGCGATTGGTGGGTCTACTGGCTCAACAAATGCGCTATCAGTGACTGTACAAACATCATCAGTTACAGTAAAATAATACCATCCTGAAGGGATATCTTCAAGTACAGATGCATCAACATCATAAGGTCCTGGATTAGTATTTGGTCCTGTCCAATTGTAAAAAGGCTGACCGCTGGTCATCGTTAAACCTATAGCAACTCCAGAAACAGCTCCATCAGGTTCACAAGCACTTGAAGGGAACGTATACATCGTGTCTATTTCAAGAGTTTGATTGACTATAACGACGACGGAATCTTGCCGTATATAATTACAGCCGTCGGTTATGTCTACATGATAAATTAATGTTTCCTGTTCCACTCCGCTAATTGGAAAACTAACTGGGTTGTTCGTACTTGGAATATCTGTCCAATTTACTCCCCAAGGTCCAAATGTACCACCGAAATTATTAATTTGAGCAGTAGGACTTGTCGTTCGGCAATACGAATACACAGTATCTACTAGACTGTATGTCATTACGTCTGGGTGAATATTAATAGTGATTGGTTGCGATTGACACTGGAAGTTGCCCATAGTATCATAAACAAGAGCGATGAAAGTACTATCACCTGTTGGTGTTAAGTAATATTGATTAATATCCATTAAACCATTGGACCAATTAACAACTGTATTATTCCCACAAGGTGTTCCCGTCGAGTTAATAATTATGTTGTCTAATCCCCAGTTATCATTTGTTGCACTTGATGAAGCGGTTTGTATCCATCTAAATGATGTACTCGCCGATTGCGCTGCTGCTGGAATCGGAACACTGTAACTTGCCCATGAAGTATAGGCATTGGTAGTTCCAGCAGGAACATATGTTGTTTGGCTAAAAGGAGCATTAACTCCTAACCAAGTACCTGAAGCTAACATTACTGCTTTTGATGGCCAGGAGTTTCCATCTGGTGCATAATAAATAATTGGAGTCCAAGGTCCACCACTTACAGAGTATTGAAGTTCAACACCTTCATCCCAAACTTCCATCCCTTCACATGGAAATGCTTGACCCTGAATTGCATAATCCATATCGAACATGATACTTCCACCACATGTAACGTCAAATGCTGCTGTCGCAATTTGAGGAGTAGCACCCGCAGTTGAAGCCCAATAATAAGGCGTACCGTCTAAACTTGGTTCGCAAGGAGATGCATATGCTCCCCCACCAGTTGTTGTCCAACCTGGAGGTAAAGCCCCACCGTTGAAATTAAATTGTTGTCCACTGTTTGTAATTAAATTGGCAACAGCTGTCATCTGCACAGAATCACCTAGGCAAATTGTTGTATCCATTGGAGTAACACTTATGCTACAAAATACTTGTGCATTCGTGTTAATTGAAAGTGCAACTGTACAGAATATGAAGATTAAATTTTTCATAGTTTACTATTATTTTATCGATAGAATATTGATTGAAACTGATTCAAACTTCCATGTACTAGTAACATTTGGGTTATGAATAGTAAGTGAAAGTCCTGCGTGACTGATTCGGCAATCTTCTTCAATTTGAGAATTACTTTCTAGTTCAAAGTTGAAAACTCGCTCCGGATTTTCGTTACAACCTTCACATCCTTGGTCGTATTGATGGATGTAATTGTAAGTGATTGACTTTTTATCCGATGTTTCGTTAACCAATCTAAGCATTGAAAAAACGACAGGTTTGCCATTTTTATTTAAATCGCAATGTTGTTCTTTAACATAGATTTTAACGCCATCTTGTTGAGAGATTAACTGCCATTCAGGAGTTAATTCTGCTCTTGTGTAAGTTTGTCCAAATGAATGTACACTGATAAGAACGAAGACAGTCAACAGACCGATTACTTTTGAAAAATTTGTTGCCATAATAGCTTTTTAATTATTAATATCAATTCAGTTGAAGACGCATCCAAATTAATTTTAGTTGCACTCTTACTTTTAAAATTTGAGGCAAAGTTAGGGTTAAATCTTGTGATTAAAAAAGATATTTAATGTAATATCTCCTTAGCAATAAACTTAACTTTTAAGTACTCTTTCTGATTTTAGAATAGCCTTGTTTTTATTGGCTAACTGACCACATGCTGCGTCAATATCTTTTCCGCGACTTCTTCGAATATTTACAACCAGTCCTTTTCTTTCTAAATAAGCAGCAAATGCATCGACTTTTTCTCTGTCTGCTTGTTGAAAGTCTGTATCATCTATTGGGTTATATTCAATTATATTTATTTTGCAAGGAACGCAACGAGAGAATTTTACTAATTCTTCAGCATCTTCTAATTCGTCATTGAAATCTCTGAAAATAATGTATTCAAAAGTTACACGGGTACCCGTTTTTGAGTGAAAATAAGTTAAAGCCTCAGAAAGTGTCTCTAAGTTATTGGAATCATTGATTTCCATGATTTCACTTCGTTTTTTATCATTAGCTGCATGTAATGAAAGTGCAAGATTAAATTTCACTTCATCATCACCAAGTTTTCGTATCATTTTCGCGATACCAGCTGTTGAAACAGTAATGCGTTTTGGTGACATTCCTAATCCATCTGGCGAACAAATAAGTTCAGTTGAGCGCAACATATTGTTATAATTCAACAAAGGTTCACCCATTCCCATGTATACAATATTACTTAGAGGAGTATTGTACCTGTTTTCCGCTTGATTTTTTAAATAAACAACTTGGTCAACCATTTCCCCAGCAGTTAGATTTCGCATTAATTTCAATTTGCCTGTAGCGCAAAATTTACAAGCTAAACTGCACCCAACTTGTGAGGAAATACATGCGGTCGTACGCGATGTTGTTGGAATTAGTACTCCTTCTATGATTTTTCCTTCATCAATGCTAAAGGCACATTTAATTGTTTTATCACTGCTGATCTGTTGATCTTTCAAAGTAATATGATCGATAAAAAAAGTTTCATCCAATTTGTCGCGCAAAGATTTTGATAAATTCGTCATATCCTCAAACGAGTGGGCATCTTTTTGCCATAGCCATTCAAATATCTGTTTCCCGCGAAAAGACTTCTCACCAATTGATTCTAAATTAGATTTGATTTCATCTAATGATAGGGTACGAATGTTTGTTTTTGTGCTCATTGAATTGCAAAGGTAAGTGATTCTATCGTAATTGACTTTTGATTAACGGTATAATCACCATTAAATGAAGCGTAAATCTTTGGTGCGAACAACATGCACCTCACCGGTTATTGTTTTGACTTCAACAAAATCACTTTGCTTTTTTTCTATTACCTCCACGCGAACCCCTTCAGGTATTGTTGTTTTTGGAGATTGAGAATTTTCAATAAATGTTGGAATTGATTTATTGGTGACCACTGCGAATGAATCATTGGTTATGTAACTTTGAACATTGGTACAAATTACCAACGAACCAATTAAACAGCCGAACAAAAAAATGGTAATAACAAGAAAGGCACTTTTTAAAGATGATTTTTTCTGATGAATGTAAAACACCACTCCCAGTGCACAAAAACAGCTTAGTGCGATGCTAATTCCTCCCCAGACATTTATCGTTAAACTATATAAGCTTGATTGAATGGAATTTAATCGTGGTCGCCATTCCAAGTCCGGGTGTAATTGCCCAAATGAATATTCGATTTTAGATTCAGCTTCACTATCATTGGGAGTTAATTTCAATACTTTTTCGAAGTTAAAAATTGCTTCACCGTACTTTTTCAATCCTAAATTTGACAAACCTAAATTGTACCAGGCTGCCACATCATTTTCATTCGTTGCGAGCGCTTTTTCAAATTCTTCAACGGCCAAGGCGTAATTTTTTTGGTTATACGCTTCAACTCCTTCAGAAAATGTTTTTTGACCATTTACATTAAATAAAAATGTAAATAGAAAAATCGGGACAAGGAGATATGTGAACTTCCAGATCATCCTTTCAGTTGTTGAATGATTTTATTTAATTGAGTCAATGATTGCTCTTTATTTGTTTCACCTAATCCAAACCCATATTTAAATTGTTCACACTCATTAAATAGAGAAGTAACCTGAGCTTTAATTTCTGGAGTATATGCTTGGTCGATGTGATCAAAGATTTCTTTTTTGGTTATCAGTTTTTCCTCAGTTACCTTCATGTCTATTTCAAAGGCTTTTTTCAACGCGATTTCCAATGACGAAAAGAATTCAATCTCCTTATTGGAATGTAGTAATTCTCTTAATTGAGTCAAATGTTCATTTAGCACTTCGTCTTTTTTCTTGATTTCTTTTTTGAATTCAAAAGAAGAAGCATTTCGTTCTTTACGCTTAATGAAGAAAATAAACAAGAAGGCGAACAAAAAGGGAGAAGCGACAGCGGTCCAAAACATTCCAGTTCCGAAAAGCGAATTTTGATTATTTACAATAGATGAAGGACGTAAATCACTTAGAATTTCAGTTTCGGCATTCGTTGTATTTGACGGTGTTTTATCGTTATTAACAATGTAGTTTTTATCTTCAATAATACTCAAGGTCGATTCACTTGTTTTAATTGTAGTGTATTTTTCGGTAGTTAAATCGAAGTACGAAATACTTGTCGCAGGGATTTTTGCTTCACCGGCAACATTGGCTTGAATGTTATACTCATAAACCATTTTTCCTTCTGCCCCACGCGAACAATACGAGAAGATTTCATTCACAATAGGATCGCCGTAAATAATAAATCCAGTTGGTAACTTTGGTTTTGGTTCAAGGATATTTTGAATATTTCCCACACCGGAAATTGTGATGATTAACTTAAAAACATCTCCTTGTTTTACATCTTTGGCATCAATTGTTCGTGAAACGCTGAACTCCCCAACGCCTCCAATAAAGTCTTTAGGAGGGTTTGAAGGAAGCGGTAGAATTGTTATTGTTTTATGATTTGACGTGAAATTAAAGGATTTATGTCCTTTGTACAGATTCATCGTGTAAGGAGTAATTTTAATTGTTCCAGTGCCTGTTGGAAAAATTATATTCTTGTCGTATTCGAAAGAATACATTTGTTTGTTTCGATAACGTTCTGGTTCAACAACAATTCTGCTTGGATTACCAACGGCATTTTTATCAACTGCTCCGGTCATTTCATAGGCTCGATAACCGTCCAAATGAGAAGGATTGAAATTGGCATAAACTTTAGCAGAAACTAAGATCGGTTCACCTTCGTAGATTGTAGATTTATTGGTTTGTATTACACCAAAAGCGGGGTCTTTTAGTTGGTCCGCCGTAACGGTTCCAGAACTCATTTGAGTTTTATCCCCAATAGAGATTGTCACTTTGTTTGAGGAATACGATTTATTACCTTTTTTGACAAAAGCTGGACCAATCGTATATTTTCCCGATTTTCCAAAGGCGCCTGTTTGAGCTAAGTAATAGTAAGTAATGATTTCACCTGTATTGTGATCCATTTCTTGTTCCATTCCGTTCATGACGTCATAACCATGGACGAACGAACTGGGTAAATTATCTACTTCAACTTCCCCTTGAACATTCGAGCGAACTGTAATCGTAATTATTTCACCAACATCCGCAGATTTTGGTTCAACACTCAGGTGGACATTCGCTTTTTGTCCCCAGCAAATTACTGAGATCAAGAGAACATATATGGAGATTAGTTGTTTCATTACCAGTCTTTTCCGGATTTAGGGGTTTGATTTTTCCCGTTCGTTCCGTTCATTTTTCTTTTCGTTTCAGCTTCATCTTTCATTAGCTTGTCCAACATTCGATCAACCGTTTTGTTTGGAAGTTGCCCCTTACTATTTTCTTTAGGCTCACCTTCGCCTTCTTTGGGTTTTCCCGATTGGTTCTGATTTTGTTGATTTTGCTGATTTTGTTGCTGTTTCTTCTCTTCGTCTTTTTTATTTTGATCTTGCTTGTTCTGATTTTGTTTGTTCTGGTCTTGATTGTTTTGATCTTGTTTATTCTCTTGCTTTTTCTCTTCGTTTTTCAATTGACGAATCGCTTCAGATAGATTGTAGCGCGTGTTATTGTCGTTTGGATTTAAACGCAACGATTCTTTATATGCATCAATCGCACCTTGGTAATTTTTACTCTTCATTCGTGCATTGCCCAAATTATGAAAATTGTCCGCTTTTTTCAGGTTAGAGCTCTTTGAATTTCCACTTTGCTGATAAATCTTTTCTGCCTTTTCAAATTCACGAGCTTTATATGCGGATTGTGCCATCTCATCCGACAAATCAACATTTTCTGGAGCTTTTTTTTGAGCCGATTCGTAATACTTTAATGCTTTGGAATAATCTGCTTTTTTGTATGCATCACGTGCAACAGTCAACGAGTCTCTCCAATCCTGACCAAAGGCAGAAAAGCACAACAAAACGAATACGATATGTATGAATTTATTCATCTGTTTAAAAGCGTCGTTTAAAGATTCCACGGTAACCATTTGACCATAAAATGAAAGTTATCCAAAAGAATAAAGATAGAAACAATGGAATCTGATAACGTTCTTGTTTAATATCAAACTCTAAAGTATCTATTTTTGTTCGCTTCATTTGGTTAATTTGTGTTAACAATTCAGAAAGATTCGGAAATTCATCTGAACTCATGGAAGATCGGCCATTTCCTTTTTTTGCAATAGAGCTTAAAAACGTTGGGTTTAACTTGCTGACAACGGTTTTTCCAAGCGCATCAGATTTGTAACCCAATTCAGGTCTATTTGGATTTTTTGGAATTAGTCCGCCTTGTGTTGTACCAATTCCAAGAACACTCAATTGTATTTTGTTTTCTTTAATCTTCATTAAAATTTCATTCGGATTTCGCTCGTGATTTTCACCATCCGTAACGAGAATAATTCCTTTTGTTGTAATCTCCTTCGAAAACATATCGGTTGAAACTTCTAGTGCTTCAGCTATATTGGTACCTTGACTGCTGATCATTCCAGATTCAATTTCTTGAATAAACAATTTGGCAGCAGAATAATCCCTTGTCAAAGGTAACTGCACAAATGCGCTATTTGCAAAAAGAGTAACGCCAATTTTTTCTCCGTGTAAATTGTTGACCAATTGAATCAATGCGCGTTTCGCGATATCTAAACGTGATGCTTCAGGACTAATATCACGTGTATTCATCGAATTCGAAATGTCCAAGGCAACAACTAACTCCAAACTTTCACTTGTTCCAGCAACTTTCTTTTTCCCGTAAATTGGTTGAGCTAAAGCGAGTATTAACAGAACAATTGCATTTCGAAATAAAAAGTATTTAATAAAACTATTCGTTGAAGAAGTGGGTTGCAACAAAGATTTAAGTGCGCTGTTACTTGCTTTATTTGAAAAACGATTGTGTTTTATAAGCGAGTAGATATAAATTCCAACTATCGGTATCAGAAAGAAAAGTAATCTCAACGCTTCCGGATGCTTGAACATCAGATGATCTGAATTGTTTCCAGAAAATGAGCTTGTAAACACACGTAAAATCAAATAATAAGCTGCCCAGAAAATTATTTCCAAAAGAATAACGCTGGAGATAATCCACTTTAAACGATATGTGTAATTTGACTTACCCATTTTGTTTGAATAGAATTGATTTGGTTCCCCACGAAAGAATTGCTAAAATAAACGCCCAATTTAAAAATGCCTCTGGATTTGCAGGAGGATTAGATTTAAAGTGCTGGTCTTCCATTTTTCGTTTTTCCAGTTTTTCAATTTCTTGGTAGATGGATTTTAAGCTTTTTTCATCAGTGGCTCGGAAATATTGCCCATTCGTGATCTCAGCAATTTTCATCAACGTAATTTCATCTATTTCAACAGGCATATTTTGATACTGTACACCAAAAGGTGTAATTACAGGCGATGCTGCTTCTCCCGTACTTCCAACACCAATTGTATAAACACGAATGTTTTTTGCCCTTGCCAATTCGGCTGCCATTATTGGACTCAATTCACCGACGTTATTACTTCCGTCTGTTAGGAGAATGATCACTTTTGATGCGATGCTGTCATTTCTCAGACGAGACACTGCGGTTCCTAAGCCTGTTCCAATAGCGGTTCCACCTTCAATTCGATCACCGTTAATAACATCTATTTGTTTTTTGAGGATGGAGTAGTCTAAAGTCGCAGGACACGCTGTATACGCTTCTCCAGCATACACAACTAATCCAATTCTATCACCATGTCTTCCATCAATAAAGTCTTTAGCCACTTTTTTTGAAGCTTCTAGACGATTTGGCGTAAAGTCCATTGCCAACATCGAAAGAGAAACGTCCATTGCTAAAATTATGTCAATTCCGTCTTTGTAATTTTTGTTTGAAGCGTCGTATTGACTCCAATGAAAAGGTTTTGCCAGTGCGAAAATCACCAATGAAAGAATAGCAACGTTTACCAAAATAAACCCTTGGCGCAAAAAGAAAATCCAACGCGAACCAATGTTCATTTGATCTTTAGTTGTACGCGAATATTTCACTTCTCCTTTTCTTGTTTTTTCAAGTAAGTAAGGTAGAATAAAGGCGATAGGCAGTACGCACATCAGCCAAAGCCAATGAGAAGAGAAGAATTCATATTCCCAAAAGCGTATGTTCCAGTTATTCAACATTGTCAAATTCTAATGGGCTAGTTTCGGCTACTATTTGGCGTGCTAAGGTCGATACTCGAAGTATCGCAATAACATCTGGTTCTGACTTCGCAAATTTTACCATGTCAGATTCCGATAAAATACGGGCAATTACTTCTACGGTTTCCTCGTTCAATCCTTTTTGAGTGAGTAGTAATTTTGTTTCGTATGTTGTTTTTTCGAGTAGTGAAATTTCATATCGACTCGTTAAATACATTCTCAAAATCATCGAAAGTTCTACAAAATGTTCTTTCAATTGGTTTTTCTCCCACAGTTTAGCTTTTTCTAATGCGTCGATTGCAAATAATGTCCGTTGACGCAATGAAAGCGGCTTTTCTTCTTCCTCAGGTTGCGGTCTGTTTCTTTTTCGTATGATTATAAAAACTATACTACCTAAAACGATAAGAGTCAACCACCACCAATTGGATTTTAAAAAATCAATTAATGAAAATGGTTTAGGTGGAATATCGGCAAAGTTTTCCTTAATATCATAGATGTCAACTCCATCAATTGGGTCAACGAGCATACAGGCTATGGTCAAGTCTTGAAACTGATAGACTGAATCATTTATAATTATTGTTGGACCAGGTAAAATATACATCCCACTATCCCAAGCAGTGACAACATATTGACCAACCCAATTTTTTCGTTTTCCGTTAATGGCGAATGTGTCGATGAATTCATCTGTAATTTCAAAATCTACACCGTCCGTTGTTAAAGTGCCCGTTTTACTTAATGAACGTGCTTTAATTGTTTCTTTATGTGGAACGAAAATAAGCGAATCGTTTTTCTCTGCTATAACGCTATATGTAAGTGTAATAGGTTGACCAATATACAATACGGATTCAGAAATAGTCGCGTTTAGTTGTTGTCCAAATCCAATAAATGAAAAGAACATACAACAAACGTATATCAGTAGTCTGTTCATCTATTTTGGAAAAGTTTTACAAGTGGTTTAATGAAGTCTTCTTCTGTAGAAATTGTGGCACAATCTATTCCAGACTTTTTAAATTCCTTATTCAATTGCGTTTCAAATTCTTCAAAGTTCTTTTTGTGCAGTTCTTGTGCTTTTTGACTGCTTGAGTTCACCCAAGTTGTTTTTCCTGTTTCAGCGTTAAATAGCTGAATAATTCCCATAGAAGGAAGATTTTTCTCAGCATCATCCACTAAACGCAATGCAACCATGTCGTGTTTTCTGCGCGCTACTTTCATTGCTTCCATGTAATTATTTGAATCCATGAAATCACTCAAAACAAACGCGATACTTCTTTTTTTCTGTGTGTTTCGAAAGAACTTTAGTCCTTCACTTAAATTCGTTCCAGTACTTGTTGGTTTAAATTCGATTAGTTCACGAAGAATAATTAGCGCGTGCTTTTTTCCTTTTCCTGGGGCGATATACTTCTCCATTTTGTCAGAAACGAATATTGCACCTATTTTATCATTGTTGCTGATTGCTGAAAAAGAGATGACAGCAGCCAATTCGAGTGCCAAGTCTTTTTTGGTTTTATCGGTAGTTCCAAAGTTTTCAGAACCAGAAATGTCAATAATAAGCATGACAGTTAACTCACGCTCTTCATCGAAAACTTTTACAAATGGATCATTGAATCGAGCAGTTACATTCCAATCGATTGTTCTTACTTCGTCGCCAAATTGATAATCTCGAACTTCACTAAACGTCATTCCACGGCCCTTAAAAGCAGAGTGATACTCACCAGAAAATATATGTTTGGTGAGACCCTTGGTTTTGATTTCCAAGCGTTGAATTTTTTTTATGAGTTCTTTTGTTTCCATTTAATCCTATGGAACTTCAACTTTATTAATCACTTTCGCGATGATATCAGCTGCCGTCACATTTTCTGCTTCAGCTTCGTACGTCAATCCCATTCTGTGTCGCATTACATCTGGCGCAATAGCTCTAATGTCTTCTGGAATAACAAAAGCTCTACCATTTAAAAAAGCGAATGCTTTCGCGGCTTTTGCAAGGTTGATACTTGCTCTTGGAGAACATCCAACACTAATTAATGGCTCAAGAAATCCTAAACCATAATTCTGTGGCTCACGCGTTGCATAAACGATGTCAACGATGTATTGCTCAATTTTTTCGTCCAAGTAAACTTGTTTTACCAAGTCGCGACATCTTTCAATATCAGCTACTGAAGTCACCTTTTTTGCAACGGGCATACCTTCTTGTCGCACGTTAGCTCTTATAATTTGACGTTCTTCCTCTTTAGAGGGATAACCTAAGAATACTTTCAACATAAAACGATCGACTTGAGCTTCTGGTAAAGGATATGTTCCTTCTTGTTCGATCGGGTTTTGCGTTGCCAAAACTAAAAACGGTTTTGGTAATTCATAAGTTTCGTCACCAATTGTGATCTGACGTTCTTGCATTGCTTCAAGCAAGGCACTTTGCACTTTTGCAGGAGCTCGATTTATCTCATCCGCTAAAACGAAATTAGAGAAAATAGGTCCTTTTTTTACGCTAAAGTTTTCCGTTTTTTGACTGTAAATTAATGTTCCAGTTACATCGGCTGGTAATAAGTCTGGTGTAAATTGAATTCGACTAAATTCAACATCAATTGCGTCCGCTAATGTTTTTATTGCTAATGTTTTTGCCAAACCGGGAACACCTTCTAGTAAAACGTGTCCATCTGCTAGAAGAGCAATTAAAAGTCGATCCATCATATAGGTCTGACCTACAATGACTTTCCCTACTTCTTCACGAAGCATCGAAATGACAATTGATTCTTGTTTAATTTTTTCGCTGACAATTCGTAAAGCTTCAGCCGGATTAATAGGGTTATTTAAATTCTCTGACATAATCATGATAATGTAACATACAAAGTTCTAAAGATAAGTCCTGTTACGCTTGATTTTGCTGTTAATTATTGTTAACATTGGTGTGCTAACTATTGATGTTGAATATGATGAAAACACGGAATTGTCAAGAATGCAATTTGAAGTTATCCGGAAGAAAGGATCAAAAATTTTGTTCGGATTATTGTCGCAATACATTTAACAATCGATTAAACGAGGATGCTACGAATTACGTACGTAGAATCAACAATATCCTTCGAAAAAACAGACGGATTTTGAGTCAATTAAATCCGAAAGGCAAAATTACAGTCGATGGTATCACGCTTGCCGAAGAAGGGTTCAATTTTCATTATTACACAAACATGTATTCAACAAAAACAGGATCAACCTATATTTTTTGTTATGACCAAGGTTATTTGAAATTAGATGATGACCGTTATATGTTGGTGCACAAGCAAGATTATGTAAAGTAATGTACTTAATCTCCTGAATAAACAACCTTATTCTTTTCTGTTTCAGAAAGGTGGATTTCAATTTGAAATTTTGAATCAATTTTTGAACGAAGAATTTTCCAAATAACAATTGCAATGTTTTCTGTAGTTGGAATAATTCCTTCAAATTCTTTGCAATCCAAATTCAAATTTCGATGGTCAAAACGATGAGATATTTCGGACTGGATGATTTCCTTCAATGTTTTTAAATCGATGACGAATCCTGTTTCAGGATTAACTTCTCCGTCCACCCAAACTTCAAGGGCATAATTATGACCATGGTAATTCGGGTAGCTACATTTCCCAAATACTTCTAAGTTTTTTTCATCACTCCACTCTGGTCTAAATAGACGATGTGCGGAATTGAAAGTTTCTCTACGGCAAATCTTCATTGTCGTCAAAGTTAATTATTTCTCGTGAAACCGATAGAATAGTTACGTCATCTGTTTGTTGGTTGTTTCCAATCCAACTGTTAAAATCATTTTCAATGATTCGTCCTTGTTCAGATAACGGTAGGTTGATGTTCATTTCAAACAACTCTAGCAAACGTCTAAATGAGTATTTTTTATCATTTGGACCACCAAATTGATCTTGATATCCATCGGTAAACAAGAATAAGTTGAACTCATTTTTAAATTCCTTGAAATACGTATTGTAACTTACAAATTCAGGTTCACTATCACCTATGTGTTTGTTGTCTCCTTTAAACATGGTGAAAACATTGTTTTCGTACGCTAGAAATCGTGATCCGGCACATGCATAAGACATTTCATTTGTTTTCTTGTTAAATACGCAAATCGTAACTTCCATTCCGTCATTGACACTAGTATCTCCTTCACCTCTTGGTAAATATTCTATTAGTTTTTGATCTAATTCATTCAATATTTTTGAAGGATCTACTGTTCGACCTTCGAGAATAATACTGTTTAAAAGGTTGAATCCGAGTAAAGTCATGAAAGATCCAGGAACACCATGTCCAGTACAATCTGCTAAAACCAAAACTGAATAGTCTTCAATTTGATTCATCCAATAAAAATCACCAGAAACGATATCTTTTGGTCTTGAAAAAATAAAATGCTCTTTGAAAGTGTTTTCAAATAAGTTTATTGGCGGCAATAGATTGTACTGGATTCTACGCGCATAATTGATACTGGATGTTATTGAGTCTCGTTGTTCACGAATTATTTCTTGTTGCGCTCGAATATTGGTAATATCTCTAGCTAAGGCAATGAATCCAATTACTTGTCGTCTTGTACCAACTGAAAAAATTGTTGTAAGAGATTGGCCTATCCATACGATTTCACCGTTTTTCTTTAGAATTGGCAATTCTTTATAGGATGAATGCCGCTGGCTTTCAAGATGTTCTCGGTAATAGTGTTTAACTTCCTCTCTATATTCTTCTTGAACAATGGAGATTGAATTTTGGCCCATTAATTCACTTTTAGTATAGCCGAGCTTTAAAAAACTAACATTGTTTATAAACACGTAATTGCCATAAGCATCGCATCTATAAATAAAATCTTCTGCACTTTCTACAAGTAATTCATAGGTGTTTTCTAATTCTATTTTTTCGGAGACATCTTGGCCAAGTATCACTTTAATATCCTTTGTGAAATCTTTATATGCCCATTCAACCCATTTGGTTTCTCCCGTGTATTTTTCCATTGGAACCAAGTACTTTTCACCATCTTTAAATTCTTTTGTGATGTCTTTGTGCTTTTCTTCTGCTCCTTGTGGCACGAATTGATTTAAAATTGAAATGTTTTTATTGATCAATTCATTGTATGAAAGAGAAACAAATTGATTTATGTTTTCACTCACATAAGTAATAGTGCCAAATTTGTTAAATGCAATGGCTGGTACATTTCCTTTGTTTATGATACCTGAAATAAAAATCAATTTTTCAAGTGAATCGAAACGCAAATAACTTGAAAAGATAATCAAGCACGACATGAAGAAAATTGTAATTAAAAAGTGCATTTTGGGATATACTGTACTATCCAACATGAAAGTAATACTAAGAGCTAAAATAAAAACAGCAATAGCCAAAGCAACCGTTAGTATGATTCGATTAAAAATATACGGAGCCATTGTTGAAGTCAAAAGTATTCCGAAAATAAAATATGGATTCAAAGAAGAATAATATGTCTCCCAAAAGAAAACGAACAACACTACGATCAACCCAATTTTCAGGTAAACGCTGAACAAGTGTTCTTTCATCGTTGTGCGGGCTACAAGGGATAAGAAATAGAGCGCTAACAGTGCAAAACCTAATGAAAATGCAACACCAAAATGATAGTCCAAGCTGCTGTCCGCAATCGGGGCAAACAATATGGCTAAAGGAGTTGTAATTGCTGAAAAAAGAATTATCGTCGGTGCAATTTGCAGGTGAACATCCATGTCTTTGGTGTTGACCAGCGCCGAGCTCTCATGTGACTTATAATAAAGAATAACTAAGACATTTAGTAGAATGATTGTAATAATTAACGCAATTAAAAACCAACTGGATTGCCAGAACGGCGATTTTATTTCAAATTGAAAAGTGCTCGAGTCACTGAATGTAAAGCCGTCAAAAGTGGAGCGCACTTCGAAGGTGTAAATTCCATTTTCAAGATTGTTAAGAATTACATTGGCATCAGAAGTTTTCGTCCATTCTTCGGTTTCTTCAATTAAACGGTATTCATACGTAATGTTTTTTGATTTCGCGTTATTCGTTTTTAAAATGAAGCTAATTGAATTGTCTCCAAGAGCCTTGGTCAAATTTTCTTTATTTGATCTTAAAATGAATGGAGGAGTAGGGATTGATTTTGCAATTATTTTATCTGTATTAATTTGGAAAAGTCCTTCTACAGTCCCTACAAAAATTAAATTTCCTTTCTGAAATTGAGAACGCATATTGGTTTCATAACCTAAAAAACCATCAGCCCCTCCGTAAAAGTCAGTTTTTATTACAGTGCCTTTGCTGTTCACTTTTAATATAATTATCCCTTTATTCGTTCCAATTACTAGGTTTCCTTTTTGGTCCGAATTAAGCGTGTAAAATAGGTTGGAATTTAAATATTCCTTTCTTGTTATTTCAACAATATTTTTGGATCTAGTAATACCAATAATTCCCTTTTCAAGTGTAAACCAGCATGTTCCATGAATGTCCTTTGTAGATACACCTGAATAACCACCCAATCGTTTTTTATCAATTTGAATTGGGAGTACTTCAGTCGAATTTAAAGAAAGTCTAACAATCCCAGAGTTCGTTCCAAAAATGATTTCATCTTCAGTGCTTAATTGTGCCGTGTAAAAATGGTCGTAGCCAAGAGGAGATTTTATTTGGTCAATTTTATTCGTTGCTGAATTAATGCGATATAATCCTTCGCCGGTCACTCCAACATGAATATTTTTACCGTGAACAAAAACAAGGTTTATTTCTTTATCAATAAAGTATTTTGGTGAATAAATTCCAGTTTTGGAATCAAAAAGATAGACTCCTTTATTTGTTGCTAGCAAATACTTACTACCATATTTGGCAACGCTATTTAGTGAAAACGGAAATTCACGAAATGCATAATTATTTTTTAGTTCTCCGAAATACGTTACGTTTTTTTCTTTGCTTAATAGAAATTTCTTGTCAGTCGTTTCGAAGATTGAATAGATAGAAGACGATTGTAGAATTTGATTGAACTGAATCTTAGTAAACAATTCACTCGATACTTTATACAGTCCTTTTGTTCGAGAGTTCACCCAATAATCTCCGTTAAAATCGATAATAATTCCTTGAACTGATTGTAATGGCGTGTCGTAATTGTGTTCGATTTGTTTTATTTTCAAAAGGTTAACTGTGAAAATTTTTCCGGCATTATCAATAGCTACTGCAGTTTTTAATTTCGGATTGTAGGAGAGAGAAAGGATTGGTTCGCTTACTAAAATTGAAGTTGATTTGACGAGTGAATTGGAAATATTGTCTCTATCGTCAATTTCTGAAACGACAACGCGATTTAAAGCGGCGTTATACAAGTACAACTTGTTTTTTTCAATATATCCATGATTGAATGTAGAAAGTACTTCAGGTTTTATATCGATAAGTGCTGTTAAAGGCGTCAATTTACCTTCACTTAATTTAAAACTACCATTATTGGTGAATAAAAAGATAGAATGTTCGGTTTCAATCGAATGAATTATTTTAATGTTGGGTTGTTTATCTAATTTGGTTAAAAGACTTCCGTAAACCTTTCTGTTTCGGAAAACAATTCCGTGACTTCCAACAAAGTAATAGGTAGAATCTTTTCTAAAAATTCCTATAGATTCTCCAATATGATTTTTCTCTTCATTTAATTTAACGATCGAATTAGACTTTCTCGAAAATGAATAAAAACCTTTGTATAGAGAGGAAAATAGAAGATTATCACCGTCTATCGAGAAATGACTAAAATGATGGTTGTTGTCACCATTTTTAAAATGAATTTCATGGAAGGTAGTTCCATCGAAACGCACCAACTCACCGCCGTCTGTACCCAGCCAAATGTAACCATCATTGGTCTGGGTTATACAATTAATTGATGCGCTATTTAGGCCTTCTTTATGGTTGAAATTTTGGTATGACAAAAACTGCCCATTAACTTGTGAAGAAGCAGTGAACGCAAGAAAAAACAATGTAATTAGGAACTTCAAAGTAGCGCGTTTTTCAATGAACTAAGTTAAGGAAAACATTTGATAGTTACCTGTTACCCTTTAACTTCAATTAAATCTTTTATAGATTTTGTTTTAATTATCGCTTCTTCAATTGTTTTCCCCGTAATTGTTACGTGTCCCATTTTTCTGTTTTTCTTGGAGAATTCTTTACCTGTCTCTTATACACATCTCCGAGCCCACGAGACCGAGGCTGATC
>OJFR01000268.1_pt1 | contig 18003 bp, 7 predicted proteins | sample 1594121 | NCBI WGS metagenome assembly OJFR01 (sample SAMN05416812, study PRJEB24817) | seawater metagenome | isolation source: Sea water | place: Canada:Atlantic | collected 2013-07 | reverse complement strand
CTACACCTCTCTATTCGTCGGCAGCGTCAGATGTGTATAAGAGACAGAAATATAATATGCCATGTATCTTGTTTAACACCATTTTCAAAATAGCCATATCTTTTTTCCGTAAAAGGAATAGTCGAAAATGATAACCAATCAGTAATTTCTACCCATTCACCTTGTTTTATACCATTTCTGATAAACCCATATTCAAAATAAGGCACGTGTTTACTAAAAGGTTGACCCGAAGAATATAAATACCATCCATTTCTTAATAATGAATAATCTTTTTCATAAATAATATTTATATTGGCAATTCGCTTATTGTCTTTGTATAAAATAATACTATCTAAAATATTAAATCTCATATTTTGATAATAATACCACAAACCATTTTTTTTGTTTTTTTCATAAGAACCGATTATTTTGTCAGATATATGAAATTCTATAATTTCTTTTGTAGATAAATTAATTGTAAATAGTGAGTCTTTTTTATTTTCTGTAGCAGTAACAAATTCTTCATAATATTGGTTAATATTATCTTTATTATTAAGGTCGCACGAACTTATTGTTAGAACAATAATAAATGTTAAACATAGTGTTTTCATAAATAGTGTTTTCATAAATAATTATTTAACATCTGTATCAGAATCCATTACATATTGTAAATTAGCTTTAAAAAATTTCCCAAAATAAGAATTCATTAAATCATCAAAATTATAAGTTTGATTTGGATATGGGTCTGTATCAGCAGCACTTTCCACAATTGTAATTCTCATACCTTTAAATAAACTTATTACATTATTTCTAAGTTTAATTTGATCTGCATTTGTAAGATTAAAAGGATTTCTATTTGGGGCTTTTTTAATAAAGTCTTTAATTTCATCTTGTTTTTTACGAATAATTTCTTGAGGCAAGATTGTTTCTCCTACTCTATCAACTCTATTAGGTAGAACAACTATTGTTCCCAAATAATAATCTTTAAAGTAAACATTATAATGAGTCCCATCATTACCAACTAATCCAACTTGGTATGCAGCAACTGTTGGTTTATACTCAAATCTCAAATTATTTACAAAAATATCTTCTGTTTTACTTGGACCTACAGGATAGTCGTTATAAACACGATCTGAAGGAGGTCTTGGAATGCCTGTAAAGTCAAGGAAAGGCTCCTTAAAATTACTCATATAAGATGATGTTTCTTTAGCCAAATTATCAAGGTAATAAGCCTTTAGAGTTGCATCACCTTGTTGAAATTTAGACAAAAAGCCTAATTTATTTCCTAAACCTATCCCTTTAATTTTGGTAGTTATAGGACCACTAAGCTTAGACGCAGTTGTTATTGTTCCACCAAAAATATTTTTTAAAAAACCTGCACCTTTTACCCAATCTCCTTTTGGATCTGCGAAATAAACAGGATTATTTCTAAACGCTGCATAACCGCTTTCCCAGGCTACAGGTTTGGGTTCATCACTCATCCATCTACCTAATCTAGGGTCGTATTGTCTCCAATAAGAAGTATATGAGTTACCTACTCCTTTAGTTTCATTATCACGCTCCATGCCGTTAAGTCCATATCTGTAAGTGCCTGCATTAAGGTTATTGGCATTAGGCATGACGCTACCGAATGGATAATACATTTGTCGGCTCGTAATGTCTGCCTCGTAGGCTATTATTTGGTTGGTGTTGTGGGCAATGTCCACACTTACATCGTCCCAGTAGGTAATGCCATAAGGGGTGTATAAACGCAGGGTTACTACCAGGTTTTCTACTCCTGTTGCCGGTACGGTATAGTTAAAACCCAATTGTTGCCAATGGTCTACCGTTTGTAGGTTGGTAGAGAGGGTTTGCACTTGCTGAGTGGCTATTATCTGCATGTCGCACGCATCTTTTAACTCCAGTATAAAACTTCCACCGGATGCAGCAGGGTAAATGTTGCCCCAAATAGAAGCATTAATTACATCTCCATCTTTAATATCGGTAAGGTCTATACGCGGTCCGTAACCCGAACTGCTTGTGGTAGTTATGGCATAGGTACCTGTTTTTACCGGGCTGGTAGTTTGCAAGGCTGCATAGCTTCCTGTGGTAAACAGTTCGTAATCGCCTCCTTCAAAACTGCTAGTAATTACGGTATTGGGCAGTGTGCCTGTTACGGGTAATTTTTTATCGCTTACGGTAGCCAATACATTGCCCAAATGGTTGCTTAGCTCTAAGTTCTTTTTACTTAAGGTTCTGTTTACCAAGTTGGGGTCGTCTGTTTTTATGTCAGTATTGGTGATGCTAATGCCGGTAAATCTTTTTGTTTGGAGATCAAAAGCTGCAGTAAAGGTTTGCTCTACCAAGGTTTTTTCCATGGCATCCGTTCCTAATCTGCTGCTTCCGTAAAGGTTCATTTCGCTAACTTTTAGTATGGATTTATATTCCGAAAATCCTGCTAATTTAACAAAAGTTTTTTGATATACCGCTAAAATATTTCCACCGGCATCGTATTGGTAATAGGTATATATCCAGTTATCCTCTGATTTTAAACCACTTCCGTTGCGGGGTTTAACCAATTTCATAATTCGGTTGCCCATGGCATCGTACTTAAATTCCAGGTCGTCTTTGGTACTGGTGGCAGTTCGGGTAATGCTTTTTACTTTTCCGTAAACGGTCCATTGAATGTCGTCTATTTCTTCAGATGGATCGGCTATTAGGTTGCCTATGGCATCGTAGGTATAATTTGCTATTCCGAACTTAATATCATCGGGGTAAGAAAGATGATCGGGAGCAGCATCATCAATAGCTGCCAATTGGTTGGTACCTGTGGTATAGCTATAGCTTATGTTATCCATGGCAGTTTGTATAGCACTGGTACCGTTTCTGAGCAGGGAGCCAATGTTACCGTTAGCATCGTAGGTAATTTCGGTAAAATAATCGGTTATAGCAGCGGATGAAGCCCATCGGTTGCTGCCTACATCTACGGGGTCGTAAACGGTAGAGGTAATTAATCGGTTCAACTGGTCGTATTTATAGGCATTGCCTAAAATGTTCATGCCTGTAATGGCTGTTACCATGCTTCGGATGTTTCCGTTAAAGAGTTCGGAGTTGCTTACATCAAAAGGAGTTCCTGTAATTTGAGCTTCAAAATGGTCGGCAACAGCGGGTTGGCTAATGGCTTTGTAATCACCATTAAAATAGCTTAGCGAGTAGCCAAACGCATCTTTCGCCACCGATTGATGGATGTTAGGGTTATTGGCTAAATAGCCTTGTGTGGCATCTTTGCCTATGTCACGGTCTTCGTCCAAGGTATTGGAGTTTACGCCTTTTAGCCATCCTTGTATGGTATAGGCGAGGTCTATGCCCTGCACTTTTTCATCGCCCAACTCAATTCTTGCCAATGGTCCGTGTGCATAGTAAAAATACTTGGCGTCTTTTTCCCAAATAATGCCGTTTTTAGAGGTAAGCACTTCGTGTATTCTGTTATCGGCATCGTACCGGTATTTATGATAATATTGGTCGGTTTCACCTTGTTGAAAAATGACTTGTTTTACGTTGCCACTTACCAAATCGTATTCGTATGTTAAGTGTTTTAGTCCATTAGCCATTCCAGACAATGCTTTGTTCTCCATTACGGCATGTTTTACATTACCTGCCATGTCGTAGCTGTAATGAATAGCGTTACTATAAATGGAAGCACCAGTTTCATAGTAGGCTACGGTAGCTACACGCAATCGCAGGTTTTCTTGTCCGTTAGCAAAATAAGCATTGACTATAGCATCCAAAGGTTCATCATAAAAAGTTCTGGTAATTTGTACTTTTGGTCCGCTGCCTAACCAAGCATCTAATAATGCAGGGTCTTCAGCCATAGTTTTAGTTAAAGCAGATGATGGTTTTATTTCTCCTACTTCTATGATTCTGCCTATATCATCATATAGAGTATAACTATAGCTACCGGGAGTTACTTGTTTCGCATTTTGAGAGGCTACTAACCTTCCGGCAATGTCGTACCAGAATTTGCCTGTGGAGGCATCTGGTGTTTTTTGCTCGGTAAGCTGGTTGTAGGAATTATAGCGGTATTTGGTTTCTAATACGTGTGGTGGTGTAAGCACCCCTGAGTTATTTAAACGGTAAGTATCTGCTTGAGGAATATCGGCAGCAGGGTTAGCAAAAGGTTTAACTCCTGCAGGGGGAACGGTTTGTACTAATCCGCCCGATTGGTCGTAATAATACAAGGTAAAATGATGTTCCTGATCCCAATAAGTCATGTTAAAGGTTTCAGGAGCCAACATGCATTTGTTTTTAAGGGCAGCAGTTACTTTGTTTTTTTCTTCTAACAAGTAATCTAAATAAGCTGCTAAGGCGTTATCTTCTGCTGTTTGTATGAGCAAGGCAGTACAATGGTCTTCTTCGGTAATTTCAAATTCATTTTCTTTGCAAAGGGCTAAGTCAGCAGCATCATCCACACAGGTAGCAATAGGATAACAGGTAGAAGTTCCTTCTATGGTAACTACTTGGCTTTGTATGCCGGTAATAATGGTAGCATCTATGTAAAAATCTTTGGTATTGGTGCAGGTGGTTCCTCGCTTACGCAAATTGCTAAAACTGATAATGTTGCAAAAATTAATGTCGTAGCCGTTGGCTATAGCAGTAGTAAGATCCAATTCAATGGTGCATTGGGAAGCTCCTCCTGATGTGCCAACATTTAACTCTAAGGTGCTATTGCCACATGCATTGGTAGCTGATGACCAATAGTGATAATCGGTAGTATGTTGCTCTAAGGAAGTTGTTCCGATGTAGGTCATTAGGTCTATGGGGGTGGTTTCGAATAAATCGCCCCAAGTGGCGGTTTTCTTCAATAGCCATTCTAAATGCAGCCTTTCGGGTGTATCGCCCCAAACGGTATTTCCCGGAGTGCCAAGAGAAGTACAATTTTCAAAAAATTCTTCAATCTGAGCTACAGAAAATTCCTGGTTATAGGTAAAATTGATATAGTTGGTTAAGAACAAGTCATAATTAGGGTCAGAGCTTAGGAAATCATAACTTCCTGAGGCATCGAAATCTGCTTTAATGGTTGCCATTTGTGAGCAGGAAAAACATTCTTCGCAAGCTAATGTTTCCATTACTACCATGTCTAAATTGGTTAAATAGGCTAATTCTACCGAGCCCCATGTAAAGGTTGGTGACCAGCTTCCACCATCGGCTTCGGCAGCATTGTTACACTCGCACACCAAGTTTTGGTAATTGAGCGGCACAAAACCGTAGGTATGGTTAAACAATTCTTCTGCGGTGGTCACCCCTGAAGGCAAAGGGCTTACATTTAAGAAATCATATTCGTTTTGCAATACTTTGTCGCAACCGCAATCGGCTAATTTTGGTGCATTATCTTCGGCATAAATAGGCATGGTAGGTTGGGGTTGCATTAACAACCAAGTATGGCACCCTACACTTGTTGGAGGATTAGCAGCAGCATAAAGACCGGAAATCCAGTAGTCTATTACTTCTTCTATGGTAGCATTGCCGTTGGCGGTAACCAAAGGAGGTACACTTGTGGGGTCGCATTGAATTTCGCAGAGTTCAATCAGTTCGGCTTTAAGGCTGGTTTCTGTACCTGAGCTCATGCCACAATCGGCTAATTGGTCTATCCAACCATCTGCATAATCGGCACAAGAAGCAGTACAAAAATCATCAATATCTTGCTGCATTTGTGTGTTTACAGTATCTCCACTTGGAGGGAAATTGGCAGGAGAATAATCATCATACACGGTTCCGAAAATTTTAATTTTATCGGCATAATTGGCGTAAGTAAGGTCGGAACAAGGTTGATATAAATTTACATTATGGTCTAAGGTGCCATCATATTTATCTTTATCGGCAGCACACTCAGGATTTTGATCCATAGGATAGCAATCAAAATCAAACGCTGTTTCATCAAAGGAGGCTGTACCTATACAACCGTTGTAGCAACCGTTTTCAATGGCATAGTTGGTCATTTCTATATCAAAAAACTCACTTTTTTTCGCAAGATAGAGTTTTCTGAACATTTGCCATACTTCATCTTTTCGGCAATCATCAAGACCAAAATAAGCAGCAGAATGAGTGCTAATGCAGCTAGTAACATCTGTAGTGCTAGTTAATGAACCGGGGCAATATACCAAGGCAAATGCCGCCTGCCATATATCTATGGTGCCATTAGCATCTGTAAAGTAGGAAGTTAGTGCATTTTTAAAATCAGTATCCTTTGCAGGATTCAACTGTGCCAAATAAGCAAGAAAAGGATCGCCAGAAGACACATAGGAAAGTGTTGGAGTTGTTGGTACAGCATTGTTCACAGGGTTTAAATAACCTGCTGTATCTGCATCATCATAGCGTTGCACGGCTAGCATGTCTTGGTCGTATAAGCCACTGTTATAAACATGCATTAATCCGTTCACATCATCTTGTGCATCACATAAGAAACCTAAGTAACAATATTCCGGATGATACGTTAACAGGGAATAAGCCCAAGAAGGTTTCCAATTGGCTAAGAAATCTTCTACATCATCCAATTCATCAGGATATACATACCATGCTCCCGCAGTTCCGGAAACAGTAACGCCCGACCTTACAGCAGGATCATAAACACCTCCTCCTAAATCTATTACGGGTATAATGGAAAGTGTAATTCCATCGGCATCTAAATAAGGTGAAGCAGGATTTGTCCAGTTAGCTCCTGTATCTGCTGTGGTGTTTCCGTAATTATCGGGTAGATCATTTTCAATGTTAAATACGGATAAAGGATAAATAGACGGATTTACCTCTTTGTTGGTAAAATCATAATACAAGCCGTATTGTCCTCCTTTACTCATATCCAGCATCATTTGATATTGATAGGCTTCACACTGAGATTTCGGGGCTTCACAATCTTCTATGCAACTATTAATTAATGTATTGTAATCGTTAATGGTTTGTGTTGGATTTGCCAGTAACCATTGTTCGGATGTTCCGTATTGTGATTGGCAAGAGAATAAACAAGGATCTACGTTACATCCTGAAAAATCTGTTGCTGCAATAAAGGCATCAAAAAAACTGTGGTAATCGTCTAAGCAAGTACTTTCGTTCATGTATTGATCCGCATAGTAATCTATAGCTGCCTGATTCACTTCTAATGTTTTAGTAATGATATAAGAGCCTATGGGTAATTCTACTTCCAACTCTCCGTTAGTGGGGCTGTTGTACAAGGTATTTTCACAGGTGTTATTTAAAGGATCATTACCACCTATGGTTACTACAAACGGCCCGTTGGTTATCATTTCTTGCATGGTATATACATCTTTTACACTGATAATCAAATCATACACACAATCATAACATACTCCTTGTGGCAGGCATTCGGTATAGGTTTCGGGGTCTAAGCTATAGGTAAATTCATGTAATCCGCCTGCTTTTGAAATATAAGCTTGTGTGGTAGTTAAAGAACCGTATCCATCCTGATAATCAACCGTATTATCTAAGATAGGTGCTGTAATTTGTTCTTTGGCTAAATGACTCGGAATTGCTTCTAAATTGTCAGGAGGATTTCCTGCAAGGTTGGTGATAATCACTCTTCCGGAGGCATCCATTACCGAAACAGAGGCTTGTCCGTTAGGGTCGATTACCATGGTTTCGCTATAGGCTCTGCTAAAACCAGCATCTGTACCAAATAGTGCGGTTAGTTTATATTGCAAAGGTTTACCGTAATAAAATGTAGATTCATGACCTGAACCTATAGTATGGTTGGCACCTAAGCCTCCCTGACTTTTTACTCTTCCTGTTAAATCGTTGGTATATAGTGTTCGTGTAAAAGGATATTCTTCTGCATCGGGAATGTAAGCATTTACTCCATCCTGATTGGGATTTAGAGGGGAATAATAATTAGATGCTCCGCTATTGGTACTCATTTCCGGATTGGTCGGATTATCTACATCGAAATCATCCGCAGTGTATTCCTGATTGCTACTGTTTTGGTTAAAAGCACTTCTGTATTTAAAGGTTCTTTCATCAATGGGTGTAGGTAACACGCTTACAGCAGGACGCCCTTGATAATCGTAAAAGGTTTCTTGAACCACTACTTTATCTTCGGTATTTAGTTTGGAGAGGTTTTGTCTATTTTTTAATGCTCCATCAAAATAAGAAACTCCCTCTCCACGGATACCATTTTCTGTAAAGAAGGATTGGTAGCCCCAATTAAAAGCATCCAACTCATGAGGGTTGGAGTAGTACTTTTCTGTATAATCGTTTACAGTAGAATAGGAATATGCACTGGAAGACCAAGCTCCTTCCACTCGTTGTTCAAAATCGGGAGATAACTTTCCTACTCCTCTTACTCTGTAAAGGATATAGCCTTTTTCATACACCAACGGTATTTCATAATAATTATTTGAAGTGGTAATTCTGGTTGCATTGTTCTTGAAATCAATTGGTTTGCTCAATGCCAACGAATTATAATCGTCTATAAATGTCCATTCTAAATCATATTCTTCTGCCCCCGGTACTACCGGCCATACAAATTGCATGGTTCTATCAATACTTCCATCTACATCAATTATGTTATGGCTGATAGTAGGTGTTGCTGTATGGTCAAAATTATAGTAACGCTCAAGGTCTATTTCACCTTCTAACATTACTCCATCAGGTATAGCATTTCCAAGTAAGTTGGTGGTTATTGATGTTAATGTAATGGTCATTTTATGAACATCTGAGAAATGATAGGTAGCTATATCAGTGGATGATACTCCTGAAGCAGGGTCATAATCGAGCTCAAGAGTGGTAGTAAAGTTATTATTAGACAAGGATTGATCTACATAAGTAACTGAAATATTAGCTGTAGCAGTAAAAGCAGGGTGGTCGGTTTTATGTGTGGGGTCTAACTTCAGTGTGATTTTACCTGTTGATGTTCCTTTTATTTTAAAGGAGTTTTGCCATGTAACCGGATTAGCAACCATAAAGTTATACTTATCATCTGACACGGAAAATGAAGCTCCATTTGTTAAATCACATGTCTCTATTTTATTCTTAAAACTTTCATTACCTGCAAAAACAGGTGTAAATAATGTAACTGTTATCATCAACATTACAAAGAATGTAAAAAATAGGTTTTTGTTTCCTGAATTCATATATCTTTATTTTTTAACTCACCCCCTGCCCCCTCTCTTTAAAGAGAGGGGGAATAGTTATCACAAGATAGCTTAGGCGATAATCATAATTTATCTTACTATTTTTATATTACTTCTTATTCTCAATCCCTGTGTCCCCTTCTTTTAAAAGAGAAGAATAGAACTGACACCTAATTGAAGTTGTTTCTATTTTGTTCTCGATACGCCCATACTTTGCTATCGCTACGTATAGCCTATTCGAACTGACAGTATTTTGATTATGCAACACTTACTTTAGTTATATCCTATATTATTTATCAGTTTGTATTCTTTATATTTTTCTGCTACTGTAATTTCTGAATTGGTGACTTTAATGTATTGGTATATGTTAAAATCTTTTTGTTCATCGGGTTGAAAAGTGGTGTTGTAATCGGTAATTAAAATTTCGACTTTAGAATAACTCTCTGCTTCATTTATACTAGCTGTATTCGGGTAATAAACAATTTTTTCAACATAAAAAGTTTCACTATTAAACCATAGTTCAGCTTTTAAATGGTCGCCTGATTTAAAATGAAAGGTATAACATCCTTGTTTGCCTAGTTTTTTAAAATCAATTTTAGAACTGCTGTTTTTAACTGCACTTATTCCTAATTTTAAACTTTCGTCTAGCTCATTTGCATCGTTTTCATCTAATAAAATGGTTTTTGAGTTATGATCTACCAACACAGACACTCCTTTTGTTACCATTGTTTCTACATTAAAAGCAGTTGAATAGTAATTGCTTCCATCTCTTTTTAGCTCAGATGTAACGGATTCTTCAGGCTTTTTATCAGCCACATTTTTATAGTAGTTTATCTGTTTATTGATGATGACTTTTTTATTGTTGTCGTAGATAGATTCGATTTTTTCTAAATCACTATCTACATTTTGAGCTGCTAAATTTGCTGTTACCATAAAAAAGAACAACAATGCCCACCAATTATATTTACTACTATGTTTCATGTGTTTATATTTATTTTATTAAATCGGTCACATGTAATTGTTCATTACATATTATTATTTTTTTAGTGAATTCACGAACTTGCGTTTCGCCAATAATCATTCTCCTGTGTGTTAAACTTTTTAGCATGGCTCGTTTCATGTTTATATTCTTTTGCGATGAGCTTACACTCAACGCTTTTAAATTACGCTCCTTTGGAGCTTTTTATTTCTTACTATTTTTGACTCACCCCCAAGTTATCTTACGATAACTTCTCCCCCCTCTCTTAAAAGAGAGGGGGCTATTTTATTCTTTAACAATGCTGCTTCTGGTTTCTTTGATGGTAACAATACCTTTTTCTGTTTCTTTCTTTATTCTTACTAAAGTTCCTTCTTCATCGTATTCAAAGAAAGTAGCGTAGTTCTGATTGTCTAATTCTGACATTAGCCTCAAATTAGCTCCATCATACACCATCGTTTTCATGGCAGATTTAAAAGGATGCATTCTTACATCATCAAAATAGACGTTCGTAAAAGTGATGGGAGAAGTATTTACCAACTCAATGATTATAAAAGCAGTATTAACATCCACTTCAAAAACACTTTCCATACGTTGCCAACCTTCAATAACAAAACCTGAGGGCGAGATAACTGTTGTTGGTGTTATTTCTGTGTTCGTAGCATCAAATTGTCTTATTTTTATTACAGCATCTAATACAGGAGTTCCGGGTATTGGAAAAATTTGTCTTGCCCAAGCACTCAACACATATTTTCCGGGAGTTGGAGAGAATTGATCTTCACAACTACAAGGTTGAAGTAAAAAACCTACTTGATCGGAAGGTTCATCATCATTTTCTTCACAGTTTTCTCGAATGGCTTTCCCCATATAATGCTTTGTTCCTTGTTCCACTCTTATGCTTTTCATTCCTGTATGGGCTTCATTACTATCAATTATTCCTCCTGAAGCATTATTGAAATTAAAATGTCCGGGTATGTTTAATTGGTTAGTAACAGCATCCAAGTATTCATAATCTTCAAATCCATCAGACATGATTTGTTTTTGTTCTGTGTTAGATGCAATTGCTACAGGAACATTTTTAAAGGTAGGACTGTAGCCATACAAGGTAGCAGCATGTCTGTCGAGTATGTCTTTTGTTTCTACTATATTACCATCTTTACCATAACGTGTTACTTCCGAGTTTACTTTCCAGTTTTCCAGATTGCCGGGAGTAGATGGATAAGTGGCATCATATATTGGCACTAACTCTCCTGAAGTATTAAAATCCCAGAAAGGCATAAATGAAGTGTAAGTTCCATCTTCTCTAATATCTGAGGCTGTAGAAGTTGAAGTTAACAACCTGCCTTGATTATAAGAGTAAGATTTTTTTAATCGCCATTTTCCTTTAACTCCAAGTGTGTATGGATTTACTTGATCCCATGGGTCTGGACGCAGAATATCTTCATTAGCATAAGGATAGCCTTGTATATCTATTGGAGTTGGTTGACATATTGTTGTCCAATCTTCAGAAAATTCTACGGCAGAACTTTGTATCACATTGGAGAACTGTAATGTTCCCGTAGTAATTGGATTAGAGAGTGACACTACTGTTCCTATAGGTAAATTCTGCATATTTTTTCTGCCTGACTCCATAATTTTTATAGCAATAGGATCTACAGTAAAAGGAATTAAGTTTCCATCTTCATCTATACAAGTAATGCTTTCAGCACTTGCTGTATTGTCAATTTCAAACACCCAAGCTTCTACAGTAGTTGGAGTACTACCGTAAGTAACTAGTAATTTATCTCCTTTGGTAAAATAATTAACTGATGTTGCATCGAGCGATATTCTACCATTGTATGAAAGATTAGCACTTAACCCAGATAAATATATGGCTGTATTTTTATACGCTTGTCCTAAATTATCGTAATGCCAATGTGCCGGATATTGAAAGTTATAAATTTCATCATCGTATTCATTGTTTATGGCAGTTAGTAGTATATTGCCCGTTTCTCCATCATAAGCAATGTTTCTTAATGTCTTTTTGGTACCTAGTTCTTCTGTTTCTACTCTATCAACCAATCCGTATTGATTGATTACTTTGGTTAACACCGTAGTATATAATCTTTTAGAAGAGTTGGTAACTGAAGATGACTTAATTTTGCCAAGCAGCCCGAATAAACTAAATAAAGAGTACTCTCTTCCTTTTGTATCTGAAGAAGAAGCATCTGTATCATAACTCTCTCTGTAAGCACTGAATACATCAATGTCTTTTCCTATCACTACTTCTTCTGTTGTTCCGTCTTTATTGATTATTGTAGCATTATTGTTTAACTTGTAGGTATTTCCATTAATCAAATCAGCTTTATAATGAATGGTTGATTTACTCAACAGGTTTTCGCCTTCGTTATACACTTCTGTACCTTTTTCTTTTCCATGCATGTCATTTTTAATGACTACAAAACCTTGCGAGGCAAAAGAAAAATTAAGTGTGGGAACTCCTTTGATTAAATCTTTATCGTTAGGACTTTGCATAATTTTCTTAACTGTTTTTATTGTTTTATCAATAATGGTAGGAAAATCTTTTGACGTATAAAATTTATGAATGGTATAACCCGTTGCATGTTCAGTTACACCTGTCTGTTCTATGTTACTGGTTTTTACTGATGAATAACCTACCACAGGACCGGGAAAATGACTTTCTCCAAAAGGAGTTTCCTGATATAAATAATCATTTGGGTAATTTGTATTACGTTTTATAAAAAATTCAGGGGTTTTCCACGGATTTTCTTCGTTACCAACATAAGGTTCGTAAGCAGCCACTCCCGAACTAATCATTCTACCGTTTTCTTCCACTTCATAATCATATATTTTACCATATTCTCCGGATGTACTTCCCCCCATGTTTTCCCAATTATCAGTAACCATCACTTTTTTAACCCTTGCTCCGCCTCCTATCTTTTTCTGAGTAGGATTAACTAATCTAATCCATGATTTATTTAAATCGATACTTTGTGCTAATGACCTTCTTTTATAGAGGTTATCGCTATTTGCAGTACCATTCATTACATAATTTAATGCTAAATAATCATAGCCCCAATTACTAAAACTTCTATACGCTCTTGGAACTTGAGTTCTCAACGCTTGCCATCCGGCTTTACTAATTGGATTAGTATTTGACTCCGGATTATGTCCATTATAGAAAGCAGGGTCTAATTTTATCCATCCGTACTGATATGGTGAACCACCTTCATCAACCACTCCAAAATCGTTAATTTTTGCGTAGCCCTCAACATATTCTTTAACCCCTGAATTCGGACTTAACTCCACCATGCTCTTAAAATACAAGTGCTGAATATCTTTAAAGTAATTAACTGCTAAAGAATCTTTCGCATCTGATAAGGAAAGTGTACCCGGTAAATTTTCTTGTAATTCAAAATAAATATAATCCTTACTATCATTAAATCCACTATATAAGGTGTTGTTACCTGCAAAAGTAGCATCACTTCCAACGCCTTTTATTTTAAACATTTGCATGGCTCTCTTGTTCTGAACATAGGCATAATCATTTGCTTCATAATAAATATCAATTTTTGCTCCTTCAGGGGTAATTATATTCGACAATCTCCAAGCTGCCGCATATTCATCTGCTTGAGGTCTGTTGTTTTGTGCTACAAAAGGATATTCTGAATTTAGTAATGAAGCATTATTCGGTTTGTAATCTCCCCAACGGTCTACGCTGTTTGGCGAATAAGAATAGTTGACATCCTGTGTTCCATCGTTATCAAAATCGGCATAGTTGAATTTATACTTACTATATTTTCCCTTATCAGAATTCCCATACGTAAAATAAACTTCTTTTAAGGTCAACTTTCCATCGGAAGGATTTGCAGGAATTCCTTGACATAATGTATAATCATACACAAAATGAACCGTTTTAATGGGCACAGCATCGGAACCATTTTTCATTCGGTCTTCCTTAGCAAACAATTTAATTTTATCTAACTTTTTTAAAGGTTTGGTCGGGTCATCCCCTCCGTTTTCATCAAGCACAGAAAAAGCATCCTCTCTATCTGAAAGGTAAAACTCTGCGATGTAGTTTTTAGATTCTATGGAATGTACATACCATATATCTTTTTTACCATAGGTATAAGAACCTTTATCATCATCATCATAAGCGTGATGTACCGTTGAGTAATTTGCTTTATTTTCTTCGTAAGGAGCTCTCCACCGATAATCATCATATGCCCTACTGTAATTAAATTTGGTGTAATTCCCATAATCATCTTCTGTTGGTCCATCTCCTTGTAAATCTATATAATCATCATTGATTATGGATGTTAAAAGAAATGAGGAGGCATATTGAGGTACTGATGTGCTGTGAAAATAGTTTTCGTAACCTCTAGTGTTTGACAAACTATTATCTCCAGCCCCATAGATTACCAACTCTTCTTCAGCAACAGGAACTGATCTATCTGTAACATTAAATGTAGCATTCTTTTCTTCGTAATTATAAACCGGTATGCCATAAACATATTTTCCTCCTTTATCGGTTTGTACCACAATTTCTGAAGTGTGATGATGAGGGTGTGTACTTCTGAGGATAGGCGTATTTTCTGTTATGGTTCCATCAGAACTTGGTGAATACATTTGATAACTTCTAATGTTTTCATCTACAAAATTTTCTTCTGTTTCTCCTGCTTTTTTCTCTATAAACAGGTCATTTCTGTACTCTCTTTTATCTTTTAAAGTTGATAAGCTTCTGCTGTCAGGTAAACTTATTTCTGAATAAGTGCCATCAGCATTTTTTACATCTAATTTTGCTTGAGTACCAACAGGAGGTTGAGGAACCGAAATGTTAAAATTAAAAGGAGAAGGTAAAGGTAAAGAAAAAGAATAACTATAAGGATGATACTTAAATTTAGCCTGTGCAGGTTGGTCTCCTCCGTACAAATCATAAAAATCTTCATTGTAACTTACTTTTTCTCCTATATTTTTAAAATAATACGGTTCATAATCCGGCATTCCCACACCCTCTGTAAATTTCATTTGTTTAGGTGCATCATTACCCGGATTTTCCCATTTAGCTACCCCTGATGTAGTTTCGTTTGTACTATTTGTTGTAGTTTTAGTGTAAGAGAGTAATATACTTTTTACTTTAGATTTTACTTTCCCAGTACCAGTCCCTTCACTTTTTAATAAAGGCACATCATAAGTTCCCACATCATTTCTAAAAGCTCTGAAATCAGCTACCATACCATCTCCTCTAACATGATACACATCATAAGTGGCATTCGTTACGGGTAAATTCTGCATGGTTTCATAAAACACACCATCATTTTCCCGATTCATATCGTTTAGGTTTAACGGGGATATTTGTGAATCGTACCACCAGTTAGAAGAATTCAAAAAACCTTTAGTCGGTAATTGTTTGGTGGTATTAATTACTGGTAAATTTGTGTTCTTTTTAGGTGTAAGTACCATTCCATTTGTATATATGATAAGGTTTTGTCCAAACCTTAATTGGTTCATCTCTGAATGTCTTAATGTTTCTATAGAAATAGCCGGAGTATAAGTTGGCGTACCCGTTGTTATTACAGAACCTCCATTACTGCTAAAAGACATACTTGGTTGTACCATAGATACTATATTCGCTACTTTAGAAACTTTACTGATTACAGAGCCGGCTTTTGCTATTGCTGTTCCTCCAAAAGACAGGATGGTTAAAGCTATATCCACAACAACCCCTGTAGCTCCCATAGAGAATTCAGAAGATGTTCCTACTCCACGATGCATGTGGGTTAATCCCGCATCAGAATTATAAAACAATGTTTTTGATTTTGTTGTAGCACTCATCATAGATGGGTACAAGGGAAAATCATTGTTTTTATTAAAAAATGTTTTTCTGTAGGAGTGTCCTTTTAGTGAATTAAATGTCCAAGCTTCTGTTTTACCATTCATGGAAAAATAATCGCCTGCCGTATTAGTCTCTGACCTAGTTCTTTCATAACCACCCTGAGGTTCATATAGGCTGGTTACACCATATAATTCTTTTTCTTTTGTCCAACTCCATGAAAGTCCAGTAAAAGGTATAAATGCCACCCATGTGTTATAAGTTCCATATCCTATCTTAGTTTCTTCTTCTGTTTTTACTTTCGTTTGTTGGGTGATTACATCATTATTAAAATCATCAGGTAAGCCTCTCTTTTCTCTATTAATAAATCCAGGGCTGCAACTCCAACCTAACCCCACCCAAGAAGCTTCTGTATCCATTCCTACATTTCCATCATAAGATAGTGTAATAGGATAACCTTCAATATCCAATAGTGGAATACTGTAATTTAAGTCTCCTGTAAATAAATTAACCATGTCCGAAGCTCCCGCAGGTATAAATGATTTATTTTCTGCTTGCCCGCTTCCACCTGATTGAGCAAATATTATTGTAGGAAAAAACAATTGGTAAACAAATACTATTGTTAATACTAAAGATGTAACTCTTATATGAAGTTTAGGAGTGCTTTTGTTCATAACAACCACTTTTTTTTAATTATATACTTTAAATTTTAAGATTTTTTTTTCATTTTTATCATTACTTACCTCTAGGGTATAGTACTCATTAATGGTTAGTGACAACGAAAAAAAATTAAGTCTGAATTTATTTTCACCAATATTGTTTGATAAAAGCTGAGAACCTGCTACCAATGGCACACTATTTATATCAACACCTCCTACCAAATTCTTATCTTTATCATAAATTTTATAAGCTAGTTTTTTATATAAGGTTGTTTCGTATTCTTCATCATATTGAAAACGTACTTCTTTATGAGAAGCATTATAATAAGCTCCATCTAGGGTTTGGTTTAATAACACATAAGAACCACAATCGGGAGAAATATATGCATGCATTCTTTCTCCTACATTAGGGGAGTAAGAAACTCCAGGTAAAAAAAGAATCTTTGAAGTAGCACAATAGTTTATACTGCCTATAATCGGTTGATCAACTATCACTATAACTTGTGCAAATGAAATTTTACAACTTATTATAATGATAAGCTTCATAAAAAGTAATTTCTTCATAATTATATTTTTAAAAAGGTTAGGAAATTATTTTTTCTCTTTGATTAATGTTTCTACTAATTTACTTTGCTCTTCAATTATTTTTTTCTGTTCATCAATTTGCTTTTGTTGAGCGATAGCATAAAGCGTTAATTCTTCTATTTTTTGTAGTAAAATAGCATCCATTTCTGCTATGTTAATTCCTTTTTCTGCTACTTCTTCGGCTGACGGTACATTGGGTAAATGACTATGTTTGTTAATATATTCTTCTACCTGAGCAAGTGTGTTTAATTCGTATGAAGTACTGAAAACAAAATCTGGCCATGGATCAGTTAACTGAATCAAAATTTCTTTAGCCCAAACTCTACCATTTAAGTTTATACTTCCTGTGTCTGTTACAGAAAGTTCAATATCAGCTCCTGAAACCTCATTTTTTAATGTTAAAGTTGTTGTAGATGGTGAAATATAACCAAACATTGATTTTCTACCTGAATCAAGACTAAGAGGATAAAAAGAAATAAAAGTATAATCAACTCCTTCAAGTAAAACAGAATTAGAATCTCCCAACACATGCAATGGTGCTGCTGGTAGAGAACTATAAATTGAGGCAGATCCTACTCTTAAATTTCCTGATAGAAAAGAATGACCAGAAACGCTCAAACGAAAAGATGTTGTGGCTTGATGACCGATACCAACACCTGCTTGACTATCAAAAAAAGTGTAATTTGAAGTAGAAGAAGGTCTTATATAATTATTACCATTAGAATATGGAAAATACACCTTACTACTAATCTGAACTGCATCTGTTGTATACATTGTTCCGCCTAAATCGGTCCACTGTGCATATGCTGTCTCTTATACACATCTCCGAGCCCACGAGACCGAGGCTGATCTCGT
>OJFR01000253.1_pt1 | contig 18626 bp, 18 predicted proteins | sample 1594121 | NCBI WGS metagenome assembly OJFR01 (sample SAMN05416812, study PRJEB24817) | seawater metagenome | isolation source: Sea water | place: Canada:Atlantic | collected 2013-07 | reverse complement strand
GCAAAACCAATGGTCGACTGGTCGATGACCTTCAAAAATCCGGCTGGCCCGCCCCGATGCTGGATGTAGGGCCAACCGGTTTCACTGACACTGGCAATGTAAAAGCTGTCCCGGGCCTCGATGAACACCCGTTCCCGATCCCTGAGCAGGTTGTTACGGTCGAGTCCGGATTCAATGGACGAGTAACCGGTCCGACTGCCCATTTCCTCCTGGACCTGCTTAACCGTACTGGTAAAAGCGATTTCCGCAAACTTGTGCGCCATGTTGGGCTCCTGAGGTTTTCATAAATCTGTTCTCCCATTTACTACCAGTAACTTTTCAGGCTCAAGTGTTACGTCGTGTCATCATTATTTTAAAACAGACTCAAGGTCGCCACGAAGGTGCTGGGTTTGAGAGGAATCCCCACCCTGTTCCAACTGGGAATGCAAAACGTAACGTACTGCTCGAGGCCAGCTTCCAAGTGGTCAAAACAGGGCAATTTTCCAACATCGGCAGAATACCGGTTACTCGAACCCTTCCAGCACTATCTTGCCCACGGCCGTACCGGACTCCAACTCCGAATGCGCCGCACGCAGGTTGTCAGCGTTGATTACCCCGAGATTCTTGCCTGCGGTGGTACGAATGTGGCCCTGATCCACAAGACTCGCTACCGTCTCAAGAAGTTCGTGCTGCACCTGCATGTCATCAGCATTGTGCATAGACCGGGCGAACATGAATTCGATGTGCAGGGACAGGCTTTTCGGTTTGATTTTCATCACGTCCAGAGACGCGGGGTCGTCAATCATGGCAATCCTGCCAAACGGCCTCAGCGCTGCCACATAATCATCGAAGTACTGGTCGGTGGCGTTCAGGCTGGCCACGTGAGTGATCGGGGCAATTTTGCCCTCGGACACCAGTTGTTCGATTTGCGGCAGCAGTGGCTCGCGGTGATTCACGACGAAATCCGCGCCTAGCGATTCGACCCATTGCCGGGACTCGGGCCGGGATGCGGTGGCCACCACGGTGGCACCGGTCAGCGTTTTTGCCAACTGAATCAGGATCGAGCCGACACCGCCGGCCGCGCCAACCACCAGTATCACGTCGTCGGTTGGGCTGATTTCCTCTGGGAGCTGCTGTTCAAGCCCCAGGTGGTCGAAGAGCATTTCCCAGGCGGTTATGGTGGTCAGAGGCAGCGCTGCCGCTTCTGCGTCGTTCAGGCTGGCGGGTTTGCGGCCCACGATGCGCTCGTCAACGATCTGATACTCGGCATTGCTACCCTGCCGTGTAACGTCGCCAGCGTAGTACACCTGGTCGCCTGGCTCGAACAATGATGCTGCCTCTCCCGTTGCAACGACTTCCCCTACGGCATCCCAGCCCAGTACCTTGGTCTCACCAGGCTCCGCTGCAGCCCGTTGACGTACTTTGAAATCAACAGGATTGACGCCGATGGCTCTCACGCGAACCAGGAGGTCCCTTCCCTCGGCCGCCGGCTGAGGTAGTTCCACGTCTTGAAGGGATTTAGGGTCATCAATGGGTAAAGATTCAGTGTATCCAACCGCTTTCATGTTTCTCTCCAGTGTGAGTTGGTAGTGGCCAACAGTGTGATCCCTCTTTACACTAAGAAAAACCGCCTAATCCCATAAACATAATCAAATAATTTTTGAAAATGAACTTTGACGATCTGACCGTTGTGCTCAAAGTGGCCGAATTCCGCAACATCACCGCGGCTGCCACCAGTCTGGATATGCGCGCCGCGACGGCGAGCGCCGCCGTAAAACGTGTGGAGCATGAGTTAGGGGTAGAGCTGTTTGTCCGCTCTACCCGTCAGTTGCGGCTCTCGGCCGCCGGGGAGAAATACCTGCCCCAATGCCGGCAGGCGCTGACACTGATGGATGAGGCCCGACAGAATATTCGCTTTGGCACAGAGACAGTGGCGGGAGAAATTCGGCTATCGGTGTCATCCGATCTGGGTAGAAATCGCGTCGTGCCCTGGATCGACCAATTGATGACATCTCACCCCGGGCTGAGTTTGCGGGTACAGATCACCGACAGCAATGTGGACTTTTTTCGGGATTCGGTTGATATGGCCCTACGGTATGGCTCACCCAGTGACGCCAACCTGTACGGGTTCAAAATCTGTGATGTCCCCCGACTGCTCTGCGCAACACCCGATTACCTGAACCAACAGGGTACCCCCATTCATCCACACGACCTGGCGGGTCACAACGGGCTTTTCTATCAGTTGCAGGACATTCCCTACGACTTGTGGACCTTCAAACGGGATGGTGAGGAATACCGGGTGAAAATGAGAGGCAATCGGGCGTCCAACGACGGCGATCTCGTTCGGCGCTGGTGCATCGCCGGGCATGGTATGGCGGTCAAATCCTGCCTCGATATATCCGATGATCTGCTGTCCGGCCGGGTGATGAACGTCATGCCCGACTACACACCACCGGTATCAGAGCTGTGGCTGATCTGCCCGACTCGACAATCCATCACACCTGCCATGCGCCTGCTGCGGGACCACCTGAAACAGCAGTGTCAAAGCCTTATAAGCGCCATGACTAAACGCGGCATACTGCCAAGCCACGATTAGACCGCCTTCAGGTGCCGGCCACAGGGCGAATTGGTCATGATGTCGTGCCAGCGATCATGGAGCAGTCTTTCGATATGATTCCTGATCCATATAATCCCCGGTTCTCTATCATGGCGTGCGTGCCAGATGAGGTAGAGGGTGGTTGGGTCCACATCGAAGGGTAGCTCACCCATCCACAACCCGTCGACGAACCCGCAGTCCTGGCTGATCAGCTCAGGAACGGCCACGATGAGATTGGACTCCCTTAACACCTGAGGAACGGACGCAAAATGGTTCATTGTTGCGGCGATACGTCTGCTCTGCCCTTTTTGATCAAGATAACTGTCAACAGAGCCATGGGCGTCACCCGACATGGTGACCAACAGATGCCGGGCTTCCAGAAACTCTTCCATGGTGATTTGCCGACCTGCCAGCGGGTGGTCCGCCCGCATTGCGAGAACAAATCCGCTGTCAAGAAGCCAGGTGCTCCGCAAACTGTAATCGTGCTGGTTTAGCACGCCAATCGCGAGATCAACGTGGGCAGATCTCAGGTCGTCGTAGCTCCCTTCAGGTGTATAGGGAACGGCGTGTACGTCCACACCCGGCGCCTCACGTTCGAGCAACTCAATAAGCTGACGCCAGATCATCTCGACGATGACGTCGGTTACTGCAATGCGAAACGTCCGCCGGGCGGAGGCCGGGTCAAACTGCGTCGCGCTGACGGCGTTTGTCAGCGCGAACATAGGGTCACCCACCTGATCCCAAAGACTGAGCGCATAGGAGGTGGGTTCGATGTTGCGGCCCTTTCGCACAAAGAGCGGATCGTTCCATATCTGCCGCATTCTGGAAATCGCATTCGATACCGCAGGCTGTGTCATGGCCAGGCGATCCGCCGCACGAGTCACTGAACGCTCCGTCATAATGGCATCAAAGATGTACAGCAACTGGAGCTCTTGAGTTTTCATAGTAAGTGTCTCAGCTTAACTATAAGTGCCCTTTAACGAACGTTCTCAACTGGCTGAGGCTCCCCGCCCCGGCATGTTGGGCAATCACATCGCCATCCTGAAACAGGGCCAATGTCGGAATGCCACGGATACGCATTTTTGCAGTAATCTCCGGGCTGTCATCCACGTTGACCTTGGCAACGGTAAGTTGCTCACTGAACTCATCGGCGATGTCCTCAAGCAGCGGGGCTACCGTCTTGCAGGGGCCACACCAGGGTGCCCAGAAGTCAACCAGAACTGTCCGGTCACTCTGAACAACCGCTTCTTCAAAATTCGCATCGGTTACATGAATAATGGTCGTCATAATATCTGCTCCTGAGTGGAATTGCTCACTTTCAATACTGGGTCTTCAAATCTGATAGCACTAATTTCAGTGCCATATAGATCCCATTTCTCACAATGATGGGTGTCATAGAGTCCGTTAGAGGCGCTTACTGAATACCAGCCCGCCCCACGCAAGCGTGCGGTTTCCGGTCCCGCTCTTGATTTCGGAGCTCTGAACCCGGAGCACATAACTCAACTCGGTGCCAGCAATGAAACTATGGGTGTACCCTGCCCAAATTTCCGCCAGGAGCACGTTAAGGTCGTTGGCATCCAGTTCGTGGTCGGAGTGCCTGAATTGGCCTTGAAGGAACGCATTATAGGCCCGAGCTTTGACAGACACGCCACCCCAGAAATAATGCTCCCGGCCGCCAGGGGCCGCGACTCCCGGCGCTCGTTCGCCGTAGGCCATAAGCTCAGGGTTGAAACGATTGTCCGGGGAGGAAATCAGCCCGTCCCGAAAAACAAGCGCGGCACCAAACTCAGTCAAATAACCCACCGACCCGAAATACGTGACTTTGAATTGCTGGTCCGGCCGGCTTTTATCCAGATACTGATGATAGGCAGCGGAGTATCGGAATGTTGGTTCCCCGCCATTGGAGACCTGATGATCCCAGCCGTTGGCACGGTCACTTCCTACCACCTTGTGAACCGCATTCTGACCCGATTTAAAAACATCCAGGCCCAGCACTCCGACAGTCATCGAGGTGGTCCACCCGGAATCGTCACTCACGGTCTTGTAACTATGGCTTGACGATAAATAGACAAGGCTGCTGTAGGGTCGATCATCCCGATCGATATCCCTCGCCTTTATTTCCTCAGGGGTGAACCCGTAAATGCCAAACTCCAGGGCGGCGCTCTCAGGTTCACTAATGTCTGCTCCAATACCAGACAACAGGAACCTGTCCAGATTTTGGCTGATTCCGGAAGCCGGATTTTCCAGGAAGTCCTCCGAGTTTGAGGAATAGGTTATGGCCACACCTGCGGTGTAATCCCGATCGGTTTGGGTGGGTGCAAAAAGATCGTTGTCCGTAGAGAGCGCAATGACAGAATCAGAGTTCTCAGCATGAGCCACCGGAGACAAAGCCAGAATAGTGAGAAAAAGTACAAGCAGACGATGGGACATAGCCAACTCCGAAAGACGATAGGTCGGAAACAAGTTGGCTGCTATTTTTCAACTGAACGCCTTGCGCGACTAATCAGGGCTTGGTATTGAAAACATCATATATTTTGATGAATAGGTGTTTGTACTGCGATATTTATACGTTGTCGGGCGGGGTGAATTCTATAAAATGATTTAAGTATGTTCTTTATATTTCTGTATTAATTCTATTTTCATGTGTGTCGATAAAGCGAGCCAAAATAGGAGACATCGAAGTAACTCGCCGACAAACTATATTCATCAGTTTTGGTGATGTGATTCATGCAGCCTCCTGATTATTCGGGACCTCTCCCCGAGCCCATACTTCACTCCATCTGATCTCGAGCCGATTGGCGAAACGGAGATCAGCCTTCGCTTATCAAAACTGGAGAACATGTTATGCGTACAACTGTACTGGTTGCTGTTACATCACTCTTGGCCGCAGTTGCGCTGCCTGCGCACGCGACCCTGGCTGATCGGAAATCCGACGAGACTCATTTTGAAAACGCTCAACCGGCCCCATACAGCGGCCAGATCGTCATACGTGGTGAGATACAGGACCGTGATGCAGCAGGCCACTCAGCAGAACCTGCTCCCTACAGCGGTCACATCGTTATCCGAGGTGAAGTGCAGCCCGAAAGCCACGGCTGAGCGATAAGTCTTTCTTTGCGTCTTGGCACCAGGGACGGTGCTTTTTTGTCAAACCGCTTTGGGTGGCTTTGCCGCCTCTCCCTCTTCTCCCTCCTCTTTCTCCTCAACCTCCAACCACGGTGGGCGGTTACCAATCCGATCCAACAGGAAATCAATAAAGACCCGTACCTTCGCCGTTAAAACATTAGACTTGGGATAAACCAGCCAGAGCGCCGGCTCTGCGTCCATCCGGAAGTCTGTAAGAACCTGTACCAATGTGCCCTCCGCAAGTTCACGATGAACACTCCATAGAGCATGCATGGCAATGCCAGCACCTGCCATGGTGGCGATCTTGTGACTCAGCCCATCATCAATGATCAGGCGGTTACCGGGCGCACGCGGGTTGAATTTACCCTGTTCACCATCTGGGCCAATCAGGTTGATGGTCGCCTGGGATTTAAACGCAATCAGTTGGTGGGAACAAAGGTCGCCTGGATGCTTCGGTGTGCCCCACTTCGCCAGGTAGTCCGGGGAAGCGCACAACAACCGTTTGTCGTCTGCCAGTTTACGAGCCTTCAAATTACTGTCTGGAAGCACCGAGTCCCGCAATGCCAGGTCAAAACTTCCCTGGATGAGATCAAGCTCCATATCCGACAGCCGCAAGTCCAGATTGATGCCCGGGTAAAGCTCCAGAAAATCCGGCACCAGCGGTAACACGTATTGCTGGGCAAACGTGCTGGAAGCAGTCAATCTCAATGTCCCAGCCACATGTTCATTGCCGAACCCCATCGCCGCCAGGGCTGCGTTCTCCTGTGCCAGTATTTCTCTGGCGAAGGGTAGAAATTCTGCTCCCTCAGTGGAAAGCGCTACTTTCCGGGTTGAGCGTCGCAAAAGGTCTGCCCCAACTGCATTCTCAAGTTTCGCGAGCCTGGCACTGGCAACTGCTGGAGGCATTCCCAATTCCCGGCCCGCAGCGCTGATGTTGAGTTTTTCCGCCGCCAGAACGAACAGTTTAATGCCTTCGGTATCCACAGTTTTATATCCATTTAACGAATACTGAAAACCATTATTGGCCATTTATTGCGATTATGCGAACCATTAATCTTGTCGATAGAGTTTTGACCAACCCAAGCAATGAATTGGAGGTACACGATGAAAGCAATGGTTCTTAATCAGTACGGTGAACAGTCGGCATTCGAGTCGGCAGAGGTGGCCAAGCCTTCCGCACAACCGGGCCAGGTGATCGTGCGTGTTGCGGCAACGAGTATCAATACCGTCGATACGATGATTCGCCAGATGGGGAAGGATCTTCCGCTGTCACCTGACCTGCCTGCTGTTCTTGGCATGGACTTCGCGGGAACGATTGAAGCCGTAGGCGAAGGCGTGACCGATTTCGCTCCCGGTGATGAAGTGTATGGCTGTGCTGGCGGGCTGGCCGATCTGCAGGGCGCCCTCGCCGAGTTTATGCCTGCCGACGCACGGCTGATTGCCCATAAGCCCAAGAGCCTGTCTATGCGTGAAGCGGCGGCGTTGCCGTTGGTTGGCATCACTGCATTCGAGGGTCTTCAACGTGCGGGTGTCAAAGCCGGGCAGAACGTACTTGTGCATGGCGGTACCGGCGGCGTAGGCCATCTAGCGGTCCAACTTGCGAAGCATTTCGGCGCCAATGTTTACTCCACTGCCACGGGTGCTAAAGCATTCAGCATCATCGAAGGCTACGACGCCACGCCAATCGATTACATGACTGAATCCGTTGCCGACTATGTCGAAGCCCACACATCCGGTGCCGGGTTCGATGTGGTTTTCGATACAGTTGGTGGCGCCAATATGACCAACAGCTTTGAAGCGGCTGCCCTGAATGGCCATGTGACTACGACTGTCGCCATGGTTGAACTGGATCTGACCACCGCGCACTTCAAAGGGCTGTCGATTCATGTCGTGTTCATGTTGATTCCCATGCTGCACAACCATCATCGGGAAGCGCACGGCAACATTCTGGAGCAGTTGGCGCAGATCGTGGATCAGGGTGCCGTTAAACCCCTCCTGGATGAGCAAGGCTTCAGTCTTTCTGAGGTCGGACAGGCCTATGATCGCCTGACCAGTGGCCAGGCGGTTGGCAAGGTCGTCGTGGAGGTTTGACAATGCCGGCACTGAACGAGAGCACAAAGACATTTGCCCCTATCAATCGCGGCTACAATCAGGTGTTTCAGCCGAATCGGTTGAGTATTGGCGTCATTGCTCCGCTGGAGAGTTATACCAGCAGGCCTGTGCCCACGATGGAACGTCACCTTGAACGTGTGCGGTTGGCCGAGAAGGCCGGTTTTTCCGCGGTATGGTTGCGCGATGTCCCCTTCAATGTGCCCTCGTTCGGTGATGCCGGCCAGGTGTTCGATCCGTTTGTTTACCTCGGTTTTCTGGCAGGGCAAACCGAGCGGATTGCCCTGGGCGTAGCGAGCCTGATATTGCCGCTTCGCCACCCTGCGCACGTCGCGAAAGCCGCAGCAAGCGTGGATCAGCTGTCCGGTGGTCGGTTGATACTCGGAATCGCATCTGGCGATCGCCCCGATGAATACCCTGCTCTTAACGAGACCTATACGAACCGGGGCGAGCGTTTTCGGGACAGTTTCGAGTACATCCGCAGGATGGCCGATAGTGCGCCGGCATTCGAAAACCGTTATGGCCAAACGAACGGTGAAATGGACCTGCTTCCCAAGCCAGCGGCAGGAAAGATTCCGATGTTGATTACCGGCGGAAGCCAACAGGAGCCGCAATGGGGGGCGCGCAACAGTGATGGCTTGATTACTTACCCGCGGAATATTGACGACCAGGCAAACGCCGTGAGGTCGTGGCGTGACGGTATTCCCGGTAAAACAGAGGCCTCGAAGCCCGTGATGCAATCCCTGTACATCGATTTGCTGGCAGATCCCGATGCACCGCCTCAGCCCATTCATCTGGGCTTCAGATCGGGCATAAAGTTTCTGAAGACTTACCTTAAATCGCTCGAAGAAATTGGTGTAAACCATGTTGCATTGAACCTGCGATTCAATCAGGCGGATACTGAACAAACGATCCTGTACCTCGCAGAAGACCTGCTCCCCGAATTCGCGGCACAAGGACACAAACCATGACCAAAAAAATTCTGATCACCGGCGCCACTGATGGAATCGGCCTGGAAACCGCAAAGCGTCTCTGTTCCGAAGGCCACACGTTGCTTTTACACGGGCGCAACGCGGAAAAACTGGAGGCGACAGAAAGAAAGTTGGCAGACAGTACAGGCGCTGGACTGATCTACACCTATAAGGCGGATCTGTCGCGTTTGGCGGAAGTGGATTCTCTGGCAAATGCCATCACCAGAGAACATGGCCAACTGGACGTCATCATCAACAACGCCGGAGTCATGCGTGTTCCTGAAACAATCACCCAGGACGGACTGGATGTCCGGTTCGCCGTGAATACGGTTGCGCCGTACCTACTGACAAAACGCCTGTTACCAATCATGAGGCCCGGTTCACGAGTGGTAAACCTGTCGTCGGCTGCACAGGCTCCGGTGGAACTTGACGCGCTGCGGGGAAAAAATCGGCTTCTGGACGACATGTCGGCCTACGCTCAAAGCAAGCTGGCGTTGACCATGTGGAACAATGCGCTGGCGGCGTCACTCGGCAGCCGGGGTCCGGTCTTTGTAGCCGTTAACCCGGGCTCGCTGTTGGCATCAAAGATGGTGAAAGAGGGGTTTGGCATTGCCGGAAAAAGCCTGTCGATTGGCGCCGATGTGCTCGTCCGTGCGGCGCTCTCGGACGAATTTGCCAATGCTTCAGGCCATTATTTCGACAACGACAAAGGTCGGTTTGGTTCGCCCCATTCGGACGCGCTGAATGATCAGAAATGCCAAGCAATTGTTGAGGCAATCGAAAAACTTAGAGGTTAGACAAGTCCCTCCATCGTCAAGGAATGGAGGGGCTTGGCTTTCTTCATCTAGAGTTAGGTAAGGCTACTGTATTTCCTGCACCTCAACGACGATGTCGTTCCAACGCCGCTGATTTTTGATGTCATGTTCCAGACCCTGCCTGTCTGCCTCTGCAAAACGCCTGATCGCCGGAGTTTTACTGGTGGCTTGATAGAGCCAATATGCCTCAGCCTTGAGTGCCTCTTCGATTGGTTTGTCGATCGATTCGTACACAGCTTGTTTGCAGGCATTAATGGATTCAGCCGGGAACAGCGCGATACGCTTGGCGAGTGTATCAACGTAAGGTCCAATGTCATCAGGGTCTAAGGCTCTGTTGATGGTGCCGTAAGCCTCTGCTTCGTCTGCCGAGAAATCTCGTGCGCTCAGGATGATTTCCAGCGCTCTACCCAACCCAACCTGGCGAGCCATTCGGGAAGCACCGCCACCGCAGGGAAGGATGCCCATGGCGACTTCCATCTGCATCAGTTTGTATTTGCCTCTCGCCGCGAACCGCATATCACAGGCCAGTGCCAGTTCATGTCCGCCTCCTCGAGCGACCCCTTCCAATTTTGCGATGGTCGCCTGGGGTATCCTGCTGACACGTTCAAGAACTGACTGCAGATCCAACAGTTTTGCGTCTCCCCGCGCCACGGCCTCAGTGGACATATCCTTCAGGAGATTTGTGTCATAGTGGCTAACCCAAATTTCGGGGTTTGCTGACTGGAATATCACGACCTTTACACTACGATCCCGTTCAAGCCGCATGGTCAAGCCCACCAAATCCGCCAGCATTTCCTGACCCTGGACGTTCACTGTCCCGAAATCAAAAGTGACTGTCAGGATTCCACCTTCCTGTTCTGCTTTGAATGTTTTATAGCCTTCGTAAGCCATCTCAATTTCCTCATCAACACCAGGTTAAATGGGTCATATGTGAACCCGTGACAAACCCACCTGTTCGGACAATTCCAGAGCAGGCCTTATTGACTTTATTCTCTTTGAAAATAAGTTAAACAGAGGTAAACGGAGTTCAGAATTCGGGTTTTACGCATATCCGTCGACGCCAACGACAGGCTGGGAGAGCGGATGCGCATTTTGGGGCACTGCAGGTGTCGGTTCGATCGAGTAATCTAACCCCTGACTTGAATGGCCAGTTTTCCCGAAAAGCGCTTGTCCATAAAGTCTTTTTGGGCCTGTACAACGTTCCTCAACGCGTAGGTTTTAGCCACCACAGGCCGGATTTCGTTTCGTTCGATGTATTCGATGAGGTTCTCGAATACCCGCTTTGGCTGCCAGGTAGAGCCGTAGAAACTTAGGTCTTTCAAGTACAGAGTTCGTACGTCCAGTTCCACAATGGGGCCAGCAATGGCGCCTGAGGCCACGTAACGACCGCCACGGCTCAGCACCTCCAGCAACTCCGGCCACTGAGGGCCCACCACCAAGTCCGCTACGATGTGGACGCTGTCTTTTTCCAGCGCTTCGAGCAGAGATTGCCCCCTGGCAATGACCTGATCAGCGCCAAGCTGACGCACCTCGTCGAACTTGGATTCACCACACACCGCGATTACTTCGGCGCCCCGGCGTTTGGCAAGCTGAATCGCCGCTGATCCAACGCCACCGGAAGCACCGGTGATCAAAATCCGTTCCCCGGCCCCCAGGCGTGCCCTGTCCAACATGCCTTCGGCGGTTGAATAGGCGCAGGGAAATGAAGCCAGTTCGGCGTCGCTCAGGGTACTGGTGATTGCGAACACTTCGCTTGAACGCGCTACGGCGTACTCGGCGTAGCCACCGTTGATCTCGGACCCGAACGTGATGAGGTTGTAAGAAGACGGGTCGCCAGGCGCCTGTTGCATAGGGCGAACCAACACGCGTTCCCCCATCCGCACGGGGTCAACGCCCTCACCCACCGCTATGATGTTTCCACACACATCAGCACCCTGAATACGTGGAAAACTGAGGGGTGTACCTGACCAGCCACCATCTTCGTCGTTTGCCGTCTGAAACCCTGCAGCGGCGCCCTGATCCGTACCCGTTGTTACGCCTTTGGAATACCAGCCTGTCCGGGTGTTGATGTCGGTATTGTTGATCGCACTCGCTCCGACATGAATCAGTACCTCACCAGCGAGGGGCTGAGGCACTTCCAGATTTTCCCGGTACTCAAGTTTGTCCAGGCCACCGTGCCCGGTCAGAACAACGCCTGCCATTGTCTTGGGGATATGGATGTGGCTCATAGTGTCTCCTCTGTTTCAGTGCTAGCCGACTGATTCGATCAATTTAACGTCAACCTCGACGCCTATGGTGAAATCATAGGTCTCCGGAATGATTCACTCAAACGAATATTATTGATACGATAATTCAGATTTGTTGATAAACGCCCAAAGGCCGCCCAAATGAAGCCTATTCTGGATCTGGAGTTGTTGAATACCTTTGCAGTGGTGGTGGAGGCAGGCGGTTTTAAAGAGGCGTCGAGCCGCCTGTACCGCTCCCAGGCCGCTGTCAGTATGCAGATTAAACGATTGGAAGAGCAGATCGGCCATCGGCTTCTTGAGCGCAGTAATCAGGGTATCAAGCTCACGGAACCCGGGAAGACCTTGCTGGGCTACATCGACAGGCTGCTACGCCTCAATAACGAAACGCTCAGCGCGCTTAGCCTGGAGCCGCTCCGGGGTCCTGTACATTTCGGGATACCCACGGATTATGCCCAGACATTCTTGCAGAAGTTTATCCCGCGCATTCGGGACGCCTTTCCCGAGCTGGAGCCCCGAATTACCTGCGGTCGAAGCCGCAGGTTGCGGGAGCTGGTCAGCGCTGGTGATCTCGACGTGGCTATCGTTACCGGGGAATCCCAGTTCGCACCGGAGAAAAGTCTGTGGTCGGAAGCGCTTTGCTGGTATGCCTCGGTTGGGCTACCCATCAATACAGAGGAGGCGTTGCCCGTTGCATTGCTGGAAAGTGATTGCGCGCTACGTGATTTCGCCGCCACGGATTTGAGGCAGTCCGGTCTGGACTACCATACGGTGATGACCAGTACCGACATGGCCAATCTTTATTCGGCGGTTGAATCGGGATTGGCCATCGCGCTGTTACCAGAGTCGTCGGTTATATCGTCCAGAGTGCGCCCGGTCCAACTGGACCAGCTACCCGGGCAACGGGTTCTGACGATGAATATCATCAATGCTGGCACTTTGACCCCCGGTTTTCTGGAGCCGTTGCAAGGATGCCTGCTTGGCGCCGCCCGAGCCACTCACGATCAGTCAAACGCCAGAGCGTGACGATGTAACCCACGATCACGGTAATTTCTCTACTTTACGGTGTACCGGCTGTTCGTGCGGATATAAAGGGTCGCTGCCCTATCGCTGTCGTTTGCTATTCGGTGCGTGAAGCGCCCTGTCGATTCGATATAGCTTCCAGCCTCGAGGTGCTTTTCAGTATCCAGACCCTTTGCCTGGTAGGTAACCTCGCCACCGATCACAACCGCGCGAAATTCGCTGGCATTCGTACTGATTTCTCCCTCAAAGCCGGACGCAATCTTGATCATTGAGCCGCCCACATCGGCATCACTATCCCATACGAACGTGGCTTCCACGTTGTCCGCTTCAATATTGTGTAGCTCACTGTTATTGAGCCAGACAATATTGGTTTCATGCAGGTTGAGCGGGCGTTCGCCGTTATCAAATTTCTCGTCGGAAGGCTTAACCAGATAGGGACCGGAGTCTATCTCCAGGTAAATCAGATTGGTGTCGCCATTTGCCGCGGTTGTATGATCTTCGCCGGCTGGCTGTGTCCAGAAAGACCCGGGCGGCATCCACATTTTTTGTGCATCTGGGTCGTCGTTATGCATCAGCCCTTCGATGACAACGCCGCGATACGTAATATTGTGAATATGGGGAGGAGACTCAAAACCCTGCTTGAACCGAACAAGCATTCCGGTGGCGCTGTCGGTCGTGCGATCTCCCCAAAGGTCTGCCGCACCAGGGCTCAGTACGCCGCGAAGAGGATTAAGATACCCCCACTCAACGTCATCAGCCGGCACAACTTTCACGAGAGAACCGCTGTTTTCGGTGTCGGCATTCGCCACCGTCGCGGTACCGGCAACCATCAGTGCACAAAACAGCCTGCTGGAAAACATTTGATAGCTCCACTTTGAATATGATGAGAGCTACAAGCCTAGTCGCCGCGATATCGGATAAAAACGGGCAGTTTCCGATTTTAGTTTTCGTAAAAACGAAGTAATTCCCAGGGAACTTTCGTCATTAAGGGGAGCGTAACGTCGTTACAGGCTTTTCCAACGTGCACTGAAGAAGTCCAGAAACACCTGAATGCGCGCAGACAGTGTTGTGTTCCTGTAGTACACGGCGTTGACCAACTCTCTTGGATTGGGGCGCACCAGTTGATCCCCCATCAGTTCCACCAAGTCGCCTCGTTCAAGGTCCTTGTCGATCATGAACCGTGAAAGATACGCCAGACCGTTTCCGCCGAGGCAGAGTTGGCGTACGGCTTCCCCACTGCTGGCTCGTACCGTCGGTCTGATTCGTATCCCTTCGCCAAAATGCCAGACATTCAAAGCTTCCGGTGCGGTGAAGCCGATGGTGTCGTGGCCCGCGAGAGATTCCGGCGAGTCGCAGCCACCACGCCGATTCAGGTAGTCCGGCGAAGCCACCACTGACAGCGGAGACCGACCCAATGCCTTGGCATGGAGCGTCGAGTCTTCAAGGCTTCCGATTCGGATAGCCACATCAATCCGTCGTTCCAGCAGGTCGACAATCTGATCACTTGCCGTCAATTCCAGTTCAATGTGCGGATAGGCGGCTCGAAACTCCCGGACATGAGGCACGATCTGATGCAACAGGAATGGGTTTGCGGCGTCCACCCGTAGGCGGCCCGCCGGCCTTTGTTTACGTATGGCCAATTGCTCTTCGGCTTCTTCCAGCGAAGCCAGGCCATCTCTCACCTTCGCGACAAACAGTCGCCCTTCTTCGGTTAGGCCCACTTTGCGGGTGGTTCGGTTCAGCAGCGTTGTGTTCAAGCTCTGTTCGAGGCGTGAGACCGCTCGCGACACCCGGGTCACGGATACGTCAAGTTGTTCTGCCGCGCTACTAAAGCTTCCGCTGTCCACCACTGACAGCAGGAAGTGAAGATCGTCCGATCGACTTTTCATTTCATTTTCCGCAAAAGTATTTTTTAAAAACCACTGTTTATCGCAAAAGTATGCGGCCGCAAACTAGGCATCGTCAATTCATTCCCGCTCACTGCTAAGGAGCCGCTATGCCCGTTGCACTTTTCGCACTCACTTTGAGTGCCTTTGCGATTGGGACCACCGAGTTTGTCATTGTCGGACTGGTTCCCACCATTGCCCAGGATCTGGGCGTTACCCTCCCGTCTGCTGGCCTTCTGGTCAGTTTGTACGCGCTAGGTGTTGCTATAGGTGCACCGGTACTCACCGCCCTGACCGGCCGTTGGAATCGTAAGTTGGTGCTGCTTTCGCTGATGGGGCTGTTCATCATCGGTAACATCCTGGCCTGGATGGCGCCGAATTACAGCTCACTGATTACCGCCCGAATTCTCACCGGCCTTGCACACGGCGTGTTCTTCTCAATCGGTTCGACCATCGCCACCAGCCTGGTACCGAAAGAAAAAGAGGCCAGTGCCATTGCCATCATGTTCACCGGGCTTACCGTTGCCCTGGTAACGGGCGTTCCCCTGGGAACCTTTATCGGACAGACGTTCGGGTGGCGAGCCACCTTCCTGACCGTCGCCGTACTGGGGGCCATCGCGTTGATCGGCAGTGCCTTTTTGGTGCCCAGGAACCTGGAGCAGTCAAAGCCGGCAACCCTGCGTCAGCAGCTTGAGGTCATCACTCACCCGAGACTGCTGCTGGTGTACGCGATGACCGCTATTGGGTACGGCGGTACGTTCACGGCATTCACCTACCTGACCCCGATCCTCGAAGACGTCACCGGTTTTGCCTCCGGCATGGTCAGCCTTCTGCTGCTCGTCTACGGTGTGTCTGTGGCCGCTGGCAATATCTGGGGTGGTAAATTGGCCGATCGTTTCGGGCCAACCTCAGCGCTGTACATCGTTTTTGGCGGCCTGGCGGCCATCCTGTTCGTTCTGACCTTCAGCGCTTACAATCCGGTTGCAGCCGTGATCACCCTTCTGGTTTGGGGTGCATTTGCCTTCGGCAATGTGCCAGGCTTGCAGGTGTATGTGGTCCAACTGGCTGAACGTTACACTCCGCATTCCGTGGATGTCGCTTCCGGCCTGAACATCGCGGCCTTCAACATTGGGATTGCCGTCGGCGCCTGGCTCGGAGGCCATGTGGTGGCCGACATGGGGCTGATGAACACGCCCTGGATTGGCGGCGTGATTGTTCTTAGTGCGCTGCTTCTGACCCGCATTTCCGCCACCCTGGATAACCACGAAACGGCTACCGCCTGATCTCTGAATGGCCTCCCGACAGGGAGGCCCAATATCCAGCTTTCAGTCTACGATGTCATTATCACGTATATGAATAGCAGGCATATGGTTTCAGAGTTTCAATTCTGGCTTTGCCCCGTGCAAGATGTTTCCGCAGACACTCGTTATTTAATCGAGAGAGGCACCATCGATGAGCACACCGAAAGCGAATACGCATAACCGCGACCACAGCCTGGGCTTTTTCAATTATCTGGATAAATCCACCGAGTCATCACTCTACCGAAATGGCAAGGTGTTGATACGCAGGGATACGGGTGGAAACGACAGCGAAATGCAGGGAGTCGTGCACGACAAGCAAGAAAAGAAGGTTCACAACGGTCGCGTTTTTTCAGGCAATCAGCGTCTTAGCCTTGCCACCAACGGATTCGAGTTGCTGACCCGGCCACTCGCACAACCTGGTCTGGATTTTCTGGATCAGCAACAGGTCGTCCAATACTACTACCCGGAATGCGCAAAAATCATCGAGGAAGCGACCGGTGGCCGTGCATTTGCCTTCGACCACAATGTCCGCTCGGTGCTCGGAAAACAAAGCGGAAAGCAGATATCAGGCGGACAGCAAGTGCAGGAGCCTTTGCACCTGGTACATGGCGATTATACGCTAACCAGTGCCCCCCAGCGCTTGCGCGACCTGACGAACCCTCCCGGCAGCAATGACACTCTGCGCAGTGTTCTTGGCGACAGCGAGTCATTGATCTCCAATGAAACGGTCGAGCGTGCGCTCGCAGAAGGTGGCCGTTTTGCGATTATCAACCTGTGGCGAAATATCTCCAGCGAGCCGGTGGCCACACATCCCCTGGCACTGTGCGATAGCCAGACAGTCAACCCGGAAGACCTGGTCGTGTTTGAAATTCACTACCAGGACCGTCTCGGGGAAAACTATTTTGCAAAACACGCCGAGCGCCATCACTGGTACTACTTCCCGGAAATGACGGGGGACGAAGCGCTACTGATTAAACAATGGGATTCGGCGGGGCCGCTGGCGAGATCTGCCGGCGAGCAGGCTGATGCGAGTGATCCGCAATCGCCCTCCACGTTCAGCTTCCATAGCGCGTTCGAAGATCCTGCCACACCTTACGGTGCGCCGGATCGCCAAAGCATCGAAGTGCGCTGCATCGTCATCTACGACTAAATTACCAATGAAACGGGGCAGATAATGACATTGCCATTTGCGCATCTACCACTTGGACCAGATCTCATTGGTTGACGAATCCGGGGGTCGGCTTTTCGCTAACCTCCCGGGTCTTGGCTATTAGCATTAGTGCGCTACCCACTATCATCGCGGCTGCCGCCGCGTAGAGTCCAACCGAGTAATCTCCGTTATATTCCCGGAGCAGACCGGTAATCATTGGAGCGACGATCTGGGCAATTCCATAAGCGATCGTCATTTTTCCCATGAATCTGGCAGGCTGGGAGGGGTAGAAGCGACCGGCCATGGTCAGCACAAGACAGACGATGCCGACAAAGGTACCTCCGAAAAGAATCGCGCCTAACATCGTTAACAGGATGCTGGGTTCAATGACTGGCAACAAAATACCCACAGCCTGGAGCAGGCTTGCAATAATCAAAGCATTCAGATTGCCAATTCTTCGCGCAATCAGGTCCCAGAGAATGGCACTGGGCGCTGCCGCAAGCCCCATTACCATGAACGCCCAGACACCCTTCCCCTCCAGCCCGGGCAGCTCATCTACAATCGCTACAATAAACGTGGCACTCACAACAAAGCCGACACCGGCGCAAAAATATGCAGCGGTAAGGAGCCCCATGAACGCTTTACCCGGCGGGGAGTCCTTCATGGATCTACCACTGGTGTTGACTGTCGCCGATTCGGGCCGTGGTAACCATGCCCAGGCCGGAACAAGCATCGCACCTCCGATCACGGTAAGCACCAGCCATTGCTGGCGCCAATCAAGCCAAGTGTTCATCAGCTCAACTGCAACCGCACACACAACCATTCCCAGCCCAACGCCACTGAACTGAATGCCCAACTCGCTACGGTGGTTGTGACGGATCAGCCAGTTCAGTACCAACCCGGAACCAATCAACATGCCGGCGGCACAACTCAGCCCCGCCAGAAAGCGCAGGATTGACCAGAGCCACAGGTTCTCAGTCAGTCCCATACCGGCTGTCGTTATGACCGCAACCACCAACCCAATGCGATAGAGGCGGTCCTTTAATTCCAGATCACTGATCACAGACGCAACGACCGCACCCACGAGGTATCCGAGATAGTTAATCGCTGCAAGCCAACCTCCGTCCGCCGCTCCCAAGTCGGTATGTTCCTGCATGGCCGGCAGCAAAGGCGTATACGCAAAACGGGCGATGCCCATGACCAAAATCAGGTTGAGCACCCCTGCGGTTAAAACCTTGCAGCGTTGAATGGGGTCGTTCATAGATTCCTCAGGAGTGACGAAAGTGACATTGGTGTTAACGCGGAAGACAGCTCAGGTTATCCAAGCGCTCGCTTGACCCAGTCCATACGGTCCTGGCCAAAGAACATTTCGTCATTGACGAAGAAGGTGGGGGCTCCGAACACGCCCCTCTTGGCGGCGTCATCCGTCG
>OJFR01000249.1_pt1 | contig 18782 bp, 17 predicted proteins | sample 1594121 | NCBI WGS metagenome assembly OJFR01 (sample SAMN05416812, study PRJEB24817) | seawater metagenome | isolation source: Sea water | place: Canada:Atlantic | collected 2013-07 | reverse complement strand
TGTATAAAATAAAATTTAGATTAGTCTAAAAATATAATTTTATATATGTAATAAATCTTTTATACATTTGTAAAGAAAAAGCAAAGATGAATTCATTTACTGAAGAGAATTATTTGAAAGCCATTTATAAATTGAGTTTAAATGGGGTTCAAGGGGTTTCTACCAATGCTATTGCAGATAAGTTAGCAACTAAGCCTTCTTCTGTAACCGATATGATTAAAAAGTTGGCAGATAAAAAGTTGGTTAGTTATCAGAAGTATCAAGGAGTAAACTTAACTAAAAAAGGTAGTGATGTAGCAGTTTCTATTATTAGAAATCATAGGTTGTGGGAAGTTTTTTTAGTAGAAAAATTAAATTTTAAATGGGATGAAGTACATGATTTAGCTGAAGAGTTAGAGCATATCAATACACATAAACTAACAGAACGTTTAGATGAATTTTTAGGATTTCCTAAGTTTGATCCGCATGGAGATCCTATTCCCGATAAGGACGGAAATATTATCCAGCATAAAGATGTAACATTGTCAGATTTAATAAGAGGAGAAAAAGCGGTAGTAGTAGGGGTTAAAGAACATTCTAAAAGTTATTTAAATTATTTAGAACAATTGCAATTGGTGTTGGGGGTAGAAGTTGAAGTAAAAGATATCGTAGAATTTGATGCTACTATGCAAATTTTGGTCAATAATAAACAAGTGATTATTTCTAATCAAGCAAGTAAAAATTTAATAGTTAAGAAAATTTAGAATTTAGAGACTACATTTATAAACATCAAACCTTGAATATTTAAAACTATGGAAGAAGTAAAACTTTTTTTTGAATCAATTAGTCCAGTCCAACAAGCTTTATATGCATCTTTATTTACTTGGGGATTAACCGCTATGGGGGCTGCATTTGTATTTGTGTTTAAAACCATGAATCGTGCTTTTTTTGACGGAATGTTGGGTTTTACCGGAGGAGTAATGGTAGCAGCAAGTTTTTGGTCATTGCTAAATCCTGCTATTGAGATGAGTGATGGAGAAGGTTTTGTTCAGGTGGTTCCGGCTGCGGTTGGGTTCTTAGGAGGAGCAATGTTTTTGTTTGGGTTGGATAAGATATTACCTCATTTACATATTAATTTTAAAGAGGGAGAAAAAGAAGGGGTAAAAACAGAATGGCACCGATCTATTTTGTTGGTATTGGCGATTACTTTACATAATATACCTGAAGGTTTGGCGATAGGAGTTTTATTTGGTGGAGCTGCCATGGGGTTGGAAGGAGCAACTATTGGTGGAGCAATAGCGTTGGCAATTGGTATTGGAATTCAAAATTTTCCGGAAGGAATAGCAGTTTCTATGCCTTTAAGAAGACAAGGCTTATCTCGTTGGAAAAGTTTTAATTATGGACAATTATCTGCAATAGTAGAGCCACTTGCCGCTGTGTTAGGAGCTTGGGCAGTTTTTACTTTTCAGCCAATTTTACCTTATGCGTTGGCTTTTGCAGCAGGGGCAATGATTTATGTAGTGGTAGAAGAAGTGATACCCGAAACCCAAAGGGATAAATATACTGATATTGCTACAATGGGTTTTATATTGGGCTTTATTGTAATGATGAGTTTAGATGTGGGATTGGGTTAATTAATGAATTAGAGATTAATAATTATTGATAAACAAATAACTTGTCTAATTTTGAAGCGTGAGTAATAAAATCAACATAAAAAATAGAAAAGCTAAGTTTGAGTATGAGTTTTTAGAGACTTTTACTGCCGGTATTCAGCTTACCGGTACGGAAATAAAATCTATAAGAGCAGGCAAAGCGAATATTGCAGATGGATATTGCTTTTTTAATAATGATGAATTGTTTGTTAAGAATGTTTTTATTGCAGAATATGAGCAAGGAACCTATAACAATCACGAACCACGAAGGGTGAGAAAATTATTGCTTAATCGCAGTGAGTTAGATAAGCTAATAAAAAAGAAAAAAGATGTTGGATTAACTATTATTCCCGTTAGTTTATTTATTAATAACAAAGGTTTTGCAAAGTTGGAAATAGCTTTAGCAAAAGGTAAAAAGCTTCATGATAAACGAGAAACACTAAAAACAAAAGATACTAAACGGGAATTGGATAGGGCTAAGAAGTTTTAATTAAAATAATCTTTCATTTTATCAAAAAAACCTTTCTCTTTTCCACTTAGTTTAGGTTGAAAATTTTCAGAAGTCCTTAGTTTCTCAAGTGTTTCTTTTTCTATTTTAGTAAGTTCTTGCGGAGTCCAAACATTAATGTAAATCAAGAAATCTCCTTTACCATATCCTTGTATGTTGGGTAATCCTTTGCCTTTTAGTCTTAGTACCTTGCCACTTTGAGTTCCGGGTTCAATTTTTACTTTCACTTTTCCGTCCACTGTTGGAATTTCTATAGAAGTTCCCAAAGCAGCATCAACAAAGTTGAGGTACAAGTCATACAATAAGTTTACACCGTCTCTTTTAATATTTTCGTGAGGTATTTCTTCAATTAATATGATTAAATCTCCGGCAATACCATCTTTTGGACCTGCATTTCCTTTTCCGGAAACCGAAAGTTGCATGCCATCCTCAACTCCTGCAGGAATGTTAATAGTTATGGTATCTTCTTTTCTAATTAATCCATCACTATTAGCATCCGCTGGCTTTTTGTCAATTATTTTTCCATCACCACCACAAGCCGGACATGGTGAAGAAGTTTGCATTTGTCCCAAAATAGTATTAGCAATTCTGGTAACTTGTCCTGTACCATTACATTGGTTACAGTCTTTAAAAGTTACTCCTTCCGCATTAACTAATTTATTTACTTTAATTTTTTTCTCAACACCGTTCGCTATTTCTTTTAAGGTCATTTTTACACGAACTCTAAGGTTAGTTCCTCTAGAAACTCTTCTCCCTCTGCTTTGTCCACCTCCAAAACCTCCAAAACCACCTCCGAAAATATCGCCAAATTGGGAGAAAATGTCATCCATATTCATTCCTCCACCACCAAATCCACCTCCGGCTGCTCCACCAACACCTTGATGGCCAAAACGGTCGTAGCGTTGTCTTTTTTCAGGGTTGCTTAGTACTTCATAAGCTTCAGCAGCTTCTTTAAATTTATCTTCAGCAGTTTTATCGTCAGGGTTTTTATCTGGATGGTATTTAATTGCCATCTGGCGATAAGCTTTTTTTATTTCGGCCTCAGATGCATTTTTAGATATTCCTAATACTTCGTAATAATCTCTCTTGCTCATTATTGTAGTTAATCGTTTTTTTTTGTTAATCGTTGTTTGTTATAGAGGTTAACCTCAAACCTCAAACTTTGAACCTTAAATCTTTTATTGCCCCACCACCACTTTGGTGTATCTTATCACTTTTCCATTAAGTGAATAGCCTTTTTCAACTTCGTCAATTACTTTTCCTATTTCTTTTTTGCTAGGTGCCGGAATCTGAGTTATTGCTTCATGGAATTCAACATTAAAAGGTTCCCCAACTTGTGACTTGGTAGGTTCTAACCCTTTTTGTTTTAGAATAGAAAGCATTTTTTCATGAATTAATTTCATTCCATCTTTAACGGAATCAATATCTTTTGCATCTTGCATTGCTTTTGAAGCTCTTTCAAAGTCATCAATTACAGGAAGTAAAGCAGTTATTATTTCTTCACCAGCCGTTTTAAATAAATCTAATTTTTCTTTTTGAGTTCTTTTTCTGAAATTTTCAAAATCAGAATAAAGACGAAGGTATTTGTCTTTGGCTTCTTGCAGTTCTATTTCCAATTGTTCTTCTTTTGTTAGTTCTTTTTGTTCTTCCTGATTTTCCGAAGCATTTTCTTCATGCTTTTCTTCACTATTGGCTTGGATATTTTCTTCCTGAATATTTTTTTCTTCTTCGTTTGTTGTTGTCATAATCTTCAAAAATTTAAAAAATAGTTTTTTAAGGAAGTCAAAAATACTACCATTTGAAATGAAATAGTCAATTTGTCATAATTTTGTTGTAATGTCAGGAATTAATGACAAATTAAGCTTAAATCACACTAAAAATAAGGTAACGGATTATTTTTTTTCGAATTTACTTAGTGCGTCAATCAGTGCTTCACCTCTTAAGTTTTTGGCGATAATTTTACCATCACCATCTATTAAATAATTAGAGGGAATTGAGTTTACGTTATAAAGTTGAGCACCTTCAGAATTCCAGCCTTTAAGGTCGCTAGTGTGGTTCTCCCAGATTAGTCCGTCTTTTTCAATAGCCGCTTTCCAAGCATCTTTGTTGGTATCTAACGAATATCCATAAACGGTAAAACCTTTGCCGTTTTTAAAAGTGGAGTTCTTAAATTTATTATATGCTTTAACAACAGCAGGGTTTTCTTGACGACAAGGTACACACCATGATGACCAAAAGTCAACCAGAACTACTTTTCCTTTTAATGAAGATAAGGCGATTTCTTTTCCTTCTGGGTTGTTAAATTTTAAATCAGGAGCTTTATTTCCTACCTCTAATCCTGTATTTTGTTTGTACATAAAACCAACAGTTACTAATATCATTAATAAAAGTGCAAATGTGGTTTTAAATTTTTTGATGATTTCCATGTGTTAATAGTTTATTTGTATTTGGGGAAATTAAAATCAATATTAGTGCCGAACTACAAACGTATAATTTCAGCACCAATTTTGTTTAATCTTGTGTCAATATATTGGTAACCTCTGTCAATTTGTTCAATGTTGTTTATAATACTTGTTCCGTCTGCCGACATTGCTGCAATAAGCAAAGCAACACCAGCTCTAATATCAGGAGAAGACATAGTGGTAGCTCTTAGGTTATAATCTCTGTTAATCCCAATAACAGTTGCTCTGTGCGGATCGCATAAAATAATTTGTGCTCCCATATCTTTCAGTCTGTCGATAAAAAACAACCTACTATCAAACATTTTTTGATGAATGAGTACAGTTCCTTTTGCCTGGATGGCCGTCACTAAAATAATGCTTAATAAATCGGGAGTAAAACCCGGCCATGGCGCATCATAAATTGTTGGTATGGAACCATCAATCATGCGTTTAATTTCGTAATGTTTTTGGGAAGGAATATAAATGTCATCGCTTTTAATTTCTAATTGTATTCCTAATCTTTCAAAAGTTTCAGGAATTCTTCCCAACATATCAATTCTGCAATTTTTTATAGTAATTTCAGATTGAGTTGTTGCTGCCAACCCTATAAACGAACCAATTTCAATAAAATCAGGAAGTAAAGTATGAGTACAACCATTCATTTCTGAAACGCCTTCAATTTCAAGTAAATTAGAACCAACTCCTTTTATTTTTGCTCCCATACTATTTAACATGGAGCAAAGTTGTTGTAAGTAAGGTTCGCAGGCAGCATTGTAAATGGTGGTTTTTCCTTTTGCCATTACGGCAGTCATAAGAATATTAGCAGTTCCTGTTACAGATGGTTCATCAAGCAAAATATATTTTCCTTCAAGTTTATCTGCTTTAAGTGTGTAGAAGGTGTTTTTGGCATCGTATTCATAAGTTGCTCCTAATTTTGAGAAACCTAAAAAGTGAGTGTCTAAAGGTCTTGCTCCAATTTTGTCACCACCTGGTTTAGGCATGTAAGCAATTTTAAATCGAGTTAAAAGAGGGCCTAAAATCATTATAGAACCTCTTAATGAAGCTGCTCTTTTCTTAAATTGGTCGCTTAATAAATAGTCTAGGTTTATGTTATCGGATTGAAAATGAACTGTTCCATTTCCTGCACGGTTAATTTTAACGCCTAATTCTTCCAATAAATCAATTAAAAAATTTACATCTCTAATATCCGGAAGATTGTGTAAAGTAACTTTTTCAGCGGTTAGTAATACTGCACATACTACTTGAAGTGCTTCATTTTTGGCGCCTTGAGGTGTTAATTCTCCTTTAAGTTTTGTTCCTCCTTTAATTTGAAAACTTCCCATTTAATATCTTCTTTTTTTAAAGTTACTTTTTGAACGTTGATTATTGTTTTTCTTTCCTCTAGGGGCATTAGCTTGTCTTTTGGTTTTATCGACAGATAATATTTCGTCTGTACTTAAAAATTCAAAAGTATCCTCTAATTGCAACTTTCCTTGTGATAGAGTTTTTAAATCAGCAAGAATTAATTCATCATTAACACTATCTCTATTAAAAGTAAGGTAGGTTTTTTTCATTAGGTTAGCAATTATTCTAATAAGTGCATTTTTTTCTTCTTTTTCTTCAATAAGAATAGCTTGATCAATTAAATTTTCTATGGTTTTTCCGTAGTGTTTAAATTTTATATTGTTTTCCGGATAAGCTAATTTTTCAGGTTTTTTAGTAATTGCTTCTCTGTCAGGAAGTGGGTAGGGAGAGTCAACATCTAATTTAAAATCCGAAATAATAAAAAGATGATCCCATAATTTGTGCTTAAAATCTGCAATATCTCTGAGGTGAGGGTTTAATTGACCCATGACGCTTATTATGGCATTGGCAATTTTGTTTCTTTCTTCTTTGTTTTCAACGGTCATGGCATGGTCAATCATTTTTTGAATATTTCTGCCGTATTCGGGAATAACCATTTTAGGTCTTCGGGTATTGTAGTCTTTTTCTATGTTTTGCATTGTTTATTTATGTTCAATTGTACTTAAAAATCAAAAGTAATTATTTTTTTAGGGATTGTATTAATTCGTTTAATTTATCACGGTTAACTTGGCAAATTTTAACAAGAGTTGCTTAGTGCCACTTTGCTGAAAATTAACGGTTGCCTTTCCGTTTTCAAGGTTAGTAATTATTCCGTTACCAAATCTTTCATGATTCACCATAGTGCCTTCTTTTAAATCTAAACTTTCAGCACTAGAAGCTGTTACTTGTTGGTTAGGAGAGATTTTTTTTAGGTTTTTAGGTAGTGGTGGTGGAGTATGTTGTTTTATTTGTTGCTGATTGGAGTTTTTGTAATTAGACTTATTTTGGTAGTTTGAGGAGTAAGCTTTTCTTTCAAAATCGAAAGATGCTGGTTGAGATGAAGGAATTGATTTTGGTGTTTGGAAATCTAAAAAATCATCATCTATTTCAGAAAGAAAACGACTTGGTTCATTAAATTGTGCTGTTCCAAATTTATATCTCGAAACAGCATAAGAAAGCGTTAGCGATTTTTCTGCTCTTGTTACAGCAACATAAAAAAGTCTTCTTTCTTCTTCTAAGTCTGCTCGTGAAGTAAGTGATAGTTGGGACGGAAATAAATTTTCTTCCAAACCAACAATAAATACATGAGGAAATTCCAAGCCCTTTGAGGCATGGATAGTCATTAACGTAACTTTGTCTTTATCTTCGTCTTTTTCATTATCTGCATTCGTTAATAAAGCTATATCTTGCAAAAATTCTGGCAAACCTCTTGGTGTCACATCCTCTTCTAATTCATTTTCGTTTTCATTGAATTCTTTCAAACCATTTAATAATTCCTGAATATTTTCATATTTACTTATCCCTTCAGGAGTTCTGTCGCTAAAAAGTTCTTTAAGAATTCCTGATGTAGAAGAAACTTCATGTCCTAAATCATAAGCATTTTTAGTTTGTAATTGAATTTGGAAACTTTTAATCATCTCTACAAATTGAGCTAGCTTATTTTTAGTTCCATTGTTAATGTCAACAGGGTAGTAGTTAATGTTGGTGATAATTTCCCAAATAGGTTTTTGTTGGTTTATGGCAGTAATAGAAATTTTGTCAAGAGTAGTGTTTCCAATTCCTCTAGCAGGATAATTGATAACCCTTTTTAACGATTCCTCATCGTTAGGATTAATAATTAACCTAAAATAAGCCAACATATCTTTCACCTCTTTTCTTTGGTAAAAAGAAAGTCCACCATAAATTTTATAAGGAATATTTTTTCTTCTTAAAGATTCTTCAATAGATCTTGATTGGTTGTTGGTTCTATAAAGAACTGCAAAATCTTTGTTTTTAGCTTTTTCTTGCTGTTGGATATCAAAAATAGCATTGGCAACAATTTTTCCTTCTTCATATTCTCTAGCAGCAGCATACACTTTTATATTATTGCCTAATTCGTTAGAAGTAAAAACGTTTTTTTCTAATTGATGTTTGTTGTTTTTAATGATGTTGTTGGCAGCACCAACAATGGTTTTTGTGGAGCGGTAATTCTCTTCTAATTTAAACGTTTTTAATTCTGGATAATCGTTTTTAAAATTTAAAATATTTTCGATGTTAGCACCTCTAAAAGCATAAATACTTTGAGCATCGTCACCAACAACACATATATTTTGGAAAACAGCCGCTAATTTTTTTACAATGATGTATTGAGAAAAGTTAGTATCCTGATACTCGTCAACTAAAATGTATTTAAAGCGATGTTGATATTTATGCAATACATCAGGAAAATCCTTAAAAAGAATATTGGTTTTAAACAGTAAATCATCAAAATCCATAGCTGATGCTTGGAAACAACGAGTTTCGTAAGTTTGATAGATTTCGCCAATTCTAGGTTTAGCTGCCTGTCTGTCTTCGCTTTGAAGTGTCACGTCATTAACGTATCTTGTGGCAGAAATTAAATTGTTTTTAGCACTAGAAATTCTGTTTAAAACTAAATTGGGTTTGTAAACTTTATCGTCAAGACCTTTCTCTTTTAAAATGGTTTTAATCAAATTTTTAGCATCTTGAGTATCGTAGATAGTAAAATTAGAAGGATAACCAATTTTTTCAGATTCAGTTCTTAAAATACGAGCAAAAACAGAGTGAAACGTTCCCATCCAAATGTTTCGAGCTTCATTATAGCCAATAATTTTACCAATTCTTTCTTTCATTTCTTGAGCAGCCTTATTGGTAAAAGTAAGTGACAAAATGTTGAAAGGGTCAACACCTTTGTTTATTAGGTGAGCAATTCTGTAGGTAAGTACTCTGGTTTTTCCAGAGCCGGCACCGGCAATTACCATTACAGGACCTTCAGTATTAGTAACTGCATCTTGTTGTGCAGGATTTAATTCATTTAAATAATTCATAGAACAAAGGTAAGTCTATGAAGAGTATTATTTACCTATTGTGGAAAACTTTGTCAAGTTGAAAATAATCTATGCAACTCTTTTTGATTAATAAACGTCATGCATTTGTTAACTATTAATTAAGTAAAAATGCTACTTAAACTAAGTATATTTGTTTAATAACATAAAATATTTTTATATTTGACAATTAAATTAAATTTCAATTTTAAAACATAATAAAATAAATAAACATAAATAATTAATTATGAAAAAAATAATTTTAACTATAAGCATTGTTTCTGCTAGCTTGTTTGGGTATTCTCAAAATGTTGGTATAAATACAACAGGGGCACTTCCGGATGCTTCTGCAGGGTTAGACATAGACTTTACTAATAAAGGGTTGTTAGTTCCTAGAGTTTCATTGACATCAACAACAGATGTTGTGACAATCCCAACACCAGCAACTAGTTTGTTAGTTTATAACACGAATGCCGCTATGACAGGGGGAGCTGTAGGATATTGGTATTATGATGGAACACAATGGGTTCAGGCACTTGGTCCACAAGGTCCTGCTGGTCCTGCAGGTGCAGCCGGCCCTGCTGGTCCACAAGGTCCTGCTGGTCCTACGGGAGCAACTGGTGCGACAGGTCCTGCTGGTCCTACAGGAGCTACAGGAGCGACTGGCCCTGCGGGTCCTGCTGGTCCGCAAGGTCCTGCTGGCCCTACAGGAGCAACTGGTGCGACAGGTCCTCAGGGACCACAAGGTCCAATGGGGCCTTCTTGGACGTTGACTACGCCATCTTTTAATGCGAATGGCAATGTTATAGTAAATGGTACTGCTGGCTCAGGAGGTCCGGTAACTTCTACACAAGCTGCGTGGTTAACCACTGGTAATGCAGGTATTGCAGCAGCCAATTTTATTGGACCAACAAATGCAGCAGATTTTAAATTTAGAACCAATAATTTGGAAAGAATGACCATTGAGGCTAATGGGGATATTGGGATTAGAACTACTACTCCTCTTACTAGTATTCATTATAGTTACAACACAGTTCTTTCTCAATTTCATACCATGTGGGATTTTAATAACACTACAGATGCAATTGCAAGAGCTCAAAGTTTAAATGCAGGAAATGGTAGTAGAGGTTGGTTTGGGATAACAAACTATAGTGGTACAGCTTTAGCTGCTAATGGTTTAATGGGGTTAGCGATGAATGCAACAGGAACAGCTTCTGGAGTTGAAGGGTTTTCTAATAGTACTGCAGGTAATGGGGTTTTGGCTGGTTTCGTGGGTGGAAATACAGCTGCGGCAACAGGATGGGCATTGTTTTCTAACGGCTGGGCGGGGGGAACTACTGCTTGGCAAAATGTATCTGATCAGAGGTTAAAGAAAAATATTGTCACTATAGATGGTGCTTTAGATAAAGTAATGCAACTTAGAGGAGTAGAGTATAATTTTGACAATTCTAATTTCCCTGGTTTAGGTTTAGATACTCAGACAAAGCAAATTGGTTTTATAGCTCAGGAAGTTGAGAAAGTTTTTCCATACATCGTTAGGGAAGCTAACTTATATTCAACGCCAGGAGAAATGGATAATGGAATGTCTCGAGAACAAAATGTACATAAAGTTAAATCTTTAAGTTATACTTTATTAGTTCCTGTTTTGGTAGAAGCCTTAAAGGAACAACAAACTATTATAGAACAGCTTGAAAAAAGAATTGAAGCATTAGAAAATAAATAATATAAATTTTTGCTGTTTTCTATTACTTTAAATATTTAAAGTAAAATAATTAACAAATTAACAAGATGAAGAAGTTATTATCTTTTACCATATATTTATGTATAGGATTATTACTGTCCACTACTTTAAAATCTCAAAATAATGCGCTTGTTTTAAATGGTGCAGTTACAGTTATGAATGGAGGGACTGCCGCAACACCTATTTATGTGGTAGTTAATCAAAATAATCCATCAGGTATTGTTAGAAATGGAGGGCATATTCATTCAGAAAATCAATATAACTATGTGAAGTGGGAAACTGGTACTAGTTCAGGAAGTTATGTAATTCCTTTTGGTGTAGGAGGAAATTTAGCAGACTATATCCCTTTTACATTTAATAAGACTACAACCAATTCGACAGATATTCAGATGTCAACTTGGTTTACAAATGTGCCAAACTTTCCTAAACCGGCAGCAACAAATGTTGGCCCAGTTACCAATATGTTAAATTTTGCAGATTCCGTTCAATATGCTATAGATAGATTTTGGGATATTCAGGCTGCAAATAATACAACAGGGGATTTGACATTTTCTTATAGAGGAGTTGAAAATACAACGATTAACCCTACCGGGAATGTAAGAACGCAACATTGGAATGGATCATCTTGGGATGCTCCTGTTACTCCAGGGACACCAGGTGTGACAGCAGGTATTGGTTCTGCGGGACCATTTGTTGGGCAAAATACATTTTCACCATGGGTGTTGTCGGTTATTCCAGTTTGTCCTGAAGATACTATTAGTTATGCAGGAGATCCTTTTTGTAGTAATGATACAAATACTTATTCTGTTACACATACAAATGGTACTTTAACAGGTACTTATTCAGCTACGTCAGTAGGCTTGTCTTTAAATACTACTACAGGAGATATTGTTCCAAGTTTAAGTACACCTGGTGTTTATACAATTACCTTTACTGTTGCGGCAACATCTACTTGTCCACAATATCAAACATCAACAACTATAACAATAGATGCTGCTGATGATGCAAGTTTTACTTATAGTCCTACTACATTTTGTATAACAGGAACAAATCCAACTCCTACAATTAATGGTACAACAGGAGGAACATTTACAATAACTGCCCCTGGATCAATTAATTCCTCAACAGGGGAAATTGATTTATTATTAAGTGGGTTAGGAACATTTACTGTTTACTATAATACAGCATCGGCTGGGAATCCATGTCCGTCTGTAGATTCAGTTCAGGTAACTATTACTGCGGCACCAATAGCAACATTTAGTTATGATGCTCCTCAATATTGTTTAGATGCAGCAAATCCTATTTTGACTTATGCACCGGGAGCAAGTGGAGGAACATTTACATCAAATCCATCAACAGGCTTGAGTTTAAATAGTTCTAATGGAGCAATTGATTTATCAACGAGTTCACCAGGAGTTTATACTGTATATAATACAATAGCAGCTTCAGGAGGATGTTCTGCAGCAATAGATTCTACTACCATAGAGCTATTACAAGTTGACTCTGCATTATTCAGTTATTCGCCAACAACATTTTGTATAACAGGTACAAACCCAACACCAACCATTAGTGGAACAACAGGAGGTACGTTTACAATAAGTACTCCAGGTGTAATTAATGCTACTACAGGAGAGATTGATTTAACCAATAGTGGGTTAGGTTCGTTTACCGTTTATTATAATACTACATCAGCAGGGAACGATTGTCCTGCTTTAGATTCAGTTGTGATAAACATTGTAAATGCACCAGGAGCTACGTTTACTTATAATAATTCACCATATTGTCAAGGAGATACTAATGAGTTACCAGTGTTTACTGGAAATAATTTTGCAGGAACTTTTTCATCCAATCCTGCAGGATTGGTTTTTGTAAGTACTTCAACAGGAGAGTTAGATTTGACTAACAGTACGGCAGGAACTTATATGGTATATAACAATATTACTGCATCAGGGGGTTGTGCAGCAGCAGTTGATTCTTTCCAAATAACAATTAATGCAAGCTATTTTATTGCACAAGCAGTTCAAATTTGTCAAGGAGATAGCATTATGTTGGGTGGAGCATTTCAAACAACAAATGGTGTATATAATGATACTTCAGCTACTATAAATGGATGTGACAGTATTATTTCAACAACACTTACTGTAAACCCGGTAGTAGTTTTACAGACAACAGCAGGAATTTGTCAAGGAGATAGTATATTGTTAGGAGGAGCATATCAAACAACAGCAGGAGTTTATTATGACTCATTAACAACTAGTTTAGGTTGTGATAGTATTATCGAAACAACCTTATCTATTACACCACAAAATACTATTGTAATAGACCCTGTTCTTCCATTGTGTTTTGGAGATGATATTGTACTAACAGCAACAGGAAGTGGAAATGGAACGATAACATGGTATGCTGATGCTTCTGGAACTATAGTGTTAGGAACAGGTAGTCCATTAGTAATTCCGTCAACTTCTATAGGTGTGTTTACATTCTATGCAAGTGAAGTAGGAGGTTGTGACTCGCCAATAGATTCTGTTCAGGTTATAGTTGGAGGAGTGCAAGCTGTAATTAATGCAAACCCAACAACAGGTTCAACTCCATTGAACGTGTTTTTTGGAAATGGAAGTACAACTGGTTTTGGAATATCTTATGCTTGGGATTTTGGAAATGGAAATACAGATACTATTTTTGAGCCATCACAAACGTATAATAATACAGGAACATATACAGTTACACTTATAGTAACCGATGGTATTTGTTCGGATACAGCAACTGTAACCATAACTGCAATTGGTGAGTCTGTTATTATTATTCCAAATGTATTTACTCCTAATGGAGATGGAAGCAACGATATGTTTATGGTTGATGGAGAAAATTTAGAGGAAGTTGAGGGGGTTATTTATAATAGATGGGGGCAAAAATTATATGAGTGGAACTCTGTAACAGGAGGATGGGATGGAAGAACCCTATCAGGAGAAGTTGTTCCGGATGGAACATATTTCTTTATTATAAATGCAAAAGGAACTGACGAAAAAGAATATTTTGAAAAAGGAACGGTTACCTTGATTAGATAAATAACCTTAATATTGTACAAATTAACAAAGGAGTGAGCTAGTCTTACTCCTTTGTTTTTCTATCAATTTACAGATAAATTTAATGGATTTCCTAAAAAAATTAACAAGCTATTGTTTATATAAAAAATAATTGTATTTTTGCACTCCATTTTTTTAGGGATACTAACTATTTTAATTAAATAAATATGCCAACTATACAGCAATTAGTAAGGAAAGGAAGAACAACTTTAGAAAAGAAAAGTAAATCTGCGGCTTTAGATTCTTGTCCGCAAAGAAGAGGTGTTTGTATCAGAGTTTATACAACAACGCCAAAAAAACCTAACTCAGCAATGAGAAAAGTAGCTAGGGTAAGATTAACCAACCAAAAAGAGGTGAATGCATACATTCCAGGAGAAGGTCATAACTTGCAAGAGCACTCTATTGTTCTAGTTAGAGGCGGAAGAGTGAAAGATTTACCGGGTGTTAGATATCATATCGTGAGAGGCACATTAGATACTACAGGTGTTGAAGGAAGAACTCAAAGAAGATCTAAATACGGAACTAAACGTCCTAAGAAAAAATAATAAATACCAATTAAATATAAAGGTTAATATAACAAAATGAGAAAGTCAAGAGCAAAAAAGAGAGTATTACTTCCAGACCCGAAATTTAGTGATGTTTTGGTAACACAATTCGTTAATAATTTAATGTTGGATGGTAAGAAGAGCGTTGCATTTAAATTATTTTATGACGCACTAGAAATTGTAGGACAAAAAGTTACTGAAGAGAATAATTTAGATGTTTTTAAAAAAGCATTGAAGAATGTTACTCCGGGAGTTGAAGTAAGAAGTAGAAGAATTGGAGGGGCTACATTCCAAATTCCTCAGCCAATTAGAGATGAAAGACAAGTTTCTATGGGTATAAAGTGGTTGATAGGGTATGCTAGAAAGAGAAATGAAAAAACTATGGCTCAGAAATTAGCTGGAGAAATAGTTGCAGGATTTAAAGAAGAAGGTGCTGCTTTCAAGAAAAAAGAAGATACGCATAGAATGGCAGATGCTAATAAAGCATTCTCTCATTTTAGATTTTAAAATACAAAAAAGTAATTTACTATGGCTAGAGATTTAAAATATACGAGAAATATAGGTATTGCGGCACATATTGATGCCGGAAAAACTACCACGACTGAAAGAATACTTTTTTACGGTGGAGTAAGTCATAAAATTGGAGAAGTACATGATGGTGCTGCTACAATGGATTGGATGGAGCAAGAACAAGAAAGAGGTATTACTATTACTTCAGCTGCCACCACTTTAACTTGGCCTTATAGAGGAGATAATTATCATGTAAATATTATTGATACTCCTGGTCACGTTGATTTTACAGTTGAGGTAAATCGTTCATTAAGAGTATTGGATGGATTAGTATTCTTATTTAGTGCTGTTGATGGTGTTGAACCACAATCAGAAACTAACTGGAGATTAGCTAATAATTACAACGTTCCAAGAATTGGTTTTGTAAATAAAATGGATAGATCAGGAGCTGACTTCCTTAATGTTTGCAAGCAAGTAAGAGAGATGTTAGGTAGTCATGCTTTACCATTACAATTAAATATTGGTGCTGAAGATGATTTTAAAGGAGTTGTTGATTTAATTAACTTCAAAGGAATTGTTTGGAATGAAGATGATTTCGGAATGACTTTTAATGAAATTGAAATTCCTGCAGATATTGTTGATGAAGCAAGAGAATTAAGAGGTAAATTATTAGAAGCAGTTGCTGAATTTGATGAAACCTTAATGGAAAAATATTTTGAAGATGAAAACTCATTAACAGAAAGAGAAATTCTTGATGCATTGAGAGAAGCAACAATCTCAGGAAAAGTTGTTCCTATGATGTGTGGCTCTTCATTCAAAAATAAAGGAGTACAAGCAATGTTGGATATGGTAATGGAAATTTTACCTTCTCCATTAGATCAAGAAGCAATTGTTGGTATTAATCCAAAAACAGATGCCGAAGAAAAAAGAAAGCCTTCAGTAAATGAGCCATTTGCTGCATTAGCATTTAAAATTGCTACAGATCCTTTTGTAGGAAGGTTATGTTTTACTAGAGCATACTCTGGGAAATTAGATTCTGGTTCTTATGTTCTTAATACTAGAACAGGAAACAAGGAAAGAATTTCTAGAATTTTCCAAATGCATGCCAATAAACAAAATCAAATTGATTGTTTGATGGCTGGAGATATTGCAGCTGTAATCGGATTTAAAGATATTAAAACAGGAGATACATTATGTGACGAGAAACACCCAATAGTGTTAGAGTCTATGGTATTCCCTGAGCCGGTTATCGGTATCGCTATCGAGCCTAAAACTCAAGCAGATGTTGATAAATTAGGTGTTGCACTTTCAAAATTATCGGAAGAAGATCCTACATTAACTATTCATACTGATGAAGATTCAGGTCAAACTGTATTAAGTGGTATGGGTGAGTTGCATTTAGAAATTATCTTAGATAGATTAAAAAGAGAATTTAAAGTAGAGTGTAATCAAGGTCAACCTCAGGTTGCATATAAAGAAGCAATTACAGGAACTGTTGATCACAGAGAGGTTTACAAAAAACAATCTGGTGGTAGAGGTAAATTTGCTGATATAGTATTTACTGTTGAACCACAAACAGATCCTGAAAAATTAGGACTTGAATTCGTTAATGAAATTAAAGGTGGTAATATTCCTAGAGAGTTTATACCTTCAGTTGAAAAAGGATTTAAAGAAGCAATGAAAACTGGTGTATTAGCTGGTTACTCTGTAGATAGCTTAAAAGTAACATTAAAAGATGGATCTTACCACGCAGTGGATTCTGATGCATTATCTTTTGAGGTTGCCGCTAAAATGGCTTATAGAAATGCATTACCTAAAGCAGGACCAATTTTGTTGGAACCAATAATGAAATTAGAAGTTGTTACTCCAGAAGAGAATATGGGTGATATTGTTGGAGATTTGAACAGAAGAAGAGGTCAGGTAGAAGGAATGGATGACAGAGCAGGAGCTAAAATCATTAAAGCTAAAGTGCCATTATCAGAAATGTTTGGATATGTTACTTCATTAAGAACAATGTCATCAGGTAGAGCAACATCAACAATGGAGTTCTCTCACTTTGATCCATGTCCGAAAAATATTGCTGATGAAGTAATTGCTAAAGTAAAAGGTAAAGTAGAAGCATAATAATTTTATATTATAAATAATAATGAGCCAAAAAATTAGAATAAAATTAAAATCGTACGATTTCAACTTAGTTGATAGATCAGCTGAAAAAATCGTTAAGACTGTTAAATCAACAGGTGCTATCGTTAATGGACCAATTCCATTACCAACACACAAAAGAATTTACACAGTATTAAGGTCACCACACGTTAACAAGAAAGCTAGAGAGCAATTTCAATTATGTTCTTACAAAAGATTAATTGATATCTACAGTTCTTCTTCAAAAACAGTTGATTCTTTAATGAAGTTAGAGTTGCCAAGTGGTGTTGATGTTGAAATCAAAGTTTAAGTAAATTAATTATTAATATAAAAACAAAGTAAAATGCCAGGATTGATTGGGAAAAAATTAGGTATGACTAGCGTTTATAGTGCCGAGGGTAAAAATATACCATGCACAATTATTGAAGCTGGTCCTTGTGTTGTAACACAAGTCAAAAAGGTAGATACCGATGGCTACGAAGCTGTTCAAATTGCTTATGGAGAAAGAAAAGAAAAAAATACTCCAAAAGCTTTACAAGGACACTTCAAAAAATCAGGAACTACACCAAAAAGAAAAGTAGTTGAAGTTGATGGATTGCAAGATTCAAAAGTTGGAGACCAAGTTACGGTTGATATGTTTATTGAAGGAGAATGGGTTGACGTTGTAGGAACATCAAAAGGTAAAGGTTTTCAAGGGGTTGTTAAAAGACACGGTTTTGCCGGTGTTGGAGATGCAACTCACGGTCAGCATAACAGACTAAGAGCACCAGGTTCTCTTGGAGCAGGTTCTACACCATCTAGAGTAATGAAAGGAATGAAAATGGCGGGAAGAATGGGTGGAAAAAGAGTTAAACAAGTTAACCTAGAAGTGGTTAAAGTTTATAATGATAAGAATTTAATAGTACTTAAAGGTTCAATACCTGGTCCTAAAGGTTCTTATGTAGTAATCGAAAAATAAATAGGAGGATAACAAATGGAACTAGTTATTAAAAATATAGAAGGAAAAGATACAAAGAAAAAAGCTGTTCTTGACGATACAGTTTTTGCTATCGAACCTAATGATCATGCTATTTATTTAGATGTTAAACAATATTTAGCAAACAAAAGACAAGGTACTCATAAGGCAAAAGAAAGAGGAGAGGTAAAAGGAAGTACTAGAAAAATTAAAAAACAAAAAGGTACGGGTACAGCTAGAGCTGGAGATATTAAAAACCCATTGTTTAAAGGTGGTGGTAGAGTTTTTGGACCAAGACCAAGAGATTATGAGTTTAAATTAAATGTAAAACAAAAAAGATTAGCTAGAAGATCAGCTTTAAGTTATAAAGCAAAAGATGGAGCTATTACAATTTTAGAAGACATTAATTTTGAGTCTCCAAAAACTAAAGAATATGCTTCAATTTTATCTAATTTAAATATTTTAGATAAAAAATCTTTAATAGTTATTCCTGATTCAAATAAAAATGTATATTTGTCGTCCCGAAATTTGAAAGGGACCAAAGTAGTAACTGCTTCTGAAATAAACACTTACGATATTTTGAATGCAAATATGGTAGTTATTTCGGAAGGATCTATAAGTAAAATTGAAGGAATTTTAAGAAAATAATGTAAGATGGAGATTATAATTAAACCTGTTATTACTGAAAAAATGACTTCTCAAACGGAGAAGTTTAATCGTTATGCTTTTGTTGTAAACAAGAAAGCCAACAAAATTCAAATTAAAGATGCAATTAAAGACATGTATAATGTAACAGTTGCTGTCTCTTATACACATCTGACGCTGCCGACGAATAGAGAGG